>Ga0164320_10000925_pt1 | contig 10298 bp, 9 predicted proteins | sample GuaBasSediGuay11_FD_113736 | JGI IMG/M metagenome (GOLD analysis project Ga0164320, IMG submission 113736) | Subseafloor sediment microbial communities from Guaymas Basin, Gulf of California, Mexico - Guay11, Core 4567-28, 0-3 cm | ecosystem: Environmental > Aquatic > Marine > Hydrothermal vents...
CCAATCGAATACCAGGCGCCGTCCTGCTTGCCCATATGAACCCGGCGATCCCGGGCGGCACCGGCATATCCCGTCCAGCAGTGAGTGAACTCGACATGACCCAACAAGGGAAAAAGTCTTTCGAAGTAGCTCCGCAGTGCGAACAGATCATCGGCCATCGTTCGAGGTGCAATCGCTACCGGGCCAGCCAAAATAATTCTCCTGCCATCGGGCGACAGCCGGAAGTTGTACCCTCGAAACCGGTTGATCACGGCCAGGAAGGCGCTGGGAAGCAATTCTTCAATGATGGCCGGCGTCAGCTCCTCGGTGATCGCTGCAGTCGAGGGAATCGCCAGCGTGCGTTTCCACAGGGGTTGCGACAGGTTGCCACCGTAGCCACCCATTGTGAGCAATAGCTCGTTTGCAGCGACGAATTCATCACCACACTGGATCGCCAGACCGTTTGCCACAGTTCGCCAGGTCTTAAGTTCGGTATTCTCACAAACCCGCACTCCGAGCGAACGCGCGTAACTGGCCAAAGCGACCACCATCTTGTCGGGATGAAGGTGCTTCGCATCGGGCATTACCAAAGCACCCTCAAATATTTTGTTCGCCCGCCCGCCTATGAGGGTACGGGGGTCTTTTCCGGCGACGATGTGGTCATCCAGGCCATACTCCTGTTTTCGACGGGGAATACTGGCGGCCAGGTCGCGAACGTTTCTTTTCGTCGGCGCCAGCAGCATTGCTCCGCTGTCGAGATCACAATCTGCTTTGGCATCTTTGAGCAATTCCAGAAATCGGGCTTCGGGGTCCCGGTTGACGCCGGACAGCAGCCCCATATTACGGCTGCTGGCTCCATACCCGATTTGATGAGAATCGATGAGTGCGACAGTGCAATCCCGCCTCGCAAGCTCTATCGCAGCGGCAAGACCACCGACTCCTGCTCCCGCGACGACGACATCGACTGATTCTGGCAACGAATCCGATCTAACGGCTGCCCGTCCATCCCACCAATACGGAGTACTCGCCGTCAGTTCGGCTTCCTTGGCGTGTAGAGCTCTTCTTCCTCTGGCTGTATCTGCTGCACCTTGAGAGTCCAGCGCGCCAGGCTCGAGCTGATCCGCAACTGGAACTGCCCGGAATAGTTGAAGAGCTTCAGTCCATTGCCTTTGCGCTTCGTGTGCAGCACCCGTCCGACGTGCTTGCCGGTGTGCGCTTCAACCAGGGTGATGTCGAGCGCAATGAGTTGTTCGAAATCGCCATCGAGACGCCAGTCGAGCAACCAGGGTGATTCCACCGTGAAAATAGACGTGGTTGTATTTCCGGAGCCACGGAACTCCTTGACCGTGTCAGCGGCACTCGCGCCCGCAGATACAATCAGTAACACTGAAATCAGTGCAAGTTTCTTCATTTTGTTTCCATCCAACAGTCGATGATTCCCGCACCTGACTTTTCAGGCAGCCAACTTCCGGGCCGGCTGTCCGTTCTTCAATGAGTGGCACACCATGTAATACGCGCGGTACTACTTGCTAGCGCCAAATATAGACGAGCAAGGATAGCGTATATCGGTGAAAGATACGGCACCTCCCTGTGCCGCTTTGGGGATTCAAATATCGTTTCTTCGGGGCTGCGCAACCGTCGGCTGGAAGAATGATCGTTCTACGGAGACTTCGCCGGGCAATGTTCCGGGTGAGACGAGTGCCGGGGTGGATACTGGTTGGGAACCAATATTGGCCGCAGTGAGTGCCAGGGCGAAACCCGCGTAAACGAGCATCCACGACTTCAGGCTGCGCTTGATAACTGTTGGCATTGGGGTTCCCTCATCGCTCGTGGTCCTATAGAAAGACCTGGCGTACGCGGCGTTTATTACACGAGAGTGTCGAAACTGTAGACTCAACGCTTATGGACAATCGAAAAAAGACTGCTGTCATTGTTACTGGCGTGAGCTGCTTTGTTCTCGTCGAAGCCTTGCTTGCAGATATGCAATTGATCGGCGCGATAGCAAAAATAGTCGCATCCTGTGGTTTCCTGTCCGTCGCTTATCTGAGTGGCGCATTGCAGTCCCGCTACGGAAAGGTACTGCTGCTCGGTCTCGTGCTGTCGTTCCTCGGTGACGCTTTCCTTATCGGCGAATCGAGGCAGGCATTTCTGGCGGGACTCGCGGCCTTCTTGCTGGCGCATATTGCTTTTGTCGCATCATTCGTTGTCAACGGCGTCAACCTTCGCTGGATGAGTATCGCTGCGATTCCGGTGATCGCAGTCGCACTCGCGGTTTCGGCGTGGCTGGCGCCGCATACGCCAGCGGAACTCGCGCTTCCCGTGAAACTGTATATCGCTGTCATCAGTGGGATGGTTATTGCTGCGGTCGGTACGCGCGGCAAAGGCGGATCTCTGCTGATTCTTGTTGGAGCGCTGTTGTTTCTTCTCTCCGACCTCTCAGTCGCGTCGCGCCGCTTGGTTCAAACTGAGTGCCCGACTTTTATCTGGGGGTTGCCGCTCTACTATGCCGGTCAACTTTGTTTGGCGCTGAGCGTTTCGCAATCGCGGTCCCACTGAGGCGTGCCGGCGAACTTTTCCACCAGAAAATCAATGAACGCACGAACCCTGTAGGACAGGTGCCGCGTGGGTGGATACATCGCATACGCGGGCGAAATAGGCCATATGTAGTCTGTCAGCACAGGCGTCAGATTCCCGCTGCGAATGGCCGTCGACGCGATGAAGGTTGGCTGAATCACCAGACCCATCCCGTGTGCAGCAGCATTGCTCAGGAAATCGCCGCTGCTCGCTGACAGAGTGCTGTTCACTTTAACCACGTTCCTGTTGCCATCGCGATCTTCGTACTCCCACTTGTTCGGATCGACCAGGTTGGAATAAACCAGGCATTGATGGTCAGCAAGATCGGCTGGCGTCCTGGGCGCACCGTGGAGGTTCAAATAATGCGGTGATCCACAAACGACTGCACGAACGTCAAACAACCGACGCGCAATCAGCGACGAATCCGTCAATCGACCGATCCTGAGCGCTACGTCGAAGTTGTCCTCAATGAGATCTACCCGGCGGTCGTTCAGGTCCAGGTCGAAACGAACTTTCGGGTGCAGTTTGCAAAATGTCGCGATCGGACCGCACATATGACGGACACCAAAGGAAAGTGGTAATGCGAACCGCAACGTTCCTCGCAATTCTCCGTGTTCCTGTTGAACAGCCGCTTCGGCCTCCGCAAGGTCCGCGAGAATTCGGCTTCCATGGTTATAAAAACTCCGTCCGGTTTCGGTCAGATTCAGAACGCGGGTCGTTCGATGAAGCAATTGAACGCCCAGCCGACCCTCAAGTGCTGAGACCCGCCGACTCACCGCTGATTTCGCCGAACCCAGGCGATCCGCGGCCGCTGTGAAGCTCCCGGTGTCGACGACGGCGATAAATGCCTGAATATCTTCGAATTTGTTCATACTGTTGCGTTTTTCTCAATAATCTTATGACAAAACTACTATTTATCTCGAGCTTGTCAACAGTGAAACTTCTTTTGGCGCACAAGCAAACAGCAATTTACGGCTTCGACGGAGATACACAGATGAATGACAAACCCCTGCAAATACTGGCTATCAGCTCAAGCGGCCGAAAAGACGGCTCGATTACGCGCGAGCTGAGCGCAGACCTGATCTCAGCCCTTGAGGATCACCATGGATCGATACAGCTTATTGGCCGCGATCTCGGCGACGGCCTGCCTTTCGTTGATTCGGCATGGATCGAGGCGAACTTCACACCCGACGAGAATCGAACACAACAGCACTTGGACACACTCGCGCTCTCCGACGAACTGGTTGACGAACTGAAGAGCGCCGATGCCATTGTCATCGGCGTCCCGGTCTATAATTTCTCCATTTCTGCTGCACTGAAAGCCTGGATCGACATGATTGCCAGGGTCCGACTAACGTTTCGATATACTGAAAACGGACCTGTCGGATTGCTAACGGGCAAAAAGGCGTATGTGGTCGTTGCGACGGGCGATGTTCCTGTCGGAAGTCCGATGGATTTCGCCACGCCCTATTTACGTCATGCTTTGGCCTTTCTCGGAATCACAGACGTTGAAATCATTGCAGCAGATCGCGTTAACAGCAATGCAGACGAGTCCATGGATCGGGCACGCGCGCAAATTGCAGAGTTAGTTCATTTACCGGCTGAGGCCGCCTAGCTGGAGATCGATCATGATTGAAGTTATTCCATCAGAAACTCGAGGCATGGCTGATCACGGCTGGTTAAAGGCAAGACACACGTTTTCCTTCGCCGAGTACCACAATCCAAAACGTGTTCATTTCGGCCCGCTTCGCGTTATTAACGAAGATCGAATTGCTCCAGGACAGGGATTCGGTACGCACCCTCACAAGGACATGGAGATAGTGACCTACCCGATATCGGGCGCGATTGAGCACAAGGACAGCATGGGCAACGGCACCGTAATTTCGGCCGGTGAAGTGCAACGTATGACGGCAGGCAGCGGTGTCCAGCACAGTGAATTCAATCACTCACGAAACGAAGAACTGCATTTGCTGCAAATCTGGATGTTCCCAGAGAAGAAAGACCTGGAACCAGGCTACGAGCAAAAGATGTTTGCTCGCGACGACAAGCTCAATCAACTTCGCCTCATCGCATCAAGAGACGGTCGCAACGGGTCGGTCACGGTGCACCAGCGCGTCGATTTATACGCCAGCGTTTTGCAGGAAGACAATGAGCTTGAGATGGGTATAGCTGAATCGAACAAGGTATTTGTTCAGGTCGTGAGCGGAGAAATCACTGTTAATGGACAGGTCGTTACTGGCGGTGACGGCGTGCAATTATCCGAAGAAAGTCACCTGACTATTGGCTGCCAGGTGGAAGCGGAGTTTTTGGTATTCGACATGGGCTAAGATGCCCTGATGAAAATCTCTGTCGCTGCACTCATCCTTCTTTCTGTTACAGCCTGCGGCGGCAGCGGTGCTTCCGCTCCTCTGACGGCGGCTTCCGTCTCAACGGACACGACCCCGATTTCCGCTATCCAGGGGTCTGGCCGTGTAAGTCCACTGGATGGACAAGTCGTCACTGTTGCGGCGATCGTCACGGGTGATTTCCAGGATAACGACAATGACGAGACACGCAATCTCGGCGGCTTTTATGTACAGCAGGAATCGCCTGATGCCGACGCGGCGACCTCGGAAGGTATGTTCGTGTTTGATGGTGATGACCCGACAACTGATGTGGCCACCGGAGATCGCGTCGAGGTGACCGGCACCGTTTCCGAGTACTTCGGCGAAACCCAGATCAGCGCAACAGCAGTCACGGTAACCGGGTCAGGAACGATCAATCCGACCGACATGAATCTTCCCGCAGCACTGCTGACCAGCAATAGCGACGGTGAGCTCATTTCCGATCTGGAAGCATATGAGGGAATGTTGATGCGCTTCCCGCAGAAATTGACCGTAACCAGCCTGCGATTTCTCGAGCGCTACGGTGAAGTGAGCTTATCAGAGGGCGGTCGACTCTATCAGTACACAAACAGCAATGCGCCAGGCGTCGATGGATACACCGCACATAAAGAAGCCGTAGCTTCGAGAACCATTACGCTTGATGACGGCCGGAGATCTTCGAACCCATCGACTCTTCGCCATCTTAAGTCCGGCATTGCCGCCGACTATTCCCTGCGAGTGGGAGACTCAGTGAGCGGCGCGGTCGGCAATCTTCGTTTCTCGCGCGGCAGTGGTAGCGGCGGTTACGAAACCTGGCGAATAATGCCAACGGAAGATGTCATGTTTGCTAATGACAATCCAAGACCTGGCCCGCCGTCGGTCGCCGGATCGATTCGGGTCGCCAGTTTCAACGTTCTGAATTTTTTCCCAAAGATAGACACAGGGAATGCCGTTTGCGGACCCCAGGAAGACGCGAATTGCCGTGGCGCTGACAGCGAACAGGAACTGTCCCGCCAGCTTGAAAAGATCGTGTCAACTATCGCCCAGATGGATGCCGATATCGTTGGATTGATCGAACTTGAGAACGATGCGTCCGACTCTCTGACGATGATAGTTAATGCGCTTAACAGCCGCGCCGGCGGGCGAAACTACACTCACGTCGACACCGGGACGATTCACACCGACGCGATCAAGACCGGTTTTATCTTCGACACCTCGACGATTCGGACGGTCGGGCCATTCGCGATTCTGAATTCATTTGTGGACCCAGGATTCGATGACGAGCGCAACCGCCCCGCACTTGCACAATCGTTTGAAGTGATTGCGACCCGAGCGGTATTGACGGTAGTCGTGAACCATCTTAAGTCGAAGGGTTCGTCCTGCGACTCGAGCGGGGACCGGAATACCGGGGACGGCCAGGGAAACTGCAACGCTACTCGAAGAAGTGCTGCGGCGGCCCTCGCAGAATGGGTCAACAACGACCCAACTGGCAGCGGTAATCCGGACGCCCTCATTATCGGCGACCTGAATGCGTACGTCATGGAGGACCCGTTAAGCACTTTGAAAGACGCCGGGTTCGTCGCTCTGCTGGAAGCCAACCCAAACCCCTATTCCTTTTTATTCGACGCACAGTCCGGCGCACTTGATCACGCAGTAGCAACGCCGAGCCTGGCTGCACAGGTCAGAGAAACAATCGAATGGCATATCAACGCTGATGAACCACAACTCCTGGACTACAACCTGGAATACGGCCGGGATGCCAGTTTGTTTGATCCCAGCTCTCCGTACCGCTCGTCAGATCACGACCCGATCATCCTCGGACTCGAGCTCACCAACTAATCCAGGCTCTTCAAAATGTCCTGAGAGTCCTGTCGTACCTGATCAAGGGCCACCATGATTCTGTCCTTCGCCTTCGTGCCGGAACCAAGCTGGTCGTAGTCGGCACTCCAAACGTCAAAGAGGTTCATTGCAGAAACCGGAACGGACCCCTCGGCCACCATCGAAATATCGCGAATAGTGAGAACCTTCGCCCAAGCCTCGCGAAGTATTGCTTCGGCATCGATATCCTTGCCGTATTGTCGGTCCAGCGTTAATTGCTGCAGATCGCCCAGCATCAACAACAACTCGATCGAAACCAGGCGCTGGTTACGATTGTGTTCGCTGGCCTCGTTGCGCCACGTGTTGTAACCAAGACTCGTTACTGCGACGGCCAGGCTGATGAGCGCGACCGTGTTTCGCCGTAACTGCTCATGGATTGTCAGATTCTTCTCCACGGCATAACAGACCTCCGCTCATGCGGATTTATTTCGTAGCCAACGCGACGTCTTTCCATTGGCTTCTCTTGCTTCTATGCAGCCAGACCAGCCAGATGACGGCCAGAACGCCGGCAACTGAGATCGCTGTCAGGAACATGAAATAGTGCTGGTGTCCGACCAGCCCCGGATTGGCGTCCAGAATACGGCCGGCGATTGGCGCAAAAAATGCGTCGGGTGTATACCCGACCAGGGAGATCATGCCGACCGCAGCTCCCGTCAGATGTTTTGGCGTGCGATATTCCTCCAGCAATGCGAAATAGATTCCTCGCAGCGCAAAAACCCCGAAGTGAGTTACTACAAAATTCAAATAGATAATGGTGAGACCGGACCCGGACGGTGCAGCCATTGACCAGGTGCCGTAAGAAACGACGAGAATCGCGAAAGTCACAAGAATTGATCGGGTTGCGTCGAAGCGATCCGCAATAACACCTGCAAGCACCGCCGCGACAGGGCGTGCCCATGCTCCATACGACGCGAGCCTCGCGCCTTCGACTTCGTCCATTCCCAGGACCTGCACGGCATAAAGGGAGTAATTGTCCAGTCCCTTGTACCCGCAGTAGGCGCAAACAATGATGCCGGCCTGTGCCCAGACGATTGGCTTCTGCAAAACGATGCCCATGCCCTTCAGTGGATTAAATGCGACATCGCTTCCCGTCTTATCCGCCGGTATCGTGAACCAGGCCAGCAAACCGGCGAGAAAGGTGAACAGTGTATAAAACAGGACAACCGCTCGGAATCCGGCTTCTCGTTCTGCCGGCGTGGCCAGGTTGGCGTTCTCGGGCATGTAAAACGCGAGTATGTTGACAGCGACCAGTGCAGCCATTGCCGCGATCAGTCCGCGACCGCCGTCGAGTATTCCGAAAGCCCTTCCCTGCGTTCTGTCGCCACCCCAAACCCGGGTTGCCCGAATCAGCGCTCCCCAGAACAGAAAGATCGTTGAGAATCCCCAAAAACCATATAACACCGCCATCTGAGCATTGCCCGGAAAAGAAGCCATGTAGAGACCACCGAGTGCCGTTGCAAGCAGGGAAACAGTGATCAGCGAGCGAGCGGAAAAATGATCCGCCAATGCACCGCCGGGAAAGTAGGCGAGCATTGCAGCAACGCCGTAAACGGCGAACATGTCCCCAAGCTGAGTATTCGTCCATCCAAACACTTCCAGCACTGTCGGTCGAAAAAACCGCGGTATGTTGAACGGCAACGCAAAGACAAGTTCACCTACAATTACAAGCGTGAGCATCAGGGTAATTCGTCGCATTCAACACCTTTCGAGCGATCCGGTTCCGCTAGAGTATAGACTACGTCTTTCGAATGGCTCGTGACTGGAGAAGCGCGTGGCTCGTATCAGAATTCTCACGGCAATTGCTACCCTTTCATTCGTCACCTCATCATGGGGCGATGCACCCGCAACGATGCGCTTTGATTTTTTCCATTCCGGTAATCAAAACACCGAAATGTTCAGCGTTGATCAACTCGTCATTGAGGCGCTGCCCTGGTCCGGCAACATGAGTCAGCCGGTCGACAAAACTCTACGCGGCAAGTACCTGTTTGAGATTGTCGATACGATGAGCGGTGAAATTAGCTGGTCCAGAAGCTTCAGCAGTATTTACGGCGAGTGGGAAACGACCCCCGAGGCGAGTCACATCAATCGCTCATTTCATGAGTCCGTTCGCTTCCCTCTACCTGACGAATCATTCGAAGTTGTGCTGAAGAAGCGAGACTCCGCAAACCAGTTTCAGGAAGTCTGGCGAATAGAACTCGATCCTGATGATCATCTCGTACATCGTGAGTCAGCGATGTACGCCGACCGGGTTGTTGCGATTCACGTGGGTGGTGACCCGGCTGAGAAAGTCGATCTGCTATTGCTCGGTGATGGCTATACACCCGATGAACAGGATGAGTTTATTGAGAAGGCGAAAGAGTTAGCGGCCATTCTGTTTGCAACACCGCCGTTCAAAGAACGCCGGGACGATTTTAATATCTGGGCGCTCGCGCCAGCGGCCGCTCAGTCCGGAGTCTCTCGCCCGTCGACCGGCACGTACCGGGATTCACCCTTAGGGGCTACCTATGATGCATTCCGAGCGGTGCGATATGTTTTGACGTTCGACAACAAAGCCATGCGTCGGATCGCATCATCCGCCCCCTACGACTTCATTGAAATTCTCACCAATTCCGAGGTTTATGGTGGTGGCGGCATTTATGGTCTCTTCAGTACCGCGGCAGCGAACAGCGAATGGGCACCGTATCTATTCGTGCATGAATTTGGACACCATTTCGCGGGGCTCGCGGACGAGTACTACACGAGTGCCTCTGTCTATGAGCCGACTGATGTGATCTTTGAACCTTATGAGCCGAACGTTACTGCACTACTGGATTCCTCTAATCTTAAATGGAAGCATCTGGTCGATGATGAAACACCACTGCCCACAACGTGGCCGAAGAAAGCGTTCGAAGAGCACTCGATTGCCGTGCAGGAACGACGCGCCCACATGCGACGAGAAAATGTTAGCGAAGAGAAGATGAACGAGTTGTTTCGGTACACGAAAGAATACGCCGAGGCGCTGTTTGAAGAATCAGGCCAAAAAGGCGTTGTGGGTGCGTTTGAGGGTGGAAATTACGCGGCGGAAGGCTACTACCGCTCCGAACAAAACTGCCTGATGTTCACTCGTACCGAGCATTTCTGTGCTGTTTGCGCCGAGGCTATTGGCAAGGTGATCGACGAGTACACCGAAGCTCGATAAGCCTAGCTACGCAAACGATAGCCTGTCTTGAATATCCAGCGGACGATCAAGAGACACATCACGAGGAATCCGATGGTGATGCCCAGGCTCAGTCCGACACTGACGTCGGCGTTTTCGTAGAAGCTCCAGCGAAAACCACTGATCAGGTAGACCACCGGGTTGAACAGGCTGATCGTTTGCCAGACCGGCGGCAACATACTGATCGAGTAAAACGTACCACCGAGAAATGTCAGCGGCATGATGATCAGGATCGGGACGATAGTCAGCTTCTCCCAACCTGTCGCCCAGATGCCGAGAATGAACCCGAACAAGCAAAACGACACGCA
>Ga0164320_10000926_pt1 | contig 10288 bp, 7 predicted proteins | sample GuaBasSediGuay11_FD_113736 | JGI IMG/M metagenome (GOLD analysis project Ga0164320, IMG submission 113736) | Subseafloor sediment microbial communities from Guaymas Basin, Gulf of California, Mexico - Guay11, Core 4567-28, 0-3 cm | ecosystem: Environmental > Aquatic > Marine > Hydrothermal vents...
GCATTGATGAAAAGCCTGGGCGCAAGCCAGCGTTTTGTCGTTGCGGCTGCCTCTGTGCAGCTCTTTATACTCGGAGTGCTTGGCATTGCCGTTGGCAGTGTCGTCGGTTTCGGCATGGAGAAGATTGTTACCGCGATGCTTGCGGACATCATCCAGGGAGATTTACCGTCGGTCGGCTTTTCACCCGTGTTGCTCGCATCCGCCAGTGCCATGGTCTTGTTAATCGGCTTTGCGTTGCCGTCGCTAATTCAACTGCGCGATACACCGCCGTTGCGCGTTTTACGCCATGATGAAATGCCGCCGCCACCATCAAGATTGCTGGTTGTTGGCACGGCGCTGATCGCGGTCACTGCCATGCTGTACCAGGCGATCGGCGATGCCAGCATGCTGGTGATAGTGCTTGGTGGAATGCTGGTCGTGTCCGGTGCGCTATACGTTGCCGGACGTCTGCTGGTTGCAGTCATGGGGCGCTTCCGTGGCGGCGTGGGTATCGCGTGGCGTTATGGTCTCGCAAATATTTCGCGTCGTGGCAGGGACAGCGCGGTGCAGATTGTTGCGTTCGGTCTGGGGCTGACCGTCCTGCTGCTGCTGACGTTCGTTAGAACGGACTTGCTTGATGGCTGGCAGCAAACGCTGGACAAGGATGCGCCGAACCATTTCCTGATCAACATCCAGCCACAGGAGCGGGCATCGATAGCAGAAATATTTCAAGGCGATGGCATAGCGGCACCCGCGTTCGTGCCACTCGTACGTGCCCGCATGCAGACAATCAACGGCGAGGACGTGAAGACCCGCGAGTACCCGGTAGAAGATGGCAAGTGGATGGCCAATCGGGAGCAGAACCTTACCTGGTCCGAATCACTGAGTTCAAGCAACGAAATCGTTGCCGGTGAGTGGTGGCCGATCGATTATTCTGGCGAGCCACTGGTTTCCCTTGAGGAAGAAGCCGCGTCCGAACTGGGTGTGGAGTTGGGTGATCAACTGAAATTTCTGGTTGCTGGACAGGAAATCGAACTGACGGTGGCAAGCTTTCGTACGATTAACTGGGATTCGTTCCAGCCCAACTTTTTTATGGTCCTCTCGCCTGGCGCGCTGGATGATTTTCCCACGACATTTGTTGCCAGCTTGAAAATGGAGCAGCAGGACAAGGGCGTTCTGATTGACCTTGTCCGTTCGCACCCGACAGTTTCTGTCATAGATCTGGATGTGATTCTCGAACAGGTAAAAAGTATCCTGGACAAGGCGAGTCTCGCCGTGCAGGCGGTTTTCGTATTCACGCTCGCAGCTGGCATTGCGGTGCTGTTCGCCGCCGTTCAGTCAACCATTGACGAACGACGTTTTGAAAGTGCGATGTTGCGGGCGCTGGGGGTCAGACGGCGGACTGTCATGTTGGGTGTGTTGACAGAATTTGCCGCGCTCGGTTTTGCTGCAGGACTTCTGGCTGCCGCCGGCGCCTCAATACTTGCAGCCGTCGTTGCTGTGCAACTGTTTGAATTGCCTTATGTCTTCAATCCAGCCCTCTGGGGTGCCGGACTTTTGGGCGGCATATTCCTGGTTTGCGGTAGCGGCTATATCGCCGCGCGTGGTGCGATCAATGCTTCGCCGGTAGAGGTTTTGCGGGCCGCATAGCGCAAATCATATGAATGACGAGGTAGAGAAACTTTCCTGTGGTGCGGTCGTGGTTCGCCGAACGGAGAACGGCTGGCTTACGTTAATGCTGCGGGCCTATCACAACTGGGATTTCGCCAAGGGAATTCGCGAGGCTGGTGAAACGTCTTTGCAGGCAGCGTTACGCGAAGTCGACGAAGAGACCGGCATCAGTGATTTGCAGTTTGATTGGGGAGAACGGTTCACCGACACCGGGCCCTACAATCGCGGCAAAGTGGCCCGTTATTACCTGGCAAGAACAGTGCAGGTGCGGGTTGAAATGGGGATTTCACCGGAGCTCGGCCGACCCGAACATCATGAATATCAATGGATGGATTTTGATAAGGCTTATGATATTTCTGCGCCGCGAGTAAGGGAGGTGGTGCAGTGGGCGAGGCAGGTGATTGGAGCCTGATCGCCCGTCAGGACGGGCTCCTGCAATGCCAATAGAATACCTGTTGGAGCCCGTCCCGACGGGCGACAATCATTTTGCGCAGCAAAATGTTTGCTTCTTTCAAACCACACGATTTCTCTCTTCCCCCGCCAAAAACGCCGCCACATTCAACGCCGACTCAACAATCGCATTCTGCCGTGCCTCAATCGTCCCCCACGCAATATGCGGCGTAACAATCAAATTATCACCCACATAATCAAGCAACGGATTCCCGTCAACCGGTGGCTCCTGCGGTAACACATCAATAGCCGCGGCCGAAATCTCTCCTGAACTCAGCGCGTCAACCAGCGCCTCTGAATCGACCAGACCACCACGCGCCGTATTAATAAGTATCGCGTTGGGCTGCATCAGTCTCAGCTCCGCAGCGCCAATGAGCCCGCGGGTTTCGTCGGTCAACGGACAATGCAATGAAACGACATCGCTCTGTTGCAGCAAGTCCTGTAAATCAGTGCGGTCATCATCGGCCGTCGCGTCCAGCCCCAGCCGCCTTGCAATAAGGACAGACATGCCAAACTGGCGCGCAATTTTTTCGACACCACGACCAAGCACACCATGACCGACGATCCCAATAGTCATGGCGGAAAGTTCACGCAGTGGAAATTCGAGCATGCAGAAATCAGATGCCTTCTGCCATTTTCCCGCTCGCACACTCTGGTTGTAACGACTAATGCTGTGACTCAGGTTTAGCAGCACCGCAAACACATGTTCCACTACAGATTGCGTGCAATAAGCCTTTATATTGCATACGGCCACACCGTGCTCTTTTGCCGCAGCGAGGTCGACATTATCGACCCCGGTTGCCGTCAGGCCAATAAAGCGAACGGCGTCAGATTGATCAAGGATTTCCCTGGTCAAACGGACTTTGTTGGCGAATATAACTTCCACACCGGCAATTCTCTCGACAACCTCGTCCGGCGCCGTGTTGTCAAAAACCTTAAGGCCTGGCAAGAGCTTCAGCAACGGTGAAATATCCAGCTCATCGGAACCGACAGTCGCATAATCGAGGAATACAGCTTTCATAGTGATATCGTTATTGCCATATCAGGGGAGCCTGAAAGATGACCGATGAGTTCTGGAAACGCAAATCTCTTGCCGGGATGTCCTCGCAGGAGTGGGAGTCGCTGTGTGATGGTTGCGCCCTTTGCTGCCTGCAGAAACTCGAGGACGATGAAACCGGTGAAATCTATTACACCGACGTGGCGTGTAAATTGCTGGACCTTGGTACATGCCGTTGTATTGACTACCCGACCAGGGCGAAAAAGGTCGCCAGTTGCCTGGTATTGTCGGTCGACAGCCCGGAGGCATTCGCCTGGTTGCCGGCGACCTGTGCTTACCGCTTGCTGGCGGATGGTAACGACCTGCCGGAATGGCATCCGCTGGTTACGGGTGATCCCGATTCAGTGCATGCGGCAGGAATCTCCGCGACGGACAAAGCAGTTTCGGAGACTGAGACGACGCAATGGACGGTATTGCGAAAACTGGGTGAATAGCCGGACAGAGACTTACAGTACCCATCCTAGCCGGCCACAAATAGCCGAAATAAAAGAGAACTGACACATGAGCGAATATCGTACCGTTCCATTGCAAACTTATGACGAATATCCAGTTGACGAAATGCGTCGTCGATCAGCGGATTTTTATACGGAGATCAACCGGCGTCGTACCGTTCGGGAGTTTTCAGATCGCCCGGTTCCGCGAGACGTCATTGAGAATGCGTTGCGCGCGGCAGGTACGGCACCCAGTGGCGCAAACCTGCAACCGTGGCATTTTTCAGTAGTAACCGGCGCAGAAACTAAAAAACAAATACGCATAGCTGCGGAAGTTGAAGAAAAGGAATTCTACGAACATCGTGCATCTGCTGAATGGCTGACAGCACTTGAGCCGCTGGGTACGGACTCCGAAAAACCATTCCTGGAGACGGCGCCGTACCTGATTACTGTCTTCCTGCAGAAGTACGGCAAATTACCCGATGGTCGCAAGGTCAAACACTACTACCCGGTTGAATCGACCGGAATTGCTACGGGCATTTTGATAACCGCATTACATATGGCAGGCTTGGTGTGTCTGACACATACGCCGAGCCCGATGAAGTTTCTGAACAAAATTCTGCATCGTCCGGTTAGTGACCGGCCGTTTCTTTTGCTGGTGACTGGATACCCCGCTGAAAATGCGATGGTTCCGGACATTAAACGCAAATCGCTGGACGAGTATGTGAGTTTTGTTGGTGCCTGAGTCTCAGTATCGGGATCATGCGACCTTGGGGAATCGCGGCGGGACGCCGCTCCCACCAATTCTGCGCAGTCCCCGTGGGAGCGGCGTCCCGCCGCGATTCCCTATCTTTTGACCTACCCTGTATTTTGCAGGCCTTGGGCAATCCCGATGACGCTCGCCAGTAGCGTGTCGAACAACTCTCCATCTTCATAATTCGTTTCGCGCCACCGATTCAGCAGGTCAATCTGCATCAGGCTCATCGGATCAACGTAGGGATTGCGCAGCATAATGGCCCGCTGCAGTGTGGAGTCTCCCTCAAGCAGCGTTTCGTGATCGGAATATTCCAGGATCAAATCGCGGGTCAGCTCAAATTCCTTCTCGAGCAACGGAAAGAATTCCTCATGCAGCTCGCCGGCGAGTTCCGAATAAAGTTTCGCGATGCCGAGATCGGACTTTGCAAGCACCATTTCAGCGTCCGCTGTCAGCGTGCGCATGAAATACCACTCGCTGAACATCTCCCTGAATAAACCATCCTCAAATTGCTCGCTGGCCGCCTGCAAACCACTGCCAAGCCCATACCAGCCAGGCAGCATCAGCCGGTTTTGCGTCCACGCGAAAACCCACGGAATAGCCCGCAGGTTTTCTACGCCACTACCGGCACGTCGGGATGCCGGGCGCGAACCGATGCGCATACGTTCGATCAGGTCAATTGGCGTTGCGAGCCGGAAGTACTCGTGGAAGTTCGGTGTATCAAAAACAAGCTTGCGGTAGGTGTCACGACTGGCAGATGCGATTACATCCATCATATCGTGCCAATGCGGCATATCATTGCCGCGGTGTTGCGGCATAGCAGTCGCAAGTGCGACCGAACCGACTGCCTGCTCCAGTGTGCGCAACGCAATACCCCTGAGGCCATACTTTTCGTTGATGATCTCGCCCTGCTCAGTGACTCGCAGCCGCCCGTTAACCGTGCCCGGCGGTGCACCCATTACGGCGGCATGTGTTTTTCCGCCGCCGCGACTGATCGTGCCGCCACGGCCATGAAACAGGTTCAGTTCAATATTCTGCCGGGAGACGACGTCAACGAGTTCGATCTGTGCGTGCTGCAGTGCCCACCGCGCGGACGCGAGCCCCGAGTCCTTGTTGCTGTCAGAGTAGCCGATCATGACCGACTGCCGGTCGGAGCGCTGTCGCAAGTGTTTGCGATACAGGTCACATGCCAGCATTTCTTCGAGAATCTTTTTGCCGCTGCGCAAGTCTTCAACTGTTTCCAGGAGTGGTGCGATATCGACCGGTACTTCGCCGCGACGATTATGCAATTCGCTCCAGTTCGCGAGCAGCAGTACCGACAAAACATCGTCGGCCCCCTGCGTCATGCTGATGATGAAAGGCCCAATGGCATTGTCGCCATATTTACGCTTGCAAAACGCCACCGCCTGGAAAACAGCGAGTGTTTTGCGGGCGGTTATGCTTTGTGTATCGGCAAAAGAATCCCTGGACTCGATCACTTCTATGATTCGCGCCAGCCGATCTTCCGCTGACCAGTTCAGCCAGTCGTCTTCGCCAAGCAATTCGCCGACCACCTGGCGATGGACCAGTGCGTCCTGGCGAACGTCCAGCGTAAGAAAATGAAAACCAAAGGTTTCAATACGGCGTATCAGTCGTTTGACTGCGAATAACCCGGCGTGCTGCCCTTTATGCGCCGCAAGACTTGCGGCGAGAATTTCGATGTCGTCACGAAATTGTTTGACCGACTCGTATGGGTATACGCTGTCATCGTACGTAGCCTGTAACCTTGCCTGTATGAGGCGCAAGAACACCCTGTACGGCATATCCCTGTGCCGTGCGGGAACGGCATGGTAGGCCTGCTGAAACATGCCGCGGTAATGGTCGATTCGTCGCGGAATAGCCTCGTCGATCGCGATGCGGTCGCTGGACTGACTAAGCTTGGAGGACAGCCCGCCACACTCTTTAAAATACAGGTCGAGTATCAATGAACGCTGCCGTGCCAGTGTCGAACGAATGGTCTTGGCATTCACATTAGGATTGCCGTCCATATCCCCACCAACCCAGGACGCAAACCTGACAATACGCGGCACTGTTATCCGATGCCCCTCCTCGCCATATACCCGAACGACAGCATTCTCGATGTCCTCATAAAAAGGTGGCATGGCCTTGTAGAGAACATCGGTAAGGAAGAACAGAACATGCTCGAGCTCATCCGCAACCGTCATCTGTGCCGAAGGTGATTCGTCCGTCTGCCAGCCAGTTGTCATATCAAGCCGGATGTTTTCCAGGCTGATGTTGGTTTCCTGTGTAGTCATTGTCGGGTTGAGCATGTCGATCAGCTGGCGAACAATATGTTGTTCCTTGCGCAATATTGTTCGTCGTGTTGGCTCGGTTGGGTGCGCAGTGAACACTGGCTCGATCAGCATGGAATTCAGGAGTTTTTGCAACCCAGGCAGATCTATTCCGGATGCTTTTAGTTTCGCCAGGGTTTCTTCGAGGCCGCCGGGTTGATACTGTCCGACCACTTGCAGATATTTGCGTCGTCGTCGTATGCGATGCACTTTTTCCGCAGTATTCACCATCTGGAAATACGTCGAAAAAGCACGGATAACTTCTGCAGCTAATGACAAGTCAAGACCATTGACCAGCGTGGCCAGGTCTTCGCCAGGCTTCTCATTATCCTCGCGGCGGCGAATCGCCCGCAATCGAGCGGCTTCCACGATATCAAATAGTTCGTCACCACCCTGATCTTTGAGCAACTCACCGACCAGCGTTCCCAGCATGCGGACGTCGTCGCGCAAGGGCTGGTCTTTGTCCTCAAAAGTGATGTCTTGCCGGCGTATCAACTTATGCATTGTGCTGAGCTACTTTAGTCGCGAAAATTTTCATATTGCAGTGGCAGTTCGATCTTCGAATCTTTGAGCAGCGCGATGACGGCTTGCAGATCATCCCGTTTCTTACCACTCACGCGGAGCTTTTCGCCCTGTATGGACGATTGCACCTTGATCTTGCTTGCTTTGATTTGTTTGACCAGGTCACGGGCAAGGGGTGTATCGATACCCTTGCGCAAGATGACCTTCTGCCGCGCTTCGCTGCCAGTAATTTCCACTTCTTCTTCTTTCATGCAGGCGATATCGATGCCGCGTTTAGCCAGTTTCTGACGCAAAATGTCCATCATCTGTTGCAACTGGAAATCAGCCTGACTGGTCAGTGTCACCAGCTGCTCCTCAAGCACATATTTCGACCCGGTTCCCTTGAAATCGAATCGGTTGCCGACCTCGCGGTTGGCCTGGTCAATAGCGTTACTTGCTTCGTGAGCATCGAATTCACTCACTACGTCGAATGATGGCATTGCTTTCTCCTGCTCCTGTCCGGTGTCGGGTATCCACCCTTATCCCAGCTTCTTATTCTGGCCGACTCCCCGTCTCTTCGGTAGTCAGCGAATCAATCAAGTCCGCCGGTTCGGCGAGCATAGTGGTAACGAGGTCCGTGAATTCTTCCTGCAGGCGCGTGTAATACACGCCGGTTCCCGGCCCGGAAAACCCAGTATGAATTTTCCGCACGCGTCCGTCACGGTCAATAAAAATGGTCGTCGGATAGGCCAGCACGGCGCTCAGCGCCGGCAACGTATTACCAGCCTCTGTCTTGTCGGATATGCCGGCAACCAGCGTGTCGTATTCAATAGCAAACTTTGCGCGGAACTGGCGCACCTGTTCGGCGGCGAGGTCAGCATCTTCGAAATGCTCATACAGGAGCGCCACGATTTCCAGGCCCTGGTCGCGATATTGTTTGTGAAAGGGCGCGAGGTACTTGGCTTCATCATTACAATTCGGACACCAGGTGCCGGCAATGGTCACGAGTACTACTTTGTCCCGATATTTTTCGTCATCCAGTGACACCAGGTTGCCGTCCAGATCGGGAAACTCAAATTCGAAGCGATCATATCCCGGCTTCAGGAATGTTCTGCCATAGGCATCCGGCAGGACGACGTTATTGTCACGTACGCCAGACCACTTCTGATGCCATGAGGTCGATGCCCAGAAATCGGCGTCGACAATTTCGCCATCTGCATTGATTTCACCGGAAAAAACGAAAGCGTGGGCACCATCGAATGTTGATAACTTGAATCGATTGCCGCGAACGTTGCCGGCAAGAAAGCGGTGGTCGCCGTTCGGATTAAGAAACGTACCGAAAAGACGCGAACCACGTTGGGCAAATTCGCCGATCGAGGGCGTGTTAGTCCCGTCGGGCTCGTGAAACTGTACTGCCCATCGACCAGACATGTCGTGACGTGGGCTTTCGGTGTTTTCCGGGCTGCGCTCGCCACCGGGGATGGCCGTGAACGGCATAACCTGTGTTTCACCGTAGCGCCTGACAACGCTTAGCTCCCCGGTCAGTATGCCGTCAGCGAGTGTGGCGCGAATTTCATTATTAAAGGCAGGAAACCTGAGCAGCAATTCGTTGTTGGAAAAACTGACTTCGGATACCCGCACCCGTTCCTGGCCATTAACCAGGCTGGCCCGGTAGACATCGCCGTCATTGCTGATTTCCAGGCCGGTTTCGATCTCGGCACCGGGCAGGGTGATCGTTGCCTGCCAGTAGCCACTCTTGAGGGCCGGGTTCTCAGCCACGGAGGTCGGTTTGCTACAGGCGATGAGGCAGACAGACGCGGCGCCTGCCAATGCGATGCTAATCAGCCTGAGTTTCATAGTGCGCGCCCTCACGGGGAGGTCCGTCGTGCGATTGGTTGCCTGCCATTGGTTCTCCCAGCCTCGATTGTAACGCAGACGGTGCAGCAGTGTTTCAACACGGTCATATGGATGCTCCACAACGGGCGATGAACAACGCGAAACTCTACAAGGTGCCCGGTTTTTGTCAGCGCAATGGCGGTGCGGTAGCGGCACAATCGCGGAAAGTCCAGGGAAGGACAATCATGTTGCAAAATGCTGGCCTGGTCATACGTGGCCATGACGAAATCACGGTAGACGGGACTTCGCCGGAAGCGGCGGACCCTTGCGATGCACTTTTTCACGCGTTGCGGCAGCTCGGTTTCGAGCCGCAGACACACTATTGTGGCAACCAGATAACAACAGCCGGAATCCCGTACCTGCTGCCGGTCATGCGCGTCCTCAGTTCACCTTCGGACTCCGGCAGGCTGTTACGGGCACTCAGCGACCTGGTTCGGCAGCAGGTTCCACTAACGCTTGCCCTGACCGATCTCGGTAGTGGCGATATTGCGTTGCAATCGATGCAGACCCTTTGTGAATCTCTGCGATCCGGCTTGTCAGGCTACGGCCTGTCAGCGGAAGGAATCGGTCTGTGCCTGCATTCGCACCAGATGCCGCTGCAGGCATTTTCCGTAATTGCCAATTCAGTCCTGGGCAACGGCCCACGCTACGTATTCCTGGACAGCCTGCAAATGACACGGCACTGCAATCCGACCGTGCAGGCAGAGACCGATGCAAACTGGTCGTTCCTTTGGCGCCAGCGAAAATCTCCGGCAGCAGTCCTGCCCGCGTATGGCGGCATGGTCAGAAGCGCCTGCCCGCTGCTTTCCGAGGAGGTAGCCGCATCGGTACTGCCGGTTGCCGGTGTCCAGGTTCCTGCGAGCACGGCCTGGTTGCCGATCGAGATTCCTCTGACGAATTTCACAGATTCAGCAGGTCACATGGATTGGCTTCAATTATTGCCGGCGCTGACAGAAGCCGTGCGAATCGCAGAGCAAGTGCACGATCATCTTGCCTGGTCTTTTCCGCGGCAGCAGGCGGATGCTCACTTACACCGACGTCTGGCATTTTCACTGACGGGTCTGGGCGATCTCGTACTACGCCGCGCGTGGTGTCCGGCAAATATCGATAGCCTCGACTGGTTAAGCGGAATCGTGCAGCGCATCAGGAGGGAGCTGTATGCCGCATCCGCATTGTTGACACAAAAAACCGGGCCGCTGCCAGCTTTCGCGCGCGCAGA
>Ga0164320_10000927_pt1 | contig 10288 bp, 12 predicted proteins | sample GuaBasSediGuay11_FD_113736 | JGI IMG/M metagenome (GOLD analysis project Ga0164320, IMG submission 113736) | Subseafloor sediment microbial communities from Guaymas Basin, Gulf of California, Mexico - Guay11, Core 4567-28, 0-3 cm | ecosystem: Environmental > Aquatic > Marine > Hydrothermal...
ATCATGGCCCCGGCTGGTCCAGGCACGCCTGGACTTGCGCTTCACTCAAGGAATAGCCACGGCTATTCCTTTCCCTCCAGCGCGGCGCCCAGTCGCACCTCTCCCGCGCCGGCATCCGTGATGCTGGTGCCATATACGGGCTAAACACCATGCCCCGAAAGCCACGCAAACCAAAACTCGCCGTCTGGAAGTTTGCTTCCTGTGATGGCTGCCAACTGAGCCTGCTCGACTGCGAGGATGAACTGCTCGCAGTGGCCGACGCCGTCGACATCGCCTACTTTCCCGAGGCGACCCGTGCCGTGCTGCCCGGACCCTACGACATCTCACTGGTCGAGGGATCGATAACCACCGCACATGACGCCAAGCGCATCAAGGCCGTGCGCAAACAGTCAAAGCTGCTGGTCACCATCGGTGCCTGCGCCACCAGTGGCGGCATCCAGGCACTGCGCAACTTCGCCGATGTCGCCGACTACAGCCGCATCGTCTATGCCCACCCGGAGTACCTTGACGCCCTGGCCACCTCGACGCCGATCGCCGACCACGTCGCGGTGGATCTTGAACTGCGCGGCTGCCCGATCGACAAGGGGCAGCTGCTGGCCACCCTGGCGTCGCTGCTGCGCGGCCGCGTGCCGGTGCTGCCCGACCACAGCGTTTGTGAGGAGTGCAAACGTCACGGCAACATCTGCGTCACCGTCGCCCACGGCACCCCGTGCCTCGGGCCGGTCACCCTGGCCGGCTGTGGCGCGCTCTGCCCGCGCCACCGACGCGGCTGCTACGGCTGTTTTGGCCCGGCACCGACCGCCAATCCGGTCGCGCTGAGCACCCGCCTGGCCGAACTCGGCCAGTCATCTGAACAGCTGGTACGTCTCTACCGCGGCTTCAATGCCAACGCCAGCACGTTCCGCGACGAGAGCAACCGCCATGAGTCGTAGGACCATCTCCGTAGATACTCTGGCGCGCGTCGAGGGTGAAGGTGCGCTCGACCTGGTGATCCGCGACGGCAAGGTGACCAAGGCCGACTTCCGCATTTTCGAACCACCGCGCTTTTTCGAGGCGTTCCTCCACGGGCGCGACTTCCGCGAGGCCCCGGACATCACCGCGCGCATCTGCGGCATCTGCCCGGTCGCTTACCTGATGAGCGCCTGTCACGCCATGGAATCGATCTGCGGCGTCACTGTCGACGGCCCGCTGCGCGAGCTGCGCCGGCTGCTCTACTGCGGGGAGTGGATCGAGTCGCACGTGCTGCACATGTTCATGCTCCACCTGCCGGACTTCCTCGGCTACCAGGACGCGATCGCCATGGCCAAAGACCATGGCGACCTGGTACGCCGCGGCCTGCGCATGAAAAAGATCGGCAATGCCCTGATGACCCTGACCGGCGGTCGCGAAATCCATCCGGTCAACGTCCGTGTCGGTGGCTTCTACCGTGCCCCCGAAAAGAGCGAGCTTGACGCCTTCATCGACGACCTTGCCTGGGGTCTGGAGGCCGCCGAGCAGACGGTCACCGACCTGGCCAAACTCGACTTCCCCGAGTTCGAGCAGGACTACCATTTTCTTGCCCTGCGTCACCCCGACGAGTACGCCATCACCGAGGGGCGACTGGTTTCGAACAAGGGTGTCGACGTATCGGTCCCCGAGTACGACGACATCCTGACCGAACACCACGTCGAGCACTCAAATTCACTGCAGAGCGAGTTCCTCGACGGCGAGCGCGCCCATCTCGGCCCCCTCGCCCGCCTCAAGGTCAACCACGACAAGCTGACGCCGCGGGCGCTGAAGGCGGCTGAATCGGTCGGTCTCGCCGAGGGTTCGAACAATCCGTTCAAGAGCCTGCTGGCACGCGCCGTCGAAACAGTATTTGCCTTCGAAGAGTCGCTGCGCATCGTCGAGGGTTGGCAGCGGCCTGAGCAACCGTACGTGGAAACCGTGCCGCGTGCCGGCACCGGCTCCGGCTGCACCGAGGCGCCGCGCGGTCTCTGCTACCACCGCTACACCCTCGATGAGGGCGGCCTGATCACCGACGCCAAGATCGTCGCGCCGACCTCGGTCAACCAGCGCATCATCGAATCCGACCTGCGACTCGTCGCCCAAGCCAATCTCGACCTCGACGACGAGGCGCTAAAGTGGCGCTGCGAGCAGACGATTCGCAACTACGACCCGTGCATCTCCTGCTCGGCGCACTTCCTGAAACTGAACGTCGACCGCCAGTGAACCTCTTTGTAGGTCGGGCTTCAGCCCGACAATCTTTTCATGTGGGTCGGACTTCAGTCCGACACAAACGACCACGCCGGGCTGCAACCCGACCCACAACGCCATGGCCAAACCCCTACTGATCGCCGCCGGCAATCGCTGGCGCCGTGACGACGGCATCGGCCCGGCGATCGTCGACCGGCTGGCCACGCAGCTTGGTGACCAGGTCGACACGCTCCACATCTCCGGCGAGGGTGCCGGCCTGATCGACGCCTGGGACGGTTATGACGAAGTGTGGCTGTTCGATGCCGCAGCGGCCGCCGGTCAGCCGGGGCGCACCACCTGCATTGAGGCTCACCACGACCCGGTTCCGGCCGTACTCTGCCACCACTCCACTCACCGTTTCGGGGTTTGCGAGGCGATCGAGATGGCGCGGGTGCTGGAACAGCTTCCTGAACGGCTGGTGCTGATCGCCATCGAGGGGGAGTATTTCGGCGAAGGCGAGGGACTCAGTGAAGCCGCGGCATCTGCCGCAGGCCATGTGGCCAATCGGCTCGTACTGGAGTTGGGCAACACGCCTAATGCACTCTGACCCGACCGCGTGAACGGCTTCTCAGGCCACATCAACTATTTGGCTAGTCGCCGCCGAATACCGCGTCGAGTTCCGGGAGCAACTTCCTGACCGTGGCGACATCCTCGGACGGCGCCGACGACATGGCACGGATCGACGCCATGGACTGCTCCATCATCGCCAGCATCTGCTGTTTCTGTTCGGGCGTCATGTCGGGGCTCGCCTCGATCTCGGCCCGAGCCCGACGCATCTCCTCTGCAACCCCGGGCTGCTCCTGCGTCATCTTGACTGACATGTAAGCGGTGACGACACGCTGGGCGACGCTGATCCATGTCTCGACAGAATCGAAGCCATGTTTACGCAGGATCACCATGGCCTGGTCGATCTCAGCCTGGCTGCGGGCGTAGGCAGTCAGGTCAGCCGGTGGCCCCTCTTTCCCGGTGTTCTTGCCGAAGGTCGCCTCGAGATCATGGAGGGCCCCGATGGTGCCGCGTACCTGCGCTTCGGTCAGCCCGGCGCCCTGAGCCACGCCCTGGACGAGGACGATCAGCAGCATGGCCAGCATCGTGAGGTGACGAGGTGTATGCATGGCGACTCCAATGATACGAAGGCCCCGGACCCTGAGTATGGTCACGATCCCGCCACCTGTCGCGTCGCCTGGCAACCGGGCGAGCTGCGGTGATGGACTCGTACCGTCACGGCGGTTTATCTTCAACAACCTATGACCCCCTTCTCCCGCATCCCGGGCCTGCTGCTTCTGGCACTGACCACCGCCCTGCCCCTGCCTGCCTCGGCGTTGCCGATGGAAAACGGGGAGATCGGTACGACGTCGTCGTTATATCCGCTGCCACCGGTCTACGCCATCCACGAAGACAACTCGGTCACGCTGCGTCTCTGCTACAACTGGTCGTGCGCGACCCGTGAAACCGTGTTCTTCAGTGCCAAGGAGATGGCTGGCGTCAAGGAAGAGATGGCCGTCTGCTCCGGCGACTCGCTGCACGACCGGCTGCAACGACTGCGCATCGGCGTCTGGCAGATGGAGGCGTTAGCCGAACGATTCCAGCCGTTGCTCGCCAACGATACCGCCATCAACGACCAGGACCAGGACCTGGTGGGACGCATGGACTGCATCGACAACTCGACCAACACGACCACCTACCTGAACATTCTGCGCGATGTCGGGCAGATCCCCGACTGGTCAATCTCAGCACCCGAAGTTCGCGATCGCTTCCTCTTCGAACTGGTGCACTGGACGGCGGTTGTGACCGACCAGAAGGATGGTCGCCCCTGGTCAATCGATGCTTGGTACCGACCTAATGGCCATCTGCCTTTTGTCATGACGCTGGCGGACTGGACACAGAAAAAGCTCGGCTGGAATCCACCGCTGGACAACCTCAACCCCTACCCGCACCACAGCCGGCAGCTCTGTAGCGTGGGCCAGGACCGGCTGGTGCCGCAGGTCGCCGACAACCAGGCATCCCGACGCCTTGCCAGGGAAGATGCGAATTGATCCGGCTTTCGGCCGGGTCACGCCTCGATCACGATCGCCCTCGGCCGCAACCCTGGTCGCGCACCGGGATTCATGGCCCGGTTTATTGACCTGCTTGCTTGCCGTAACCGGGGACATTGCCGACAATCCCACCTGACTTCTCCCGGAAGGTCTTGATGCCCCTAAGGAGCCTCTGATTAAGTCATGAACTCGCATCTTGCGCCCAGAATATCCAGCTTTTTCGTTGCCAAGCTTCGCAATAGCTCGCTATTACGTGCGCTTTGCGCCTCAAATCTGAACATTCTGAGTCACAACCTACTTCGTTCAGACTTAATCAGAGGCTCCCTAACAATACGCCTCGCCGTCCTGCGGCTCCCCCTGCTCGGCCTGCTGCTCCTCGCCAGCTGCGCCACGCTGCAGCCCGGTTACGAGACGCCGACGGTCACCGTCAACTCATTCCGGACATTGCCGGGCGAGGGAGTGGCACCGCGCTTTGAGATCGGGCTGCGCATCCTCAACCCCAATCGCTCCCCGCTGAAGCTCCACGGCATCGCCTACAGCGTCCACCTGGAGGGTCATCGCCTGCTGGCCGGTGTGGCCAATGACCTGCCAGAAGTAGCACCGTATGGCGAGGCCGACATCACGCTGGTTGCCAGCATCGACCTTCTCGGTGGCATCGGATTGATCGGCGACCTGATGCAGTCGAGCCGGGAGGTGCTCTCATACCGCCTTGAGGCGAAGCTGGACATCGGCCCACTGCAGCCGGCGATCCGGATCGATCACGAAGGCACGGTCAGCCTTGGCTCGAGTCGTTGACGGAGACTTCACCCATGGATATCGATATCGATCACCTGCGCGGCTGGGTCGGCCGAAGCATGACGGCCAAGGACACTGTCGACGGGCGCCGTACCGCCGCCCTGGCGGCGACCCTCGACCTCGATTCGGCTCCGGGCAACGGCGACTACCTGCCGCCACTCTGGCACTGGCTGGGCTTCCTGCCCTGCGACCGGGCCAGCGATCTCGGTGACGACGGCCACCCGCATCGTGGCGGCTTTCTGCCCCCGGTGCCGCTGCCGCGGCGCATGTGGGCCGGAAGCCAGTTCGAGTTCCACCGGCCGTTGCAGGTCGGCACGGCGGCGGAGCGAATATCGACCGTGCGCTCGGTCGACCTCAAGGCGGGACGCAGCGGCGCACTGGTCTTCGTCCGCATCGAACACGCCCTGCAGGACGCGTCAGGTCCGCTGCTTACCGAGTGGCACGACATCGTCTATCGCGAGCCCGCGGCTCCCGGTTCGTCCCCGCCACCTGCAAAGCCGGCGCCGGACAACGCCGTCTGGACCTGGAATATCGAACCCGACCCGGTGCTGCTGTTCCGCTACTCGGCGCTGACTTTCAATGGCCACCGCATCCATTACGATCGCCGCTACGCCATGGATGTCGAGGGCTACCCGGGACTGATCGTCCACGGCCCGCTGCAGGCGACACTGCTGCTGGAACTGCTGCGTCGCGAACAGCCCGATGCCACGGTGACCGCGTTTTCGTTCCGCGCCTTGCGCCCGGTATTCGATACTGGCCCGATCACCGTGTGCGGCCAACCCGGAGACGAAGGCGCGGTGCAGTTATGGATTACCGATGCCGATGGCGCCATGGCGATGGAAGCCACTGCGACAATCGTCTGACGCCCGTAACCGACTCAAATCAACGGAGCCTCATCATGCATGACGCCAATGACCCCTATGGTGACATCCGCGATGCCATCCGCGACCTCTGCAAGCACTACCCGGACAGCTATTTCCGTGAAATCGACGAAGCCCGCGGCTATCCCGAGGCGTTCGTCGACGCCCTGACCGAGGCCGGTTGGCTGGCCGCCCTGATCCCGGAGGCGTTCGGCGGCAGCGGACTGGGACTAACCGAGGCATCGGTGATCATGGAGGAGATCAACCGCTGTGGCGGCAATGCCGGCGCCTGCCACGGTCAGATGTACAACATGGGCACGCTGCTGCGCCACGGCTCCGAAGAACAGCAACAGCGCTACCTGCCACGTATCGCCAGCGGTGAACTGCGCCTGCAGTCGATGGCCGTAACCGAACCGACTACCGGTACCGACACTACCAAGATCAAGACCATGGCCGTGCGCAAGGGCGATCGTTACGTGGTCAACGGTCAGAAGGTCTGGATCTCACGCGTACAGCACTCCGACCTGATGATCCTGCTGGCACGCACGACCCCGCTGGCCGAGGTCAAGCGCAAGTCCGAGGGCATGTCGATCTTTATCGTCGACTTGCACCACGCCGTCGACAACGGCATGAGCGTCAAGCCGATCGCCAACATGGTCAACCACGAGACCAACGAGTTGTTCTTCGACAATCTGGAGATCCCGGTGGAAAACCTCATCGGCGAGGAAGGGATGGGGTTCCGTTACATCCTCGACGGACTCAATGCCGAGCGCACGCTGATCGCCGCCGAGTGCATCGGCGATGGCTACTGGTTTACCGAGCGGGCCGTGAACTACGCCAACGAACGCATCGTCTTCGATCGCCCCATCGGTCAGAATCAGGGTATCGCCTTCCCGCTGGCCGAGGCGCATATCGAGATCGAGGCGGCCAACCTGATGCGCTTCGAGGCGTGCCGGCGTTTCGATGCCAACGAACCGTGCGGCGCCCAGGCGAACATGGCCAAGCACCTCGCCGCCAAGGCCTCGTGGGAAGCGGCCAACGCCTGCCTGCAGACCCACGGCGGCTTCGGGTTCGCGTCCGAGTACGACGTCGAACGCAAGTTCCGTGAGACCCGCCTCTACCAGGTGGCACCGATCTCGACCAACCTGGTGCTCTCTTACGTTGCCGAACACATCCTCGGCCTGCCGAGGTCATACTGATGCAACCGCTCGAAGGCGTCACCGTCGTCACCCTGGAACACGCCATCGCCGCACCGCTGGCGACCCGCCATCTCGCCGACCTCGGCGCGCGGGTGATCAAGATCGAACGCCCCGGCAGCGGTGACTTCGCCCGTGGCTACGACCAGCGGGTCAACGGTCTCTGTTCCCACTTCGTCTGGTGCAACCGCTCCAAGGAGAGCCTCGCCCTCGACGCCAAGCACCCGGAAGCGGCCGACATCCTCGCGCGGCTGGTGGGCCGGGCCGACGTGCTGATGCAGAACCTCGCCCCCGGTGCCGCGACCCGTCTCGGGCTCGGTTACGAGTCGCTGGTCGAGAATCACCCGGAGCTGATCGTCTGCGACATCTCCGGCTACGGCGACAACGGCCCGTCGCGTGATCGCAAAGCCTACGACCTGCTGATCCAGAGCGAGGCCGGCCTGCTCTCCGTTACCGGCAGCCCCGACCAGATGGCCAAGACGGGCATCTCCATCGCCGATATCGCGGCGGGTATGTACGCCTACTCGCAGGTGCTCGCCGCACTGATCCAGCGCGGACGGACCGGTCGTGGCACCCGCATCGAGGTGTCCATGCTCGAGGCTCTCGGCGAATGGATGGGTTATCCGCTCTACTACGCCTATGAAGGCGCCGAGCCGCCACCGCGTACCGGCGCGTTCCACGCCACCATCTATCCCTATGGCCCGTTCGCGACCGCTGACGGCGAGGTGATGCTCGGACTGCAGAACGAGCGTGAGTGGCAACGATTCTGCAGCGATGTGCTCAAGCGTCCGGAACTGGCTACCGACGCCCGTTTCTCCAGCAATTTCGACCGTTCGGCTCATCGCGAGGCACTCGATGCCGAAATCCACGCCGTTTTTTCCACGTTGACCGTCAACGAGGTCGAGGCACGGCTCGACCAGGCGCCGATCGCCAATGCCCGGGTCAACGACATGGCAGCGCTCTGGTCCCATCCACAGCTTGCGGCACGTGAACGCTGGCGTACCATCGACTCGCCTGTCGGACCGCTACCGTCTCTGCTGCCACCAGGAACCTGGCACGACGACGGACCGCGCATGGACCCGGTCCCGGCACTGGGAGAGCACACCGATGCCATTCTCATGGAACTCGGGTATGACGACGCGACCATCGGGCAGTTGCGGAATGCAGGAGCGGTAGGCTAAGACCGACGGATGGCACGGCACGCCACGGCAGCAGATGCTATAAATCATGGCCAGGAGCGGCCGATCCGGACGATTGGCCATGGACGCACCAACACCAGAGTCCCTGCAGCGATGACTGAACCTAAAAATGAAGAAGGCGATCACGAAGAGTACCGTGGCCCCGAACGGCGCAACGGTATCGAACGACGGGTAAAGGCTGACCAGCGCCAGGAACTCCGCTTTGAGCCCAAGAAGTCCGACCGTCGTCAGAAGGCACGACGCAAGGCCGACGGGGACGCTTGGGCGGACCACGACTTTTTCTGAGTCCCACCACGCGCAACCAGCTCGGCACCTCCTACAGCTGATCAGCTAGGGATCTTTGGGCAATGCCGGCAACCATACTGCCGCCACTCTTGCCGTTTGAGGTGACGGTTCACTGCGTGTTGGTCACCGTGAGCAACGACGCCACGAACGCGGGTACGATCTCGCTCGCCGAGCCCTCGACCTGCTGGTCGAACAGCCCTGGTCCGACGCTCCTCTCCAGGTTCAACTCGACGGTCCGCGCGCCGGCGGCACGCGCCTCGGCGACGAATCCCGCCGCGGGATAGACCTGGCCCGAGGTGCCGATGGAGATGAACAGCTCACAGCAGATCAACGCCTGCTGGATACGCTCCATCGACAACGGAATCTCGCCGAACCAGACCACGTGCGGACGCATGCCGCCGCTATGGTCGCAGGCCGGACAGCGGGTCGTGGTTGCCAGGTCATCACGCCACGGCGTTGTCCGGCCGCAGCAGGTGCAGCGCGCCTTCAGTAGTTCGCCATGCATGTGTTGCGGCGCGACGCTGCCGCCACGCTCGTGAAGATCGTCGATGTTCTGGGTCACCAGCAGCACGTCGCCGGGATAGCCACGCTCGAGTTCCGCCAGGGCACGGTGCGCGGCGTTGGGCTGCACTTCCGGGTTGAGAAGCTGACGCCGGCGGGCGTTGTAGAAGGCGTGGACCCGTTCCGAGTCGCGGGCGAACGCTTCCGGGGTGGCCACCTCGTCGATGCTGACCCGCGACCAGAGTCCGTCCTTGTCACGGAAGGTTTCGAGGCCCGACTCACGCGAGATCCCTGCCCCGGTGAGAATTACGATCGGCCCGCCGGCCATTACGCCTCCAGTGTCGCCACCCGATTCACTCGGGCAACGAGTTGCCATGGTCGCGCCATTCGCTCAGAACGGAGAGATCACCGGCATCGAAGGCTTCCGACCCAGGTGCAGGATGCGGGTCAGTCGTGAACGTGGCCGTGGCTGAGCTCTTCCGCGGTGGCCTCGCGTACATTGGCTACGGTCACGTCGAACACCAGGGTCTGACCAGCCAGCGGATGATTGCCGTCGACCGTTACGCCAGCGTCGCTGACTTCGGTGACCGTGACCACCACCTTGCCGTCGTCGCCATCGCTACTGGCGTCGAAGCGCATGCCGGGCTTGATTGCATCGGCATCCTCGAACATCTCGAGCGAGACCACCTGCACCAGGTCGTCGTTGTACTCGCCATACCCGTCGGCCGGGGCCACCTCGACCCGCAACGACTCTCCGGCCGTCTTGCCCGCGAGTGCACGCTCGAGCCCCGGGATAATGGTATTCGCACCTTGCAGGTAAGCGAGCGGGCTCCCTTCCCCGGAGCGATCGAGTTCCTCTCCGGCCGAATCGGTCAAGACATAGTCGATCGAAACGGCCGAATTTTCGCTAATCTGCATCGGACATCCTCAGAAGTTGAATTGCGGGCGCAGTTTAGTGGTTTTCGACCCACGCTGCCCAGGCACCCTTTCCAGGCAGCGGCTCCATTAGCCGTCCGCGCTATAATGGCGTCCGACACTTTGATTCAGTGGCCGCTTCAAGGATCGCGAAGCTACCGGAACCGGCACAACCTGAATGTGAAACGAGTGATGCCCAGAGACGATAAAACAAGGCATAGCGCAGGCGCCAACCCGGTGCGGCGGCGCTTCCTGTTCGCCTGTGC
>Ga0164320_10000928_pt1 | contig 10284 bp, 8 predicted proteins | sample GuaBasSediGuay11_FD_113736 | JGI IMG/M metagenome (GOLD analysis project Ga0164320, IMG submission 113736) | Subseafloor sediment microbial communities from Guaymas Basin, Gulf of California, Mexico - Guay11, Core 4567-28, 0-3 cm | ecosystem: Environmental > Aquatic > Marine > Hydrothermal vents...
AGCAACGATTGGAATCCCCAGCTGCGCGGCCTCGCGAACGAAACGAAACCCGGAGAAAACCATCAGCGATGAGCCAACCACCAGCATCGCATCGGCGACGGCCAGTGCGTCACGGCACTGCTGCACCCGGGCGCGCGGTACGCTTTCGCCAAAAAACACGACCGCGGGCTTTAAAATACCGCCACAGCAGCGGCAGGCAGGAATATCGAGGTGCGTTTCATCGAAATCCCGCAGCCGGGCATCGCCATCGGGCGTGATCTCGCCCGACAAGGTCGACAGTTGCGGGTTTCTTTGCAGCAGCGCCTGCTGCAGATCAGGGCGCGCAAATCTGCCACCGCAATCGAGGCAATCAACCGAAGACAGGGAGCCGTGCAACTCGGTGAGCAGGCGACTGCCGGCACGTTGATGCAGGCCATCGACGTTCTGCGTCACCGTGTGCACCAGCCGGCCAAGCTGCTCGAGGCCTGCCAGCGCCTGGTGCGCCGGATTGGGAGTTGCGCGACTGAAACGTTGCCAGCCGAAGTAGGAGCGCGCCCAGTAACGTTGCCGCGCCGCAACACTGCCGACAAAATCGCGATACTCCATCGGTTTCTGATGTTTCCACTCGCCACTGCGATCGCGATAATCGGGGATCCCGGAAGCGGTGCTGACGCCCGCGCCGGTCAACACGAAGATGCGTTCGTGGCTGGCAAGGAAATCGGTTAATTGCAAAGACATGGCCCCAGTTTAACAGGCCCTCAAGGTTAATTAGGCTTTATCCCCAACGCCAGCTTCGATTATCATGCCGCCATGAGCATCGCCACGACCTGTATCGGCGCCTATCCAAAACCCGACTATATCGATATCGGGAATTTTGCCGAGACCGGCGCGGCGGACGCGACTATTTGAATCACAGCGGCAACAGGCGTATAAATAATCGCATTGAATAGCGCCGACCAACGGCTGGCCAGACGGGACACTCAATGTCGGTCGATCTAAGCAACAAGAAAATCATCCTGGTCCACGGCCTGGGATCCAAGCCCACGCCGGAGATCACCCACGACCTGTGGCGCCGCACCCTGATCGAGAATATCCGCGTCAGCCATAAACTGCTGGCGCAGAGCCTGGATGTGCACAAGGATATTTTCGAGTCGGCCTACTGGGCCAACTTCGTGCCGCATCACATTCCCGATGACGTCGCCTATAGCAAGAAACTACGGCTGCAGGTCGACAAGGTCATTGCCGAGCGCCGCGAAATCAAGGATCGTTTCCATGTCGGCACTGGTGAAAAAGTGAGCAGCTTTTTCAAGGACCGCGGCATCGACCTGGCCAAGCTGCTGGCCGGTGCGTTGACCGTCAAGGATGACGTCATGACCCGCTTCCTGCGCGAAACCGAGCTCTACGACCAGGATCAATACATTGCCGACCAGATTCGCAGACCACTGGAAGACACCTTGCGGCACGCCTGGGACCAGGGCCGCGAGCCGATCATCGTCGCCCACAGCATGGGAACTTTCATCAGCTATGACGTGCTCTGGCGATTCGCCCATCGCAGAACCTCGGGCTTCGGTAATTACAATAACCGGCGCGTAAAAATGTTCGTTACCCTGGGTTCCCCGCTCGGCGACCAGACCGTGCGCGACCTGCTATTCGCGCAGCATCACGAGGGCCACAGCCTGCGCCAGCGCATGTACCCGACCAATATCGATTTCTGGCACAACTACGCCTGTCTCGGCGACGTGGTGGCGCATCAGAAAAATTTCCACGATATTTTTTACGCGCCGATGCGGACGTTGAAACTGTTTCCCGCCAACAAGAGGTTTCGCTGCATCGATTACGTTGACCTGCACAATCCCTTCGAGGTGGTCAGCCATTCCGGCAACCGTAAAAGAGAGAAACGCAACCCGCACAAATCCTATGGCTACCTGGCGCAACCCAGGCTGGGCAGCTGGATTGCCGACTACCTGCTCGATCGACTGCAATAATCCGGCGGCGCTGCCGCGCTATTACGCGCGCGCCGGGACTTCAGGCCCACTCATCGAAGCTGCAGATGCGGTTACGCCCGTTTTGCTTGGCCTGGTAAAGCGCGATATCGGCCTGTTCGATCAGCATGGTACTGCTCTTGTCGTGAATCGGCACCATCGCCGAAACGCCGATACTGATAGTGATGCAAGGCAGGACGTCGGAATCGACATGCGTAATTTCCGCGTCGAGGATGGCGGCGAGACAATCCTCGGCACCCGTCAACGCGCCCTCGAGATCCGAATCGGGTAACAGGGCGACAAACTCTTCACCGCCATAGCGCGCGATCAGGTCACTGGTGCGCTGGGTACAGTCATTCAGAATGTGGGCGACCGCAACCAGGCATTGGTCACCACGTAAATGACCATAGTGATCATTGTATTGTTTGAATTTATCGACATCGATCATCAACAGCCCCAGCGGCTGCCCGGTTCGGGCGCCGCGACTCCATCCGTTCATCAAGCGCAAATCGAATTCGCGCCGATTACAAATCGAGGTCAATGCGTCGACGCGCGCGATATTGTTGAGTTGCTGCTGCGATTCGCGCGCCTGCAAATGCATGTTCAGCCGCGCCTGCAATACCCGCGGATGGAAAGGTCTGGCAATAAAGTCGGCGGCCCCTGCCTCGAACGCGGCAACCTCGGCTTCGGTCGACTTATCGTCGGACAGGAAAATTACCGGCAACGCGCTGTCGAGGTCGGAATCGGTGGAATTACGCCACCAGTCGGTACCTTCGATGTCGCCGATCAGGGCAGTATTGACCATCACCAGGTCGGGCATGCCGTGCTCCAGGGCGGCGGCCACCAGGCTGGAAAAACTATCGGTGATTTCGACCTGGGCCTTGTTCATCTGCTGGATAATCATTTGCAAGCCCGCGACGTCGTCGTCGAGCACCAGTATTCGCTGCGGGGCCTTGTGTTCATCCCGACCATGCAGGGTCTGGTCCGATATCAACGACCCGGTTTGTAAAAATGCATCCAGTTCTGGCTCGAGCGGAAATCCGACTACCTTCTCACCCTGCTCGCTGATGACGATCGGAAGATTACGCCCAAACTCGCTGTCACTATCCCACTGCTCCTGCCAGGCCGACAAATCATCACTCGCCTGGATATCCTTCGCTGATGCATCGATACCCCGCTCATCGAGCAGGAACTGGAGAATTTCCAGGTCTGAAATATCGAGGCCCTCCACCCACAGACACTGAAAAATGCGGCGTCGCAGGTGGCTGGCTTTAGCGGGATATTTTTTCGATACCAGGTCGAGGACTGCCGATGCTGGCGCCGAACCGGGTCGGAACAACGGCACGGCAATCTCTATTGACGGCGCCCTGCGTCGCACATCGGCAACTTCACGGGTGAGTTCCATGAGCACTTCGAGACCGGCATGCTTGCTTGAGGCGGAGGGGGCATGCTGGACGCTGCGAAAATCAACTCGCTCGTCCAGGCCCATCGCGTGCAGGCGTTCGTTTAACGCGTAGCAGAAAGGACAGTTGAAATCGGCGTAGACGATGAAATTGCCGGCGCCGAGACAGCCCTGGTCCTCCCCCACTTGTGACGCATTTTCCATAGCCCGGATCCCGGTTCTTGTTTGATATGGATACTTGCAACAACTTACGCTTGTGATAGCAATGGAGTATAGGCTATTCCGCGAAACAATCGAAGCGCCTATTATGCGCCCGTACGGCCTGCCGCAGGCGGCCGGGAACCGCGGCCGCCGCGAGCGCTTCAAAATCATCCCTGGAGCCGCCAGGCCAATCATTCTCTACCGCAGCATCGAGCCTCGTGCTAAGGTGCTCGCAGGGTACATGAACACCCGATCGTCCAATGACACCGTTACGGCACACGATATCGATCGCACTGATAATACTATTCGTGCTATCGCTGTACCTGTTGATCGCCTTACCGTTGCTACAGGACCCGGCTTCCAGCCCGTCCGCGTCCGATGACAACTCCGTCAGTCCGCAAACCGATGGCGTCACACTGCAATCGACTCGTTCACCTGCAGACGAAGCCGAATCCAGCGTCACCGATGGTCCCGGCACCGCGCCACAGGCTGGCGGTTCGCGCTTGCTTGAAATTTTCGGCCAGGTTGAGGATTCGCTTGGACAACCGATCGAAGACGTGCTGGTTACAGAGGAGCGCTATTTTTTCAGCGCGCGCAGCGACGCCTCGGGAAACTACCGCATACTGCTGGACCTGCCGCGCCAAAGATTGCCGGTTCTCAATTTCCTGCGCGCCGGCTTCGACGGTCAACGCATCAAGCTGAAGCAGGAGCAATTACTGCAGCAGCCGCTTTACCAGCTTGACGTCGTACTTGCCGACAGCGTCGATACGCTCAGGCTATCCGGTTGGGTCGGCAATGATATCGGGGCATCGCTGGAAGGTGCACGCGTGGACATCTCGACGCTGGATTCCACGGGCGACAAAAATTATTACCTGACCGTGTTTACCGACGAACAGGGTAATTTCGTGCTCGAAGGCGTGCGCGCCTCGACCCACTACAAGTTGACGGTCAACCTCGCGCCCGAGTACCCGGTCTACCACGACCCCGATTTTTACGTCGGCGCCGACCCCAGGCATCTCGGCATCCTGCTCAAATCGCTGAAATTCGTCAACGTCAACGGCATGATCCTGAACCCCGAATCGGCGCCAGTAGCCGATTTCGAGATTTACATCAAGAACGTCACCACCGGCGTGCACACGCGCAAAATTGTCAGCGATTCGTCGGGGTTTTTCAGTCTCGAGAAGTTTCCACTGGGGGAAGTCAGCCTGACAACACGCGGCACCGAATTCTACAAAATCTCGGGCCTCGAACTGAGCGAAAACGATTACGCCAACCTGGAGTTGATCGTCGACAAGGGTGACCATTACCTGACGGGCTGGATTAACGATGAAAATGGCATCGCCATCGTAAAAGCGATGGTAACCCTGGATGCAACGATTACCGACGGCGCCATCGAGTACTTCTCCTATCGTTCCAGGAGCACCGACAGTACCGGGAAATTCAGCTTCGACAATGTCGCCAGCGGCGAACACCGTATTTCGGTGTACGCCAACGGATTCAACAAGCTCGATATCCAGCATCGTTTTCAAAATCAGTCCGACCAGGTCCACCTGACGCTGACGCGGCACTACTAGCCTGCAGGTTTCCGGGGAGGTTCTCGCAGAAGCGCGGTACGCTGAAAGGAATTTCCGATACGGTTACAATAATACCGTTTTCTGCACAAACTGATCATGACAAACGCTACCGACAACTGGTCGATCTACATCATCGAAGCGAGCGATGCATCGCTCTATACCGGCATAACCACCGATGTTGAACGCCGCTTCGACGAGCATTCACAGGGGCCCAGGGGCGCCAGGTATTTCAACGGGCGTAACCCGCGACGGATAGTTTACCGCGAGGACGGCCACAGCCGCTCCAGCGCAAGTCGCCGCGAGGCGGAAATCAAGAAACTTTCGCGCGGCGCGAAACAGCAATTGATCGCAGGCGCAAACCAGGGCTGAGCACGATGCTGAACGATCTGCTGGACGAACTTGAAAGCGAAAATTTGCCGATGCCTGACGCTGACGTAAAGTTCTGGCGACACGTCGATCTGGGCCAGGACGGCGAGCGGCTGTTGCAACAACTGATCGACGACAGCGTATGGCGACAGGAGAAAATCACCGTTTATGGAAAACCTTACCTGCAGCCAAGACTGAGCGCCTGGCACGGGGACCTGAGCTACAGTTATTCGGGCATACGGCTCGAACCCCTGTCCTGGACACCGACCCTGCTCGAAATCAGGCGCCGAGTAGAAAGCCTGGTCGAACATGATTTCAACAGCGTCCTGCTAAATTACTACCGCGATCAGAAAGACAGGATGGGGATGCACAGCGATGACGAGCCCGATCTCGGACGGCAGCCGGTGATTGCCTCATTGAGTCTTGGGGAAACGCGAACCCTGCGGTTCAGGCATCGGTCACGCAAGGATTTGAAGACCGTTAAACTGGCCCTGCCACACGCGAGCCTGCTACTGATGCGCGGCGATACACAGCAGCACTGGCGCCATGGCATCAACGCCGAAAAGCATGCCTGCGGCGCGCGTATCAACCTCACCTTCAGATCGGTAACGGCGCGTAGACGCCTGAATCCGACAGGGTAAAGATATCGATGTCATCGTTTGACACAAACATCCCCCGCGGGCTGCTCCCAGGAGAGTGATTCATGACCGAAACCGAAACCATCGAACTGGCGCGCGCCTATGTCGCACTCTCCAATTCGCATCGCCCCGAGTTGATTGTTCCATTGTTCGCGGACGATGCTGTTTACAGCTCCAGCGCGGTCGGTGAATTCCACGGCCCATCGGCAATCGGGGACATGATGCGCGGATTCTTCAGGCGCTACCCCGACGTTTTCTGGCTATGCGAAAATTTCAGATGTGACGATAAGCGCGTCAGCTTCGATTTCAGCCTGCAGGCACACAATGCGGAGTCTGGCGCTCACCTGCAACGCAGCGGCCTTGAACGAATTACCTACGACGATCAGGGCCGGATCAAAAAACTGGAAGTCAAAGCCGAATAATGCATAGAATCCATCGCCCGGTAAGAAATGCGGCAACACATTGAAACACAGACTCGGAGAAAATCGCCTTGCATATCAAAAATAACGTTTTTGTCATCACCGGGGCCGCGCAGGGTCTCGGCGCAGCCATCAGCGTCGAACTCGCCCGGCATGGCGCAAAACTGGCGCTGCTCGACCTCAACGCGGAAAGGCTGGACCAGGTTCTCGGCGATTGCGAACAGGCCGGCGCCAGTGAATGCCGCGCCTTCACCTGTGATGTCGCCGACGAGACCAGCGTGGAACGCAGCTTCGCCTCGATCGAGGAACATCTCGGCCCGGTTGCGGGCCTGGTGAACAACGCCGGTATATTGCGCGATGGCATGCTGGTCAAGGTTAAAGACGATGAAATCGTCGATCGCCTGTCGCTGCAGCAGTGGCAGCAGGTTATCGATATCAACCTGACTGGTGTTTTTCTTTGCGGGCGTGAAGCCGCCTCCAGCATGATCAGCGGCGCCGCGGGCGGCGTCATTATCAATATTTCCAGCATCAGCCGTGCCGGCAATATCGGTCAATCGAACTATGCCGCCGCCAAGGCCGGTGTGGCGGCGCTGACGACCACCTGGGCGCGTGAGTTGGCGCGCTACAAGATTCGCAGCGCGGCAATAGCACCGGGTGTATTCGAAACCGAGATGGTGGCGTCGATGAAGCCCGAAGCGCACCAACGCATCACTTCGGCAGTGCCATTAGAACGCACCGGGGCAGTCGCGGAACTGGCGCACGCGGTGCGCTTCATCATTGAGAACGATTACTACAGTGGGCGCATACTCGAACTTGACGGCGGCCTGCGCCTGTAATCGATCGCAGTGCCTAAGTACCGCATTATTTTGGCGGCGCTACTGGTAGCGCTATTCTCAGGTAAACTCTGGGCGCAACCCATTATTCAGGTTGACATCGAAGGTATCGACAATCTGCTGGAGACCAATGTTCGCCTGTTCCTGAGTATCGAGCAACAGAAAGATCACGCCTTGATGAGCGATGGCCGTATGCGCCGTCTGCATCAAAAGGCCGTCCAGGAAATTGCCGCGGCGCTGCAGCCCTATGGTTTTTACCAACCGAAAATCACGGCCAGCCTGACCGAGTTAGGGACCAGCGAATGGCAGGCCCGCTACGTCATCGATGCGGGCCCCGGTCTACCCATCGCCGAGTTCAACCTGAACATCATCGGCACCATGAAAGAAGACCCCTTGCTGCAAAAAGTGCTCAAGGAGCATGAACTCAAGCCGGGCGATACTTTCGTCCACCCCCAATACGAGAGCCTCAAATCGGGCCTGAGCGGACTCGCCAGCGAGCGTGGCTACGTGGAAGGAAAATTTACCCGCGCACGCGTAGAAATCGACCTCAATCTGTACCAGGCGCGGGCGTATCTCGATTTCGAAAGCGGTCCCCGCTACAGTTTCGGTGAAATAACGTTCGACCAGGACGTGCTCGAACCCGAATTCCTGAATCGATATATCCACTTTAAAAAAGGTGATCCTTACAGCGTGCAGCAGGTTATCCAGCTGCAACGGGCTCTCAACGACAGCGCCTACTTCCAGGTAGTCGAGGTGGTGCCGGGAGTACCCGGGGCTGACAACCGGGAAATCCCCATCAGGATTTCGTTATCGCCGCGAAACAGACATCGCTATGATTTCGGTCTTGGCTACGGCTCCGATACCGGGGCGCGCGCCAAGTTCGGCTGGAGGATGCCGAAGGTCAACCAACGCGGGCATCGTATCGACAGCGAAATAATAGTTTCGGAAATCGGCTACGACGTCAGCGCCAACTACCGCGTCCCTGTGTTCAATCCGCGTACCGACCAGCTGGTTTACAGCATCAGCGAAGAAAAGGAGGAAACCGATACCAACGATAGTAAGTTGCGTAGCCTTTCGATCAGTTTCAACCACAATCGCGAGAAATGGCGCGAGGTGTTGACGCTTTCTTACGAGGAGGAAAAATTCGAAGTGGGGAGTGACTCCGGCGACTCCACCCTGCTGATTCCAGGCGTCAGCTGGACCCGCACCTGGGGAGGGGATTTCATCAATGTGCTCGACGGGCTGCGTTTCAGTTTCGCTGTGCGCGGCGCCAGCGAAAACCTTGTTTCGGATACCGATTTCACGCAGGCGGTCGGCGCCATCAAGTTCATCACTTCGATCGATGCGCGCAACCGCTTTATAGCGCGCGGCAGTCTGGGCACGACCAATACCGACAATTTCGAACAACTCCCCTCGTCGATACGCTTCTTTGCCGGAGGCTCGCAAAGCGTGCGCGGTTACAAATACGAGTCACTGGGGCCCACCGATGAAAACGGCGATGTCGTCGGCGGCGAACACCTGATGACCGGCAGCATCGAGTTCGAACACTATTTCAATGATCGCTGGGGCGCGGCGGTTTTTATCGACGCCGGTAACGCACTCGAAAGTTTCGGTGATGACCTCGAGCAAGGCGCCGGTTTCGGTCTGCGCTGGAAGTCTCCGGTGGGCGCGGTACGTATCGATCTGGCCAACGCGATCAGCACCGACGACAAGGACTGGCGCCTGCATCTCAACATCGGCCCCGACCTGTGAAACGCGGCCTGCTAACAGGACTGTCACTACTGGCGCTGAGCGCCGTTATTGCCCTGGGCTGGTTGTTCACCAGTGAAGCCGGCCTGCGCTGGAGTTACCGCCAGGTCGAGACGTTGCTACCGGGGGATCTACGCTCACAACAGCTATCGGGCAGCCTCAACGACGGCGTTACCCTGCAAGGCCTCGAATACGACGACGATGAAATCAGGCTGACGGCCGATCGCGTAATCCTGCACTGGAATCCATGGGCCCTGCTATGGGCACGAATCGATGTATCCCGCTTCGAAGTGGAACAGCTCGAGGTGCATCTGCGCCAGGACGATGACGACAGCGGCAGCCAGGCCGGCGGCGCAAGCCTGCCGCAACTGGATATACCGCTCGCACTGCAGTTGCACGAATTGGAGATCGACAGGCTCAGGCTAAGCCAGGGAGGCAGCCCGCTCACGCTGGAACAATTGAAGCTGCAGGCTTCAAGCCGCGGCAGCCAGGTCGATATCGCAGCCTTCTCGGTGCGCGTCGTCGAGGTTGCCATCGACGAGAACCGGGTCAGCGACTTCGAGATCAACCTGACGGGTGATGTCGACATGTCCGGCAACTACCCACACGCGCTACAAATCGCCTGGCAAACCCGCTTGCCGTCAGGGGAAATTCTCGACAACAGTACCCGCATAGACGGCGATCTCGAGTCGACGCGGCTGACACAGCAATCGCGCGGGCCTCTACAGGCAAAACTGACGCTGGCGTTGCGGGATTTGCCGGGGCAGCTGAACTGGCAGGCAGAGCTGGAAGTCGCCGATTTCGACACCAGCCTGCTGGATGCCGCGTTGCCCCCTGTACGCGCCAACCTCAGCTTATCGGCGAAGGGAGACTTGCACACGGCGCAGGCGAGCGGGCAACTCGATGCCGACTCAGCCGAACTGGGTCCATTCAAGGCCAGTTTCGTCCTGCGCAGCCTCGACCAGCCTCGCCTCATGGACGGTTTGCGCGTGGAATCACTGCAACTCGCTATTTTTGACGGCGAACTGGCGGCGCAAGGGCAGCTTTACTGGTCACCGCTGCTGAGCTGGGATAGCGCAGTAAGCGCTGACGCTATCAATCCCGCCAGGCTGTTACCCGAATGGCCCGGCAGTCTCGGCGG
>Ga0164320_10000929_pt1 | contig 10282 bp, 9 predicted proteins | sample GuaBasSediGuay11_FD_113736 | JGI IMG/M metagenome (GOLD analysis project Ga0164320, IMG submission 113736) | Subseafloor sediment microbial communities from Guaymas Basin, Gulf of California, Mexico - Guay11, Core 4567-28, 0-3 cm | ecosystem: Environmental > Aquatic > Marine > Hydrothermal vents...
CTGGCCATTAGAGAACTTGACAACTTTGGTTATAGAGCTGGAGCGCGTATAAACCCAGGTGTCGCCGTCTCGTGCTGTTGGTTCGCCGCATCGCTTTAATACCTCGTACTTGCCAGGGCTATTTGCCATGCTGGCGGTGATCAGATGAGTGCCACAACGCATCGAGCTGGCGCTGGCCAAAGTGGGCCATATCATGGCGATCGAGACAATAAGCGAAGCGCTGATAAATTTTAACTTGTTAAACATTTGCAACTCCTCCAGTAACCGGATGCCGACTTCACAGAATCTCTCACCTACGGAATGCTGTATTTCAAATCTTTGATGACGGCCAGACCAGAGGCAACACGCAGCAGCGCGCCACCTGATAGATCAGCGACCAGGGCGTGCATCGGCGACCTCACACTGAGTTTGCCGACGCCGGTGATGCCGGTAAATTTACCTTCGCCGTCAATTACTGTGAATTCACCTGCGCATTCACCAACTATACCTTCACAGTCCAGCTTTGCGTAGATGACGTCTACCGAGGAAACGGTTATCTCACACCTTCCGATTGCATTGGAGGCGCCGGTTTCCAGATCCAGTTCCTGCATGATCGGGCATAAAACAAAAGCCTCGTGCAGATCGCCGTCAGAAGACTCGACATACATGACGCCCTCCATGGATCCGAGAAATATGATCGTGTTGGTTTCTACCTGGAATACCCGGCCCTCGCCTTCCCAGGGAATGATCGCCTGAACGGTGCCCTCTTCAGCCGCGTTAGCCGGTGAAAGAAGCAGTAGCATGATCGCCATCAGCGGTAACAGAAAAAATTGTTTCACAGTCATTACTTTGGTCTCCTTATGTATGTCAACATCTGAACCTGGCGCGTCTGAGTAACTCGTACTCTGGCAGATCGAAGGTTAAGCCTGGCGGGAAATATTTCCTTTTTGCTGCAGGACACGCGACAGATTGCGTCGATAATAGCAAAGTACAGGTAGAACAAAAACCTTTTCCTGAGAAGTCTGGAAATTCCCCAAAAGCAGCCATGCAGACAAGATCCAGTTCCGAAATCGCTCTCAACCAGCCCAGACGAGTCATTCGGCGCCGACTGCCAGTGACCGCGCAAAATCTTTTACCGCTTCCAGATCGTCGGTTCGTGGCATCGCCGGCAGGCTGGCGAGCATGCCCTTGCCATAAGACTTGCTGTTCAGCCGGTTATCGCAAAGCACGACAATGCCACGATCGCTGATATCCCGAATCAAGCGTCCGACGCCCTGCCTCAAGCTGATGGTGGCTTCCGGGATCTGCACATCGATGAAGGCGTTGCCACCGTTTTGATTGACCTGCTGCAGGCGTTTTTTATAGACCGGGTCGCCCGGTGATTTGAACGGCAGTTTATCGATGATCACGCAGCGCAACTGATCGCCCTTGACATCGACACCTTCCCAGAAACTGCTGGTGCCGAGTAACACCGGATTTTTCGCTTTCATGTATTGATGCAGTAGTTCACTGCGCTGATGCTCACCCTGAACGAATAGGGGGTAATCTGTATGCGAACGCAGGTATTCGGCGGTCCAGCGGAGCATGCGGTAGCTGGTAAAGAGTATAAAACTATGACCTTCGGTAGCTTCGATCAATTCACCGCAAAGTTCTCCAAACAGCAATGCATAGCGATCGTCGGACGGATCCGGCAAATGCCTGGGCAGGTATAGCAGGGCCTGTTTTTCATAGTCGAATGGACTGTCAAAACTGACGCTGTCGATACTTTCCAGGCCGAGCCGTTCACAGTAATAGCGAAACGACCCCTGTGAACTCAGGGTTGCCGAGGTAAAAAACACCGAAGCAAAAGCAGCGTGTTCGAGTTGACGCCTGAATGTCTGCGATACCTCGACCGGGGAAAGCGCGAGACGAAAGCTGCGCTCGCTGGTCTCGTACCAGTTCACCTGGTTATCGTCCGGGTCGAGGAAATTCCGCATCATCGCGGCGAGTTCCTGTACGCGACGATGACCGCTAGCCAGTTCCTTGCCACGGCTTACCATGGGTTCGAGCACTGCGCCCAGTTCTTTTATCGCCTGTTGCAGTGCTTCGATAGCCCGCTGGATTGCGGGTGCGTTTTGAATTCGCTGCCACTCCGCCTTTTGTGGAAAAGGTTGTAAGGCAAGGCCCAGATCGGCGATACACTTCTTCAGCTGATCGGCGGATTTTTGTACCGCTTTCGACTCCGCCGCCTCGCCCACCTCGGCGTCGATACAATCCCGGCACAGGGTTTCAACCTGGCGCATGCCAATTTGCTGGCCATAAAAGTGACTGGCGATATCGGGAAGCTGGTGAGCTTCATCGAACACCAGCACATCGGCTTCGGGCAGAATTTCGCCAAAACCATCTTCTTTTAAGGCCAGGTCGGAGAAATAGAGATGATGATTAATTACCAGGATGTCGGCATCCATCGCCTTCTTGCGTGCCTTGAGCACGAAACAGCGATCGATTTCCGGGCATTCACCGCCAAGACAGTTATCCGCGTTCGAGGTTGCGTAATACCACAGGCTGTCGTTTTCCGGAATGCTGGAAAACTCGCTGATATCACCGCTGTCGCTGTGCTCCGCCCAGGCCGACAGGGCGGCGAAAGTGGCCGCAATTTCGCGGCTATTGAACTGTCCCCGGGCGCGGTATTTGTTTACTCGCTGCGGGCAGCAGTAATTACTGCGGCCTTTCAGCAACGCGGATTTCTTCGCACTCACGATTGCCTTGCGAATCAGCGGGATATCCTTGTGAAACAATTGATCCTGTAGATTCCTGGTACCGGTGGAGATCACCACTTTGGCATCGCTGAGAAACGCCGGCACCAGGTAGGCAAATGATTTACCGATTCCGGTACTCGCTTCGATTACCCTGGACTCACCCAGTGCTATGGATTCTTCAATCAGTCGCGCCATTCCGATCTGGCTTTCACGCGGATTAAAGTTGTGGATCAACTCGCCGATGACACCTTCTTTGCCAAGCACCGCTTCCACATCCAGTTCGGTCGATAAGCGCGCCATGATTAACCCTGCTGGCACTGCGCTCTGAGCCGGTCATTTGCCAGTTCGAGAACATCGTCGTAACTACTGTAACTGAAGGAGCGATCTAGCATCGCCAGGCATTGATCAAATTGCTGGTTTTGCCGGTAACTTTGCGCCAGGTAATGCCAGCTCCAGGCGTTACGCGGCTGGATTTTTATGGCCCGCTGGAGGTAATCGATGGCTAGCTGGAATTGATTATCATCCAACGCGGTCAGGGCCTGGTCATGCAATTCCGCGACCGGCCGCGCCTCGACGCCGGCGTCACCGATATCGCCCTGATATTGATTGGTAGATACAGGTTGAACACTGCAGGCGCCGGCAAGCAGCAATATAAACGCCATGGCCGTGCGACACAGCAGCTTGCTAATCCGAATTATTGACATCTTGACCTGGTATTGGGTATGCGATCCCTGGGAATGGGTAACAATACACTATCGACGCAGTCCGGGTCGGTGATTCCACCCTTGATCGGGTCTATGTATCGCCAGGCGAGGCGTTCATCCCGACTCAGTTTGAATGGTCGAAAACCCTGTTGTTGCATGATATCCGCCCATACCCGCAAGGCGCCGGAAGATCCGCTAAGCCCGATCGGGCTGTTGTTGTCACGCCCCAGCCAGACCACAGTGAGCAGACGCTGGCTGAAACCGGCAAACCAGGAATCCCGTAAATTATTGGTGGTGCCAGTCTTTCCCGCCAGGGTCTGATGCTTGAAGCGTGCCGCCAGATACCTGGCGGTACCCGCCTCGCTAACCCCCACCATGGCGCGCTGTACCTGGATCATGGCGGCCTGATCGAAGATTTTATGTGACTGGATCGGAATCCGTTTCAGAGTACGGTGCTGCTGATCGGTTACGCTGCGAATCGTGGTCAATGGGGTGAAATAGCCGTTGTTGGCAATGACCTGGTACATTTGCGCAACTTCGTAGGCCGACATCTCAGTGGTCCCCAGCAACATCGAAGGATAAATCACATCGTGTTTCAACAACTTGATTTTATCCAGATTATCAGCCAGCAACTGCAGCCCGGATTCGACCCCGAGGTGGACGAATGGCAGGTTGTAAGAACGAATAAACGCCTGGTACAGGCTCATATCACCGTGCAACTTTCGGTCGCAATTACGTGGCTCCCAGACCTTGCCATCGGACTGCCTGATTCGAATCGGTCGATCTGAAACCCTGCTGGCAAGGCTTAGATCTTTTTCCAGGAAACCATATAACAGCAAGGGCTTGATCAGCGAACCGATGGGTCGTTGCGCCATCACCGCGCGGTTAAACCCGGGATAGTCGGTATCCCGGTCACCGACCAGCGCGAGTATATCTCCATTCAGATAATCGGCCAGGATGACAGCCGCCTGAAGTTCGGGCTGAGCGAAACGATCCATGCCCCGCTCCAGCCCGGCTTCGAGGTTGCGCTGCGCCAGCGGATCAAAAGCGGTGAATACACGCAGGCCGCGCACGGCCAGTTCGCCACTGCTGTAACTGGTTCGTAGCTGTCGTTTGACCAGGTCCAGGTAGGCCGGGAACGGATTGATGCCGGGCAATCTGCCGACAATACCAATCGAAGCCGCGATTGCCGACTGGAATTTCCCACTGTCGATCAAACCCTGGTCGCGCATGATGCCCAGTACCAGGTTACGCCGCGCCAGGGCTTTTTCAGGCCTGGTAAACGGATTATACCGGCTGGGGCCTTTTACCATTGCCACCAGCAAAGCCAGGTCCTGTACCTGAAGCTGGTGCAGTGGGCGCCGAAACAGCATACGACTGGCCAGTGCAAAACCGTGAATCGAGATGCGATTTTGCTGTAATAGAAAGACCTCGTTGATATAGGCCGTAATGATGGCTGTTTTGCTAAAACGGACTTCCAGCAATAAAGCCATAAAAGCCTCGTTTAATTTGCGCGTCAACGATCTGGTCGGGGTTAAAAACATGTTTTTCGCCAGCTGTTGCGTGAGGGTGCTGCCACCCTGAACCGTCTTGCCTGCCCTGATATTAGCCAGCAAGGCTCGCAGTATCGACATCGGGTTAATGCCGTAATGTTCAAAAAACTGCCGGTCTTCGACGGCGACCAGAATTTTAACCAGCTGTTCCGGGATTTCATCCTGTTTCAGCAAGAGGCGATCTTCGCCGTTGTGCGGATAGTAACTACCCATTACCAGTGGCGGCAGGCGCACCAACTGCAGCGCGCTACCACTATTCGAGTCAATCACCGCGTCAACCGTATCGGTATCGAAAAAAATCTGCATCAAACGTGCTGCTTCAGGCTGATCACTGAATTCGAAACTTCGACTGTGTAATTCCAGCGAACCACCGAGAACCCGGTATTGCCCCGCTAGCGGTTCGCTCGCGACTGCCTGGTAACCAGACAGGCGAAGTTCGTATTCGAGTGCTTCGAGGGTCAAAGGCAGACCCGGGTAAAGCTCCAGTGAACGTGAAAACACGCGTGAGGGCAATGCCCAGGTATCACCTGTGAAACGTTGATTGATTAAATGGTTGAGATATACCAGGTAGGCGCCGAGGCAGGCCAGCAATAGCAGCAGCCCGAGGGAAAGGGACTTGCGTAACTTTCGACCCCTGGTCGATTTAGCCTTTTTGCGTTTCGATTTCGCTGGCATCGCGGCGCCCGGCTTTGCTCAAGCGTTAACCACGAGTTCCCGCTTTGCCCTGACAGCCCCTGCCAATTCACGCAACAGCATCTCGGAGTCTTCCCAGCCGATGCAGGCATCGGTGATACTTTGCCCGTAAACAAGCTCGACACCTTCCCGGTAATCCTGGCGACCCTCGAGCAGATGGGATTCGATCATCATGCCTATAATATTATCCTGGCCGGTGTTGATCTGGTGAATCAGGTCACGACAAACCTCGATCTGCTTGGCATGTTTCTTCTGACTATTGGCATGACTGCAATCAACCATCAGGCGTGGATTAAGCCCCGCCGCCTCGAGTCTCTGGGTCGCCTTGTCAACGCTGACTCGATCATAATTCGGTCGATCACTACCACCACGAAGTATCACGTGGGTATATTCGTTACCCGCGGTGGAGAATATGGCCGAATGCCCCTGCAGGGTAATGGAAATGAAATTATGCTTACCCTGGGCGGCGCCCATGGCGTCGAGAGCCACCTGCACTCCACCGTCGGTGCCATTCTTGAAGCCAACCGGACAGGACAGGCCTGAAGCCAGTTCCCTATGCCCCTGGCTCTCCGTGGTACGAGCGCCAATCGCGCCCCAGGACACCAGGTCGGAAATGTATTGCGGACTGATCAGATCGAGGTACTCGTGCCCGGCGGGGACGCCTTTTTCAGATAATTCCAGTAGTAGTTCGCGCGCCTTGCGAACACCCTTGTTAATATGAAAGCTACCATCCAGATCGGGGTCGTTAATCAAACCCTTCCAGCCCACGGTGGTACGTGGCTTTTCGAAATACACGCGCATGATGATGATTAAATCATCTTCGAGTTCATCGATGAGTTTCTTCAATCGCTCGGCATAGTCGATGGCAGCTGAAGTATCATGTATCGAACAGGGACCGATGATGATCACCAGGCGATCATCCTTGCCATCGAGCACGTCATAAACATGCTGGCGCGCCTCGGTCACGGTGTTGGAGGCCTGCTCGGATAATGGTAGATCCCGCATCAATTCTTCCGGTGTCAGAATTTCCTTGGTTGCGGTTATGCGCAGGTCTTTGGTCTGATGCATGATCATTGTTCTGGTTAGCCCCCGGGGCAGCGTTCGATTCAAAAAAGGCGATATTCTTAACTATTGATGGGTTAATTGCCAGCGTTAAATGAGGCCAGCAACGCCTGCGTCTGCGCGGCCGCCAGACGGGGGCCGTATTGGGTGACAATTTTAGCCGAAGCCAGCGATGCGAAGTCTCCTGAATGGTGAAAACTCATGTCCTGCGACAGACCATAGAGGAATGCGCCGGCAAACATGTCGCCCGCGCCGAGGGTATCGATCGCTTCCACTTGCCTGGGTTTTATATCGATGATATTAAGCCCGTCATAAAGAGTCGATCCATGCTTGCCCCGGGTTATGGCAAAGCTGTTTGAAATCTTTTTAAAGGCCTCTATAGCCTCGTTAAAATCACTGGTTTGCGCGAGTGCGCAGGCTTCATCTTCATTTGCAAACAGCAGGTCCACGCGTTCGCCAATCATGGTTTCGAGCCCTTCCCGGAAAAAAGCAACCATATTCGGGTCAGACAGGGTCAGCGCGGTTTTGATGCCCCGCTGTTCGGCGATTCGTCGCACCTCGATGGCGGCGTCCCTGGTACTCTCACCACTGGCCAGATAGCCCTCCAGGTAAACGTACCTGGAATGCTTGATTGCGTCTTCATCGATATCGCTTTTGTCGAGCTCGGCGCTGACCCCGAGAAAGGTGTTCATGGTTCTGTCGGCATCGGGCGTGACAAATACCAGGCATTTGCCGGTTATACCGCGTGGAGACTGCTTTTCGTCGAGGATCGAATGGACCCCCGCATTATGTAAATCATGGGCGTAGACCTGCCCGGCCATATCATTCGACACGCGACAGTCAAAATGAGTTTTCGCCCCCATTTGTGCAAGCGCGATAACGGTATTTGCGGCCGAACCGCCACAGGCCATGCTTTCGTGGGATTCTCCCAGTTGCGACATCAGATTATTCTGACGCTGTTCATCGATCAGTGTCATCACCCCCTTGTCGATGTCCAGCAGCAGCAGGTTTTCCACGGTCGAGTGATACTGGATGTCTATCAGCGCGTTGCCAAGCGCGTATACGTCAAATTTCTTCATAATTACCTGTAAAAATCTATCTAATCAATGGTTTAATCCTGTCATTTTAACCTGATTATCACCTAGGTTGGATAATCTTTTGATTCCCTGACGAAAAAAAATTAAATGCGGAATTATCTGCAGTTTATGCTTTTCAAAGGCTGTAAAACAAGATATATATACGCATCGTTACACAGCGAAACGGGGGAATTATGACGTACAGGATTACAACTACAGACCCCATTACCGGCAAATCACTGGAGCATTTAGTGGACATGCCCTACGTGATCGAAAGTGATGAAGACGACAGCCTGGTAATTTATTTTGAATCTGAACAAAACCGGGATCTATACCTGAGCGACCCAACCAATCGCAAACTGGAAGACTATAAAAGTCATCAGTAAAGAGCAATAAACGGGTTTCATCCGGTGACATTTGAGCCACGTTATGCGTGGCTTTTTTATGCCTTCGCGCCCTGTAGCAAGAATCCAGATTTATAGCTATTTGCTATTAATTTTATAAATAAAATTAACTTCCTTTATGCTAGTGAATTGCTACCATGGTCGCCGAGAAAATCTCTCAAGACACTTTCAACTATAACCTCTGGAGGCATTATGTCCCTGAAAGGATCAAAAACCGAACAAAACCTCAAAGACGCATTCGCCGGTGAATCACAGGCTAATCGACGTTACCTGTATTTCGCAGCAAAAGCCGACGTCGAAGGTTTTAACGATGTTTCTGCAGTATTTCGCTCAACCGCGGAAGGTGAAACCGGGCATGCACATGGACACCTGGAATACCTCGAAGAGACTGGCGATCCGGCGACAGGATTACCAATCGGTAAAACCGAAGACAATTTAAAAGCTGCGATTGCCGGTGAAACCCACGAGTACACCGATATGTACCCCGGCATGGCTAAAACCGCACGCGATGAAAGTTTTGATGAAATCGCCGACTGGTTTGAAACCCTGGCCAAGGCCGAACGCTCACACGCAAATCGTTTCCAGAAGGCGCTAGACACCCTGGACGCCTAAACCGATCACAGCCGGGCAGATAAATATTTGATCGAGCCCGGCTGTTTCCTACACAGGTAAAAACATGTCATCTGCATCCCGTGAAGGCAGTCTTCAGGCGCCTACTCGCCATCCCCTGGGACAAAACGAGCCCGGATTTTACGATGAAACGGCTATTTTCGAAGAACTCGAGCGTGTCTATGACATATGTCATGGCTGCAGACGCTGTGTCAATCTTTGCCAGTCTTTTCCTACCCTGTTCGACCTGGTCGATGAATCCGCAACCATGGAAGTCGACGGCGTCGACAAAGCCGACTACTGGAAGGTTATCGATCATTGTTACCTCTGCGACCTCTGTTACCTGACCAAATGCCCCTATGTACCGCCGCACGAGTGGAATGTCGATTTCCCGCATTTAATGCTGCGCGCAAAGGCGCTGGGCTACAGGCAGGGCCGAACCAAACTGCGTGACCGGTTAATAACTTCCACCGACAGAATCGGCAGTTTTGCCAGTATTCCAATCGTTGCCAACCTGGTCAACGCGGCCAATAAAAATGAACACACGCGCGCCCTGCTCGAATCCGCACTGGAAATCGACGCGAGTGCACGCTTACCCGAATATCACAGCAACACCCTGAGCAAACGCATGCGTCACCACCAGCCGGGAGATTTCGAGGTGCGCAGTACCGATAAAACCCGCGGCAAGGTTGCCATCTTTGCGACCTGTTATGGAAATTACAACGAACCACTGCTGGGTGAAGATCTGTTACTGGTGTTTGAGCATAATGAAATTCCAACTATCATTGTCAACAACAGCGTCTGCTGCGGTATGCCGAAACTGGAATTAGGTGACCTGGATTCGGTCGAAAAACTGAAGAGCCATAATATCCCGTTACTCGCCAAACTGGTCGATGAAGGATGGGATATCATTTCACCGGTGCCTTCCTGCACGCTTCAGTTCAAGCAGGAATTGCCACTGATGTTTCCACAGGATGACCAGGTTATCAAGGTGCAGGCCGCGTTCTTCGATCCCTTCGAATACCTGGCGCTGCGCCACAAAGCCAGGCTGCTCAAAACCGAATTCAGCAACAGCATCGGCAAAATAGCCTATCACGTCGCCTGTCACCAGAGGGTGCAACGCATCGGCAGCAAGACCGCGGATATTTTATCACTGATACCCGACACCGAAATCGAAGCCATCGAGCGCTGTTCGGGCCACGACGGAACCTATGCGATCAAGAAAGAGTTTCACGCGGCTTCGATGAAAATTGCCAGGCCGGTAGTCAATCGGGTACGCAAGGCCGAAGCCGATGCCTATGCCAGTGACTGCCCTATGGCCGGTCACCATATCTCCGCCGGACTCGACGACGGCAGCAGTACCCAACACCCAATCAGCCTGCTTCGCCAGGCCTATGGAATATAAAACATGGAAACCAACCAAATCACCCGCGCCGACCTGATGAGTCTCGAGCAATACGCCGA
>Ga0164320_10000930_pt1 | contig 10277 bp, 12 predicted proteins | sample GuaBasSediGuay11_FD_113736 | JGI IMG/M metagenome (GOLD analysis project Ga0164320, IMG submission 113736) | Subseafloor sediment microbial communities from Guaymas Basin, Gulf of California, Mexico - Guay11, Core 4567-28, 0-3 cm | ecosystem: Environmental > Aquatic > Marine > Hydrothermal...
CAATTAACCAAGTGCGTATCGCTGACGACGGCGTGCCAACCGTCACTGTCGGCGAAATGACCGGGCTCGTCGCTATTCGTGCCGTGCCCACGGTGGTCGTGGCAAGAAACGATACATCCCCTGGCAGTTGCCGCCGTCGCAAATCGGGAATAGCGATCCGAGTATTCGCCCAAGCCATGCAGTACCTGGATGATATGTGTCGCGATGCCTGGCGGGCGCCACATTTGCAAGTGGATTTTGTGGCCGTCCTCCGCGATCAATACGGCGCGTTCGTGCCGAATATCAGTCACCCTTATCCCAGTTCTTGAGCATTTCCATCAAAGCGAAGGAGGCTGACCAGGTGATCATCACAAGTCCCGTAATCCAATAACTCACTGGCAACATAGGCGATACATCTTATACTGATTGCCGCATTGGATTAAACGCAGGGTTTTCGATGATTGATCTTTATTACTGGCCAACGCCGAATGGCCGCAAGATATCGATCATGCTCGAAGAGTGTGAGCTCGAGTACCATACGGTGCCTGTCGATATTGGTCGCGGCGACCAGTTTCGCCCGGAGTTTCTCGAAATCAGCCCAAACAATCGGATGCCGGCCATTGTCGACCACGACACGGAGATATCCGTTTTTGAAGGCGGGGCAATCCTGATTTATCTTGCCGAGAAATCGGCATGCTTGCTGCCACAAGATCAGCCGTCTCGTTTCGAGGCGCTGCAATGGCTATTTTGGCAGTCCGGTGGGCTCGGCCCGATGGCGGGGCAATTGAGCCATTTCGTCAATTACGTTAAAGATCCTGTTCCCTACGCACACGATCGATACTCTGATGAATACGATCGATTGCTGGCAGTCATGGATGTGCGATTGCGCGATCGCGAGTATTTGGCCGGTGAATACTCGATCGCCGATATCGCGGCGTTTCCGTGGGTAATGCCGTATCGACGACTGGGCAACAATCTCGATCATTTCGAAAATTTGCGCCGATGGTTCGACGCGATTAAAAACCGGCCGGCCGTGCAACGCGGAGTCGATCTTGGTAATGACTGGCAGCGCGATGAGGCGCAACGCGAGGAAGCGCGATCGATGATGTTCGGCCAAAATTCCGAAACCGTTTTCAATGCCGCCAAAGCACGGGAGAACTAGATGAAGTTGTACGACTGTCGAACCGCGCCCAGCCCCCGTCGTGTCCGGATTTTCGCTGCGGAAAAAGGCATGGATCTTGACCTGGTACCTGTCGATCTTGGTAGCGGCGAGCAATTTCGCGCAGACTTTCGCAAGATCAACCCGGACTGCGTAGTGCCTGTGCTCGAACTCGATGATGGAACACACTTGTCAGAGGTTGTCGCAATTTGCTACTACCTGGAGGAAATTAGACCAGACCCTGCATTGTTTGGTAGGACCGCAGCCGAACGGGCCGCTGCCTTGATGTGGAATGCGAAGGTTGAACAACAAGGACTGTGGGCGATGGCGGACGCATTCCGAAACACAGCCAAAGGCTTGAAAGGACATGCGCTACCAGGACCGGACAAATATGAGCAGATCCCGGAACTGGCCGAAAGGGGGAAAGATCGGGTTACTGCATTCTTCGGCAAATTGAACGACCGGTTAGGGAATAGGGAGTTTCTCGCGGGTGACACCTATACCATCGCTGATATTACTGCGCTGGTCCTCGCCGATTTTGCGGCTCGGCTAAAGATCGGTTTCGCCGATAGTGAATCGAATCTGCAACGCTGGTACGACAACGTCTCGGCGAGACCCAGTGCGGCGGCGTGACTCCTGAATCGCAACTAGCATCGGCGGTGTTGATGATTCGGCCGCTACGATTTGAGAGTAATCCGATGACGGCCGAATCAAACCGCTTTCAGGGCAAATCGCAGGTCTCGCCCGATGCTCAGAACGCGGCTGCACAAGTGGAATTCGACGGTCTTGTCACCCTGCTTCGCAATGCCAGCATTGATGTCGTGGTCATCGACGATACATTGGATCCGCACACGCCGGACTCGGTCTTTCCGAATAATTGGGTCAGTTTTCATGCGGACGGCCGTGTCGTCTTGTACCCGATGGAAGCGCGGAACCGGCGCACCGAAAGACGCATGGACATCATTGAGCAAATCGACACCGATCTCGGTTACCAGGTTAGCGAAGTCGTCGACCTGTCGGGACACGAGCAAGCTGGCCATTTTCTCGAGGGTACGGGCAGCATGGTGCTCGATCGGGCGAATCGTGTCGCGTACGCGTGCCTGTCGTCGAGAACGCAACTCGATCCGCTCGGTGCTTTCGCGCAGCGCATGGACTATGACGTTGTTGCGTTTGATGCCGTCGATCGCGAAGGCATTCCTATCTATCACACCAACGTGCTCATGAATATCGGCGAGGAAATTGCGGTCGTGTGTGAGAAAGCCATACCTAAAGACGAGCAACGCGCCGCCGTTGTGCAACGATTGCGCGAGACCGGCCATGAAGTCATTTCGTTAAGCTTTGATCAGCTTGATGCGTTTGCAGGCAACATGCTCGAAATGCGCTCGAAAGACGGCGCGCGAATCGTCGCCCTATCTGAGCGGGCCTACGACTCTTTGGCCAGTGATCAGATAGAGCGCTTGCAGAAAAACGGTAGCGTCGTTACCGCGTCGATAGATACCATTGAAGACTCAGCCGGAGGCAGCGTTCGCTGTATGTTGGCTGAAATTCATTTACCCACCGGTTAATCCAATCAAATGAGCGACAAAGAAATCAAAATACTGATGTGTCCACCGGACCATTTCACGATCGACTATGTCATCAATCCGTGGATGGCCGGTCACGAGGATTCGTTGAGCCTCGAGAAAGCGCAGGATCAATGGCAGCAACTACACAGCGTTGTATCCAGGTACGCGGATATCGTCACCATCGACCCGCATCCGGAATTACCCGATATGGTGTTTACCGCAAATGCCGGCGTAGTCTATGGCGATAAAGCGATCGCAAGCCACTTCATGCCCATGGAACGGCGAGCCGAGGAACCGATATTCAAACAGTGGTTTCGAGACAACCATTTCGATCTGCTGGATCTTGACGAGAAAATTGGCTTTGAAGGTGCGGGTGACTGCCTTTTGGATCGTGGTGGCCCATGGCTATGGACAGGATTCGGATTTCGAACCGAGATAGAGGCGCACGATGAGATCAAGAATTTTTTTGAGATAGAACTGGTGTCGATTCTGTTGATCGATGAGCGGTTCTATCATATTGACACCTGCTTCTGTCCGCTGACCAATGGCTTTCTGATGTATCACCCGCCAGCGTTCGACTATGATTCCCGTGTCGCCATCGAATCGAGAATCCCGCCAAGTAAACGCATCGTTGTAGACACAGTGGACGCCGGAAATTTTGCGTGCAATGCAATCAATATCGATGACCATGTCATCTTGCACAAGGCATCCAAGCCACTCAAAGCACGCCTGACTGAGGCCGGGTTCAAGGTGCACGAATGTGAGCTATCGGAGTTTCTCAAGGCCGGCGGATCAGCCAAGTGCCTGAGCCTCAAACTGACGGAACCGGTACGCGACGTATGACCCAGTTCCACCGGTATAGCATCCGGCCCAAAGACCTTGGTGCACATATATATGAGGTGCGCCTGGTGGTTGATTCGCCAGATTCAGCGGGCCAGGTTTTTGCAATACCGGCGTGGATTCCGGGCAGTTACATGATCCGAGACTATGCGAAACATGTCGTCGCCATACGCGCAGAGTCGGACGGCAAGGCAATTCCGCTGAGCAAGGTCGACAAAAGTCGCTGGCAAGCGGAGCCATCGGATCGAGCGCTAACGTTGATTGCCGACATCTACGCTTTTGACGATAGTGTCAGAGGCGCCCACCTCGACACCACGCACGGTTACTTCAACGGATCCTGTGTGTTTCCGTCCGTCGTCGGGCAAGATGATTTGCCATGTTTGCTCGATATTCAGTCACCTCCCGACGGGTCCGAGTCAGGCAAATGGCGCGTCGCGACTTCGATGCAGCGACAGGATGCGAAGCCTTATGGTTTCGGTGTGTATTCAGCGTCGGACTATGCAGAGTTGATCGACCACCCGGTTGAAATGGGCCAACTGGCAATTGCGGAGTTCGAAGTTCGCGGTATTCCGCACGGAATTGCAATTCGCGGCCGAACGCGCGTGGACACCGCGAGAATGTGTCGCGACTTGCAAACGATCTGCGAACATCACATGCAAATGTTTGGACCGCCGACTGACCTCGATCGATATTTGTTTCTTCTACATGCGCCGGGCGGTGGCTACGGCGGCCTCGAGCATCGGTGGTCATCGAGCCTCGTTTGCGCCCGCGACAATCTGCCGCAACGAGGCGAATCCGGAGTCAGCGAAGGCTATCGAACGTTTCTCGGTCTCGCGAGCCACGAGTATTTTCACCTGTGGAATATCAAGCGACTCAAGCCAGCGGTTTTTACTCCTTATGATCTTGCCGCCGAAACCCATACCAGTCTCTTATGGGTATTCGAGGGGATCACTTCTTATTACGATGATCTTGCGCTGGTTCGGTCTGGCAGAATTTCCGAAACGAGTTACTGTGAGTTGCTGGGTCGCACGATTACCCGCGTGCTCCGGGGTGCGGGCCGCACTCATCAGAGTGTTGCCGAGTCCAGTTTCGATGCGTGGACAAAATTCTATAAACAGGATGCGAACGCGCCAAATGCAATTGTCAGCTACTACGCCAAGGGCGCACTGATTGCTTTGACGCTGGATCTTAAGCTGCGCTCGGAAACCGACGGTCGTGTCAGTCTGGACGATGTGATGAAAGCTTGTTGGGACCGTTGGGGCGATGAGAGCGTCGGCATGCCCGAAGATGGTTTCGAAAGTGTGTGTGCGGCAGTGGCTGGTATGGATCTTGACGATTTTTTCGACGCAACAGTTCGAGGCACGGGTGAATTGTCCCTGCAAAAAATGTTGGCCACCCATGGCATTGAATACCATCTTCGTCGTGCGACCAAACGATCGGACAAGGGTGGAAAAGCGGCCCGCGACGATCAACTGGAGCCGTGCTGGCTCGGCGCAACGCTCGGTGAATCACAGGGAAAACTGGTTTTCGCGTCAATCGATAACGGCGGACCTGCGGAGGACGCTGGTGTCGCTCCGGGCGATATTGCCGTTGCACTGGATGGTCTGGCGCTGACTGCCGGCAATTGCGATCGACGACTGCGAAGTTATCGCGCGGGTGACGATCTTGAACTGGTCGTTTTCCGCAGCGATGAGCTGATCACAACGAGTATTCGATTAGCGGATGGGCCGAAGAACACCTGTTTCTTACAGATCGACGAGCAAGCCAGCGCTGATATAACCGCAATTCGTGACAACTGGTTGCATCCGGGTTGAGTCTGACGCAATACATTGCAAATCCTCGCGTGCGGCTTTTCGCTGGCGCGATAATGATCAGTTTTTCACCGGTGTGGGTGAAACTGGTCAACGTTTCACCCACCACGAGTGGGTTTTATCGCCTCGCCATCGGCGGCGCCGCACTTGTGCTGTTTCTGATGGCGACCGGCAAGCGCCTGACATTATCAAAACGCGCATGGACGATATTGAGCGGGTCCGCGGTATTGTTTGCGCTCGATATCTGGTTCTGGCATCGAAGCATCGACTATGTCGGCCCTGGTCTGGCGACACTGCTCGCGAATTTCCAGGTCTTTTTTATGATGCTGGTGGGAGTCTTGCTTTTGCGGCAGCGACCTCGGGCAGTGCAATTGTTCGCGGTGCCGTTGGCTTTGATCGGATTGGGCCTCATTGTAGGATTCGATTGGCGTGATCTAACGGCGGACTATCGTCTTGGTGTTGTTTTTGGTTTGCTGACCGCTGTTGCGTACGCGGGGTATATGTTGACGATGCGAGCAGCCCGCACGGATTCCACCGACCCGTTACCAACCCGTGAAGTTGCTGTCATTTCGATAGGGTCAGCGCTGTTATTGGGATTGGCGGCGATTGCGGAGGGCGTATCACTGGCCATTCCGAGCTACGTAGATGCTGCATGGCTTGTGGGCTACGGTGTGCTGTCGCACTGTCTTGGGCTATTGTTAATCGCGAGCAGCCTGTTGAAGGTGTCAACGACCGAGGCCGGTCTTGCACTGTTGCTTCAACCCATTTTGAGTTTTACGTGGGACGTCGTATTTTTCGCGCGGGAAATGACGCTGCTCGAACTTAGCGGCGCCGCAATCGCACTATCTGCGATTTACCTCGGATCTCGTCCGGCGTCAAAGCAGGTTCAAGGCACCGGGTAACAACTCAATTTCAAAACGCGTCTGTAGCGGCTGAACCTCTCCATCTAGATGCGATTCGATGGCGGTCGCCGCTGTAACGGTCACCACGCGCACAGTTTTATGGACAACGTCGGGTTCGTTCATATGCCGTCCCTGTATCAGTTTGGGCAGCAAGAGCAAAATTCGTGTTCGGGACACGGGCTTTACAAGCAATAGATTGAGTTTTCCATCCGCATTGTTAGCGAATGGTGCAATGTGAAACATGCCGCCAGCCCATGGACCGTTGCTGAGACTGACGAGCGTTACCGGGCCGCGCCAGGCGTCATCTTCGCTCTGAATTTCGAGTTCCGGTGTCGCAATGCCGTCGTACAGACAGCGCAGAATCGCCAGCAGATAGACCAGGTCCCCGATCGGCCATCGATAAGAGTTCGCAATGCGAGTGACCCTTGCGTCGAAACCGATTCCTGCACTATTGGCGAAATATCGATCGTTCATACGACCGACGTCAATAGCACGGGTCGGCGCGCGTGACACGAGACGTTCGATCAGCAACTGGGTCGCGTGCTCCCAGGCCAACGGGACTCCGCAGGCTTTAGCAAAGTCATTGCCGGTGCCGGCGGGCACGATGCCCAGCGAGGCGTTCGCGCCTGTTCGAAGAATTCCGTTTACGGCTTCATGAACACTTCCGTCGCCACCGACGACGACCACTCTTTTGGCACCGGCATTGACAGCTTCCGTGACAGCTTCCTCGAGGTCGCCTGCCGAACGGCTTTCGGTCACATGGGTCGCAATGCCGCTATTCGCAAAAAGCTGCTCAATACGCTGGAACCTTCGTCCTGCACGGCCGCGCCCTGCTTTCGGATTAACAAACAACGAAACTGTGTCGCCAGTCATATCGACGCCGCGGGTATGAGGTGCCCAATGCTACAATGGCCGGGTCATCGCAGGCAAAACGGAACGGGCCATGCTGGAACTTGGTGTGAAATTCTTGATCAGCTATTTTATCGGCTCATTGATGGGCTCAATCATCGTTGGCCGACTGCGTGGCGGCGTGGATATTCGCACAATGGGCAGCGGTAACGCGGGTGGTACAAACGCCTATCGCACTCAGGGGCTGGTTTTTGCGATCGGCGTCATTGTCATCGATGTCGGCAAAGGCGTTCTCGGTGCCGGTGTTGTGCCTGGTCTTGATTTGCCATTTGTACCGGTTGATCCCGAAGTGTCACGCACCTGGTTAACATTGTGTTGTGGCACAGCCGCCGTGTTTGGACATGTCTGGCCGATCTATCACCGATTCAAAGGTGGCAAGGGCGCAGCTACATTTATGGGTACGCTAGTCGTGATTAGTCCGATTCTGATTATTCCGCTGGTTCTCATTTGGGCCTGGCTGCTGGTTCTCACCGGTTACGTTGGACTGGCAACCATGGCTGCCGCAGTTGCATTGCCGATATGGGTCGGAATCACAAGCCTTCCCGCGGAACAGCCATTGTTTATCTATTGCGCGGGAATGGTGGGTTTTATTGTGTACTGGCACCGTTCCAACATTGAGCGCATGAAGGCGGGGACCGAGCACCGCAATACGAGGCTCATGGTGTTTAGCAGCAAGCGCCGAGCCGGCGACGATGAGCAATCTTGATGAGGCGCTGATTCGACGGTCGCTCTCGGAAAGGCCGAGCGCGCAACTGGAGGACCTCGAACTATTTGACAGCATTGCGTCAACAAATACCTATTTGCTGGCACAGCCGCCACCCGGGCCAAAGCGATTTCGAGTTGCGATTGCGGAACAGCAGACTTCGGGCCGCGGTCGACACAACCGACATTGGGTATCGCCGGAGGGTGCCGGATTGTATTTGTCGTTGGCGTACACGTTCAAAAAGAAGCCTGAACAGCTACCGAGTTTGACGTTGGCGATTGGCATTGGCGTAGTTGGTGCGCTGCAAAAGCTAAACATAGAGGGTACAAGTCTTAAGTGGCCGAACGATATTGTTGCTCTGGACGGCAAGCTCGGTGGAATTCTGACGGAAGTTCAGCCGCGCGCTGCTGATTATTTGACCGTGGTTACGGGTATCGGGCTGAACATCGCATTGCCGGACGGGAAGGAACTCGAAATAAAATCGGAATGGGCGCACCGGGCAATCGATATCAGCAGCGTTGTGGAGAAGGTGCCGGCACGAGAACTGATAGCGGCCGGCATGATTGAGGCGGTGGCTGCCGTAATGAGCAAATTTGAATCCCTTGGGTTTGCGGGATTTTCAGAGGATTGGGTTCAGCATGACTGGCTGCAGGGGCGCGATGTCATAGTCGACTTGCCGGATGGGCAAATTGCGGGCATTGCGGCAGGTATCGATACGGACGGCGCCCTGCTGGTCGATACGGGCAATGAAAAAGCACGAGTTGTGTCTGGTTCAATAGTTGCAGCCGAGGTAGCCGGAGTCGAAAATTGAAAGCGCTGTTACTCGACGTCGGAAATTCGAGGCTGAAATGGGGCATTCTCGACAATGGATCGATCAGTCGGACCGGGCACATAACCCACGATACAATTCGGGAACAGGGGCTATCGGCACTGACGTCAAAGTTGCCGCGCCGAGTCGATACTGCATTCGCAAGCAATGTCGCGGGTACAAGTTATGCGACACGACTATCGGGCATAATCAGCATGCATTGCGATTGCGACATGCGATTCGCCCGCACTGAAAAACAAGCCTGTGGAATAACCAACAGCTATCGGCAGCCACGGCGCATGGGCGTGGATCGCTGGGTAGCGATGATTGGCGCATGGTCAGAGTGCGAAGCCGCCAGCATCGTCGTCGACGCTGGCACAGCGGTGACGATCGACGCGATTGATAATGATGGCCAACATCTCGGGGGACAGATACTACCGGGTATTGCGCTAATGTCAGATGCGTTGACGAACAATGCCGCCGACATTCCGAATGTGGGCCAAAGAGTATCGAAGGCGGCAAGCGGTCTGGACATGTTTGCCAGCAATACGGCACGCGCCTTAGAGCAAGGAATCATGAATGCGGTGGTTGGCGCTATTGAGCGAGCGGCGTGGGCTGTAGAGGAGAGTGGCAGCGAACCAACGATCGTCTTGACCGGCGGAGATGCCTCGCGCATTCTTAAGTCGATCGAGGGCGAGGTGTTGCACCGGCCACACCTGGTTCTGCACGGCCTTGCGCGAATTTTGGAAAATCGTCAATGAAAAACCTGTTATTGCTGCTCCTTCTCGCCAATATTCTCTATTTCGTGTGGGGAATGTTCACGGGCGATACGGACGAGCCTGGCGTTGTCGTGGTCGAGGAAGCAGATCTGGGACCGCCGCTCGACGTGTCAACGAGTCATGGCGCCGAAGTTGCGGCCAGTGTCGGTGCGGTACTGGGTTCTGGTGAGCCATCTGATCTCGAAGCGTTGATCGGCCGGTCGTGCGTGACGATAGGACCATTTCGATCGAGTGCCGACGCTGACGCCGCGCTAAGACAGTTTGCAGCGGAAGGCATGCGAACTGTCCTGCGACCGACGGTTGGACAGATTTTCGTTGGTCATTGGGTACAGATTCGGGAGATCGCCAACAGGCCAATGGCGGCGGATATGCTCAATAAGTTACACGGTGGTGGATTGCCGGACGCGTACCTGGAGTCGGGTGACGACGATGATCTGTACATTTCGCTCGGTTTGTTTGGAGACATGGATCGAGCCGAGAAAGTGGAATTGCAGGCAAAATCGCTTGGATTGCCCGCTGCCATCTCACCGCAAACGCGCGAACGCGAAATCTACTTTGTCGACATCGGATTGTTGCCGGGCAAAGGCGCGGGCGCCATGATTGAAAAATACGGCGAAGAAAAAGTCTTTCTCAGGGGTGAAGCGACCTGTCCGGAATCGTCGTAAACGCCTACGGATAGGCTTGTCAGGAACGCCCGATTGGCGAATAATTCGCCACCGTCCGAGTTCGCAAGCATCGCCGGCATAGCTCAGTTGGTAGAGCAACTGATTTGTAATCAGTAGGTCCCGTGTTCGAATCATGGTGCCGGCACCATAAAATCAA
>Ga0164320_10000931_pt1 | contig 10277 bp, 7 predicted proteins | sample GuaBasSediGuay11_FD_113736 | JGI IMG/M metagenome (GOLD analysis project Ga0164320, IMG submission 113736) | Subseafloor sediment microbial communities from Guaymas Basin, Gulf of California, Mexico - Guay11, Core 4567-28, 0-3 cm | ecosystem: Environmental > Aquatic > Marine > Hydrothermal vents...
ACTGATCATCGGCGATGATCACGGTGCCGCCGTACCCCGGACCAGAGGGTGCTCGAGTTGTCGTCGTCGTGGACGACGCGGTGGTCGCAGTCGCCGGGACGGTGCTCGACGTCGTTGTCAGCGTTGCAGGTGGCGCGGCGACCTCATCAACCGGCCTGGTGCATGCCACCACAACGAGAGCGAGGGCTACGCCCCCAAAGAGCAACCGTCTCATGAGACCAGCGTAACGCCGGCTGAATTCATTCTTCGGCTATAGACCGGAGGGAGTTCGGTCTTAGCTGCAGCCCTTTGAATCGCCGCAATTGAGACAGCGGAAGCACGAGCCGTTGCGGATCGTTATGTGGCCACAGGTGTCACACAAAGGGGCATCACCCATCTTGTCTGCAAGCAGCGCCTGAACCGCTGCCGTCTGGACCTCTTGTGCGGAGTGTGCGCCTTGGGGTGCAACATGGGCCGCAACCGGTGCAACGGATGTCTGTACGGCAGGCGCTGATCCGTTGTCCGCGAATCTCGCCGCCCTTACCTGTGCCTCGATGTCCTGCTCCATCGCTGCTTCCGTCAGATCGAGCTGGAACCCGGCATCGACCGCGGCGCCCTTCGGCGGCTCGGGCAGATCACCGGTGCGATCCGGCGGCACCTGGGCCAGCTCGTCCCTGTGGAGGTATTCCACACCGAGAGCCCTGAACACATAGTCGACGATCGAGTTCGCCATCTTGATGTTCGGGTGCCCCTCGACCATGCCACGAGGCTCGAACGTCTGGAACGTGAACGTGTCGACGTACTCCTCGAGCGGGACGCCGTATTGGAGGCCCTTGCTCACAGCAATGGCGAAACAACCGAGAATGCCCCGAAGTGTCGCCCCTTCTTTTGCGAGATCCAGGAAGATCTCCCCGAGTGTGCCGTCGTCGTACTCGCCCGTGCGAAGGAACACCTTGTGACCGCCGATGCGAGCTTCCTGGGTGAACCCGATACGCCGCGATGGCAGCAGGAACCGCGGTCTTGGCATTGCTTCGTATGCCGTTGTGGGAGACATCCCAGGTCGGTACATCCCTGAGAAAATGTCCACGTCGCGCTCGATCGCTGCGGTGATCCCATCGATCTCTTCGTCGGATGTACCTTCATCGGACGTGGACGACAACGGTTGGGATGCCTTCGAGCCATCCCTGTAGAGCGCCATTGCCTTGAGTCCGAGCTCCCATGACATCTGGTAGGACTCTTTGATGTCCTCGATGGTCGCTTCATTCGGCATGTTGATGGTCTTGCTGATCGCACCGGATATGAAAGGCTGTGCAGCAGCCATCATCTTGATGTGACCGATGTGATGGATGTAGCGCTCGCCGTACTTGCCGTTCTTGTTGGCCGTGTCGAACACTGGTAGGTGCTCATCTCGGAGTCCGGGTGCGCCCTCGATGGTTTGGCGGCCGCAGATGACGTCGTTTGCCTCCCTTATGTCATCTTCTGAGAATCCGAGTGCCGACAACATGTTGAACCCGAGGCCGTTGTACTCCTCTGCGGTGAAGCCGAGGCGCTGCATCGTCTCTTCGCCCAATATCCACTGGTTGAAAGCAAATCCGATCTCAAATACGCCAGGCAGCGTCGCCTCGATTTTGGCAATGTCCTCGTCGGTGAAACCGTTCGAGCGGAGCGTCTCTGTGTTGACGGCCGGTGCACCTTCGAGGCTCATTGTTCCAACCACGAAGTCGATGATGTCCCTGATCGTTGATTCGTCGTACCCGAGGTGTGCAAGTGCCGGTGCGATCGACTGGTTGGCGATCTTGAAGTAGCCGCCACCGGCGAGCTTCTTGAACTTGACAAGAGCAAAATCGGGTTCGACACCTGTCGTGTCACAATCCATCAGCAGTCCGATTGTTCCTGTTGGCGCAAGACACGTGGACTGTGCATTGCGGTAGCCGTGCTCCGCGCCAAGGCTCACTGCCGTGTCCCACGCATTGCGCGCAGCGGCGAGCATGACGGGTGGGCACACATCCTTGTCTATTCCAACAACGGTGTGGCCGACTGAGTCGTACTCGGACTGGTCGGCACCATACGCAGCCCTCTGGTGATTCCGCATCACACGCAACATCGAGTCCGAGTTGTCGTGATACGAAGGGAACGGTCCGACGACAGAAGCCATCTCCGCAGACGCTGCATAGGAGTACCCGGTAAGCATCGAAGTGAGTGCGCCTGCGATCGCGCGGCCCTCCTCAGAGTCATACGCGATGCCCATCCGCATGAGGATCGAGCCGAGGTTGGCGTAACCGAGACCGAGGGTGCGGTAGTCGTGGGAACCCTGTGCAATGGCTTCGGAGGGGAAGTGTGCCATCGTCACCGAGATCTCGAGAACCATCGTCCAGATCCGGATCGCGTATCTGTAGCTCTCCAGGTCGAACGTCCCCGTGTCGTCGTCGTAGAACTTGCCGAGATTCAAGGACGCAAGGTTGCAGGCAGTGTTGTCCAGAAACATGTATTCGGAGCACGGGTTTGAGGCCCGGATCTGACCACCGGCGGGGGAGGTGTGCCACTCGTTGATGGTCGTGTGGAATTGGACGCCAGGATCGGCAGACGCCCAAGCTGCCTGTGCGATCTGATGCCACAGATCACGGGCCTTGACGGTCTTCATGGGTGCGCCGTCGGTGCGACGAGTCAGGTTCCAATCTTCGTCTGCCATGACGGCCTCGACGAACTCGTTCGTCATTCGGACCGTGTTGTTCGAGTTCTGGCCAGACACAGTGGCGTATGCCTCGCCGTTGAAATCCGATGAATAGCCGGCAGCGATGAGTGTCTTCACCTTCTCCTCTTCGACCGCCTTCCAGTTGATGAAGGTCTCGATGTCGGGGTGATCGACGTCGAGGATCACCATCTTTGCGGCGCGACGGGTTGTTCCACCCGACTTGATCGCTCCAGCGGCGCGATCGCCGACCTTGAGGAAGGACATCAAACCAGAGGACTTACCGCCACCTGAGAGCGGCTCGCCTTCGGCCCTGAGGTTGGAGAAGTTGGTGCCCGTGCCTGATCCGAACTTGAAGAGACGAGCTTCCCTGACCCAGAGGTCCATGATGCCGCCTGCGTTGACGAGGTCGTCATCGACGGATTGGATGAAACACGCGTGGGGTGATGGCCTGCTGTAGGAATCCGGGGAGGCTGTGAGTTCCTCAGACTCCGGGTCGACGAACCAGAAGCCTTGTTCTGGCCCCTCGATGCCGTAGCGATGGTGCAGCCCTGTGTTGAACCATTGGGGAGAGTTTGGTGCTGCCATCTGATGCAGCAGCATGTACGCAAGCTCGTCCTCGAATGCCTGGGCGTCCTGTGGGGTTGCGAAATAGCCCTTCTCCTCGCCCCACCAGCGCCACGTGTTTGCGAGCCTGTCGATGACCTGGCGAGCCGAGCGCTCCGGGCCGGTGACCGGTTCACCAGAATCGTCGAGGATTTTGTTGCCTGCATCATCGAACTGGGGGACACCGGCCTTGCGGAAGTACTTGGAAACCATGATGTCCGCTGCAACCTGGGACCATTCTGCGGGGATCTCTGCATCGGTCATCTCGAAGACGACAGACCCGTCCGGATTCGTGATCCGCGAATCACGCGTTGACCATTCGACGGTGTCGTACGGGCTGACGCCCTCAGTGGTGTACCGCCTTTCGACGCTGAGTCCTGCTGCCATAGGTTGCCTTCTCTCGACCTGGCGCCACCCATCCGGTGGCATATCCACAAGTTTGTCCACAATCACAACATGTTGTGTCTGTGATGTCCATGTACCCACTACATGTTGCGTGGCTGCACGAGTGTAATTACATTGTTGTCATTCGTCAACTACTACTCAGATCGCGCGGATTTCGGTCGATCCGGGGGAAGTTACGGCATTTCTAGCGGTCCCGTGTGACACATTGCCAGCTGAGGCGCAACCCACTTTTCGCGAAGGTGAACACTTTTCGCGTCTTTGCCTCTCACCGAGCTTCGAAATCCGCTCTTTCGGATTTCGAACTTCGGCTATCGGCTTTCGGTATTCGCTCTCTCGCGAAGGGTCTCCCTCACCGCTTCTATGTCCGCCGGACAGGTCTTTGAAACCTTCCAATAGCACCAGCCGGTCGGAAGGAAGAACACCTGGAACAGTGAGAGGCCGAGAGCGAGATTGAACGGAGGCGGAAGGATCTTTCGGAACGCGTCGGCCGTGACGGTTGTCAATCCTGTCCCGACCGCACGCCCCGTTCCGTTGATGAAGTTCCCGACGCCGAACACGGTGCCGCGGTGCTCGGGGAGGTTGACATCAGCGATCAGGGCGAACCAATTCGGCGAGTCCGCCGAGGTGAGGGCAAGTGCGATGATCGCTGACAAGAATGCAAGGGCGACCCAAGGGTTCGTGACGATTGCGGTGAGCACCTCAGGGATGAACGTCACCGTACTTGCCCCATCGGTCACGTCCAGACCCCGCAACGGCACCCAGAAGAAGACGAGGAAGAATGGGATGGCCGAGAGGATGCCGATCGCCGACACGTAGGCCCGTCCTGAGAGGTCACGGCGTTGCCACCGGTCCCCGATATGGCCGAACAGGATCGAGAACAGCGCTCCGACAGTGAAGAGAGCCGCAAACAGACCACCCACCCGTTGACCGGTCGCCTGGGAGTAACCCTCGGCAATGACCTTCTCCTGGTAGAGCAGTGGCACCCAGATGAGAGACCCATATGCCACCTGGGCCGTGAGGCCCTGGAGGACGAGCCAACGGTTGGTCTTGACGTTGCGAAGTTCCTGAATCTGTGCGGTGTCGATCGCATAGTCGTACTTCTCGCCGCCGGCATACAGCTCCTGGAGTTCAGGTTCCTTGAAGCCGCGCGGGGCCTCGAATGTCGTCAGGAACAGGAGCGAGAACAGGAAGCCTGCAACGGCGAGGATCATGAACGGAGGTGTGTGGCTGTCTGCTCCTGCCTGAGACGCGAGCAGACTCCCGACGAGTGAACCGATCCCCTGGCTGAGTCCCCAGAAGGACATCGCAAGCCCTCGTCTCCTCGGAGCAATGAAGTCGGAGATGACAGAGAACCCGACCGAGGCGATCGATCCGAGTCCAACGCCCGCAATGACCTGGAGACCCAGAAGCGACCAGTACGAAGTTGTGATCCCCGAAGACCCGACAGCGACCGCCCATATGATCGTCCCCCACAAAAGCAGCTTCTTGCGGTCCCTCGAGTCGGCGAGATAGCCCCACACGACCGCGGTAACGGCGGTTGTGAGCACTTGGGCGCCTGTGAGTATCCCGATCGCTGTGGTACCCACCTCGAATGTCTCCCGAAGCTGGGGAACCATCGATGGGATGAGAGCGATCGCGGCATTGTCGAGGGAAGCGAGGATCACGAACACGACGATCGTGTAGATCACATGTGCATTTCCGCCCCACCAGGCGCGGCGAACCGTCGTTGTCATATCCCCATCGTGGCAGCTACTCCTCGACTACTCGGTCGGGGGCTCCTCGATCTCGGCCGGAGTCGTGTCGTCCACGATTTCCTCCGGATCCGGAGGAGCGGAGGTCTCCATGACCTTCGGTGTGCTGCCGAACGGTGCCCAGGCTGCGAGCGCGAGCCCGAGGACAATGCCAACCAGCGGCAATATCCACAACAGGTCTGAGTGGAGTGGGACAACGCCATAAAGGATCAGCGTCAACCCGCCGAACAGGCCGAACATGAAGCCTGCGATGATTCCGAGAATCGGTCGACCCTTCATCATGCCACCCTCTTCTTCATACCGGCACCGATGGTTGCTGCACCGAACACGACGGTACCTGTGGCACCGATGAGCGCAGCCGCTCCTGGATCACCGTCGAGCTTCATGGTCACTGCAACAGCGCAGTCCTGCCCCTGCTGGGTGTGTGCTGCTGAGACTTCGAGCTGCACGCCTCGTGGGACGAAACCGGGGACATCGTATGTGTATGTACCTGCGTCCGAGACTTCCACCGTCTCTCCCGACCACGGAACGACTGTCCAGTTGAAGCGCGGCAACCGTACGTCGACACCACCGGCGAATGGGACTTCGTCATCGGGCGGTGGAAGGTTGATACTCCCTTGGTACACGACAGTGTCTTCCTCCGGCACGATCACAACCTCGCTGAGCGGCGTGCTCTCTGTAACCGTTGTGCCATCTGAGAACTCGGCGCTGCCGGTGCATCCGCCCTGGAACACCTCTGCTCCGGCGGGCGACGCCAAGCCCACCGCCCAGAACATGGTGATCGTTCCGAGCAGCACAATGCTCGCTGTCCTACGTTTGTCTCGCATATTTCCGCCTCCCGTTGGTACCACGATAGACCGTCATTTCGGTCGTGTCCGGGGAATTACTCGCGGCGCTAGCCTCGGTGCATGACACATCGATCGCTGCCGCCGGAGCCGACGTGGCTACCGGACGACGAGACCGTCGACCACGCAAACCTGACCACGGCGATGAACGTGCGCGGCTTTGATACGTACGACGAGCTTCATCGTTGGTCCATCGATGATCCGGACGGCTTCTGGTCGATGGTCATCGATGATCTCGACATCCACTTCGACGAGGAGCCATCGGCGATACGCGGAAACGAGGATCCGACTGATCCGGATTGGCTACCGGGAGCGTCGTTCAACATCGTCCGGTCATGCCTTGACCACGATCCGGAGGCTGTCGCCATCATCAACGGTACGGGGAGCGGAGTCCACACTGTCTCGGTTGGCGAACTGATCGAACGCGTAGCTGCGTTCGCAGGAGGGTTCAAGAAAGCGGGTTTCAGTGAGGGCGATGCAGTTGCGATCGTCATGCCGATGACCGTCGACGCCGTTGTCGCCTATCTCGGCACGATCGCCGCAGGAGGGGTGGTCATATCGATCGCGGACTCATTCGCTCCGGAGGAGATAGCTACGCGGTTGTTGATCACTTCACCGGTCGCGGTCGTCACCCAGGATGAGGCGAGACGCCTTGGCGGGGATCTGCCGATGTACTCCAAATGTGTCGAGGCTGATGCCCCAAGGTGCATCGTTGTCGATACCGGCTCAGGGATGCGCCTCAGAAGTGGTGATGTTGGGTGGGATGACTTCGTGGTCCTTGGGGCTCCGTTCGAGCCGGTCAGTCTTCCTGCGTCCGCCTGGACGAACATTCTCTTCTCATCCGGTACGACAGGTGAACCGAAGGCGATCCCATGGTCGCAGACCGCACCGATCAAGGCAGCAATGGATGGACGGTTCCATCAGGACATTCACGACGGCGATGTCGTCGTCTGGCCGACGAACCTTGGGTGGATGATGGGGCCATGGCTCATATACGCAGCGCTCCTGAACGGGGCTGCCATAGCGTTGTACGAAGATTCACCGACAAGCGAAGGCTTCATACGATTCGTCGAAGATGCCGGTGTAACGATGCTCGGCACTGTCCCATCGATCGTGGCTGCGTGGCGCGGGTCTGGCGACCTCAATGAAGGCGATTGGCGCACCGTCCGTGTGGTTTCTTCCACAGGTGAAGCCTCGAACCCGGATGACTACACCTGGCTCATGCGGGTGGCGGGCGGTGTGCCCATCATCGAGTACTGCGGTGGCACTGAGATCGGCGGCGGATATGTCACAGGTACGGTGCTCCAGCCTGCCGTTGCATCGCGGTTCACGACTCCTGCGCTCGGACTCGACCTCGTCCTATTCGATGCTGAAGGGAATCCAGGGGACGAAGGTGAGGTGTTTCTCGTACCGCCATCGATGGGATTCTCCACCGACCTGGTGAACCGTGACCACGACACCGTGTATTACGAAGGGCTCCCGGTCCACGATCGGCCGCTCCGTCGCCACGGTGACCAGATGGTGCGCGAGAGCGGTGGACTTTATCGAGCACTCGGGCGGGTTGACGACACGATGAATCTTGGTGGCATCAAGGTCTCGTCCGCTGATCTCGAGTCCGCCATCGGCGAGATCGAAGGGGTCTCTGAGATAGCCGCTGTGGCAGTGCCCCCCATTGGTGGTGGACCGGACAGGCTCATCATCTTTGCCGTGCCGGTTGGTGCACCGGACGTGGATGTGCTTCGCACGAAGATGCAGCAGAGAATCAGAGCCACGCTGAACCCGCTGTTCAAGGTGCATGAGGTTGTGCTGATCGATGAGCTACCTCGCACCGCGTCCCACAAGGTCATGCGACGTTCATTGAGGGCGGACCACCGGGAGTGACGGCAATCGGCTGTCTGGGCATCACGCAACCACCCGTATCATCGGTGACATGGAACGAGGAGGTCCCTGATGGGGGTCGGTGCGCCATACGAAGCACTGCGTGAACGTGTCCGTGGGCTTGACGGCGTCGTCATGGTAATCGGAGACGCCGAGACAGGGAAGACGACCCTTGCGCGCTTGTTGCTGCGTGACGCTGTTGAACACGGTCGAACGGTTGCTTTTGTCGATGGCGACGTTGCTGCCGCAACCGTGGGACCCGTCGGCTGTGTCGGCCTGAAGTTCGTGGCATCCATCGATGAATGTGATCTGCTGGCGTATCCGGACGAGCTGCGGTTTGTCGGTGCGGTCGAGCCGAGCGGGGTTGTCCTGCCCCACGTCGTTGCCGTTACGGCGCTGATCGATATCGCCAAGGAGAAGGCCGACCTCGTGATCTGTGACACGACGGGGGTTGTCACAGGTGTCGTGGGCCAGACGTTGAAGTACCACCTCGTGGAACTCGCCCAGCCGGCATTGGTGATAGCCATCAGACGAGGCGCTGAACTTGATCCGGTGATCGGCATGTTGCGGCGCTTCCTGTCGACGAGGGTCGCAGAGGTCGAACCTCCTGAGAATGTTGTGTCTGGTTCCCCGACGGACAGGCAGGACACGAGGGCGGATGCCCTGCATGACAACATTGGTGATGATCCTCCCCGTTGGCGAGTCCAGACAACCGTCTTCGCCCCGACACTGCCCGACGGCTTCGATGTCAGCCGTCTCGATGGGATGCTGGTCGGAGTCCAAGACGAGCGCGGCCGATGCCTCGGACTTGGAGTGCTCGAACACGACGACGGAACGGTGAAAGTGGCGACCAAATATGGCGACGAGATGCGAGGCCTCCGACTCGGGTCGATCAGAGTCGATCTGGATACCTTCGCTACGAGCCGGGTGAGGCTCAGGGAGCTGATCTTCGGAGTGTGACGGCCTCTGGTGCCCTGTCCAGAGACCTCTGCTCGGTTCTGCCGTCGAGGAACACCGCTCGCTGCGTCTTCGTCCTCAACGCTGAGCAGACTGCGTCTTCGTCCTGCGTCCCCGCGACCAGCGCCCTGACTCGACATCGGAACGACGAACGTTGCCTAGCTGCTGGCTGAAAGACGACCGTCGACAGCCGCATCCTGGCTCATCACCGCACATCCCGCGTCCAGGTCGTGGATCGTCATGATGCGTCTTCCCGGCTTTATCTCGACCTTGACAGCTCCTACCGAGAGACCCTTCGCCTTCCATGCAATGGAGAGCGACTCCAGGGAGTCTTCTGCACCCACCGCAATGCCGTAGATCGAGGCCTGCCTTACCGGGGATTCGATGACTTCGATGACGGGACCGCCGCGGAAGAACGCCGCGGGACGACCTCGCACCATCATCTTGAGCCGTGGCTCCAGTCCGATGGTGTCGAACCGGCTGATCGCCGCGGCGAGATCGGGAACGAGTAGCACGACATGGTCGATGACGAAACCGAGTACCTCTGTTGTGGGAGGCACTTCCATCGTGTGCATCCCGAACGCGGGAGCCGAAGGCGTCCACGCCCATTTCGGGTCACCTGTGGTGAGCGCCACGTTGCCGAGTCGTGGCGCTTCAGGCCAACCGAACTCCGACCATTCGATCGGCAACTGCAAAGCGGTGAGGGTGCACATCGTCGACACTCTATCGCTCCATTATCGGGCTCTTCAGATTTGGGCGGGGTGTGGTGAAGAGATCGGCCGTGAGTCGGGTGAAGCCTCGGAACGTATGACGTAGTACGAATGACGTAGTACGACTCGGAGGTCTCGTGGTAGTTGGTTGGGTCGTGTATCTGTGTACCGATGCACGGCAATCGACAGCCACAGTTAGCAGGGGATAGTGGTGACTTTGTACGATTTCCTCCCATCGCTCGGGACTCTGGGTGCGGGCTTGAGACCCGAGTGACCATGGCGGCCAGAGTTGGCTTTGTGGACGGGGAAGCCGCTCGGACACCACCAGAGCGCATTGAGAAACTCAAAGCGTCAAGTACCGATGCTCGAAAGGCCGATGTCTCCCCCTGCTCCGGTGTCGTAATACATCACTCGTACTACTTACTACCAACCGCCCGCCTGTCTCCTCCCGGGTTCT
>Ga0164320_10000932_pt1 | contig 10269 bp, 7 predicted proteins | sample GuaBasSediGuay11_FD_113736 | JGI IMG/M metagenome (GOLD analysis project Ga0164320, IMG submission 113736) | Subseafloor sediment microbial communities from Guaymas Basin, Gulf of California, Mexico - Guay11, Core 4567-28, 0-3 cm | ecosystem: Environmental > Aquatic > Marine > Hydrothermal vents...
CGTGGTACGGGTGCGTGGTTTGGTCGCAGAGTTCCACGGCCTGACAGAGCTCACCAATGTTGAGGTAGTACTCAATTGCAATCCTACCGGCACAGCCCTGACAATTACGCCGTCTACAATCCCGCTACCGATTACCTCGACTAACAACTTTGAAGTCTTCGAAGGCATGTCAATCACCTTCGCAAATCCTCTCTATATTACCGAGATCTTCAACTTCGGCCGCTTCGGCGAAATCACTTTGTCGACAGAGCGCCAGTTCCAGCCGACCGCGATTTTCGCGCCCGGCCCACCAGCCCAGGCGGGTACTGAGGCTAATACACTCAGCCGAATCACACTGGATGATGGTCGCACTGGTTCGAACCCGGATCCAGCTATCCATCCCAATGGAGATCACTTCAGTTTAAGCAACCTGTTCCGGGGCGGTGATTCAGTCGAAGACATTACCGGTGTGATGGACTACCGTTTTGACAAGTACCGCATCCAGCCAACACAGGGGGCGACAGTCATGCCGGTCAATCCACGCCCGGCGATTCCGGACCCGGTGGGAGGCAGCCTGACAGTTGCTTCTTTCAACCTGCAAAACTACTTCACCACGCCTGACACTGCCGGGAGCACCTGTGGCCCGACGAATCAAGATTGCCGCGGCGCGAATAACATAGAGGAGTTCATGCGCCAACGCGCCAAGATCATCGATGCGATCGCGACCATGAATGCGGATATCGTCGCCTTGATGGAGATCGAAAACCATCCGACCGATGCCGCCCTGGCCGACCTGGTGAGCGGTTTGAACAACGCCGCCGGCGCAGGTACCTATGCATTCATAAACACCGGTGTCATCGGCGCCGATGCGATCAAGGTTGGCTTTATCTACCAAACCGCGTTGGTCTCGCCGGATGGTGCTTTCGCCGTGCTTGACAAGTCGGCCGATCCTACATTTAACGACGTATTGAATCGTCCGGCATTAGCGCAGACCTTTGAGCAACACGGGCCGGGGGCAAAGTTCACGGCTGTCGTCAATCATTTTAAATCGAAAGGTTCTCCGTGCGACGATATAGATGACCTGGACCTGTACGATGGACAAGGGAACTGTAACCTGACGCGCACGGCGGCCGCGATAGCTGTGGCAGCCTGGTTAGAGACAGACCCTACCGGTAGCGGCGACGACGATTTCCTGATCCTCGGCGATCTCAACGCCTACGACAAGGAAGATCCCATCACGGCTTTGCTGGCTGGTGGCTATACCGACCTGCTCAACCAATACCTGGGCGAATTTGCCTACTCTTATGTATTTAATGGACAGTTTGGCTATCTCGATCACGCACTGGCAAATGAGACCTTGCTGGAGCAGGTCACTGGCGTCACCGTGTGGCACATCAACGCCGATGAACCCAAACTGATCGATTACCAGAAAGAATTCAAGTCGCTCAACCAACAACTGGCACTCTATAAGGCGGATGCATATCGTTCATCAGACCACGATCCTGTTCTGATCGGGCTCGACCTCGATAGCAACGTCGACATCGACAGCGGCGGTGATGGCGTGTTCAACTCGATGGATCTAGAATGTCCCCGATTAAATCCTATCTGAACGTGGTTCCGGTGGCGGTATTGACAAAGACTCGATGGTTATTGATGGCGCCGCCGCAGTAGGTATAGTAAACCGGTCTGGGCTTGTGATCGACCGATCTCCACCAGCCGCCGATGTCTTCGAAATCACTGAGCTTACACTCACCGGAGTTGATCAGTTCTTCGGAAACCCGGACGAATGTGTCCTGATGCAGTGCCAGATCATCCGATGATCTTATCGCGTTGATAATGGGTGAGTTGGCAGTTATTGTTTTCCTCGTGGGACGTTGCGCAGACAGGTGGGTTGCAAAAACCCAGCGAGCTACCTTGGTTGAAAGCCCGTTGATCTCTTCAGCGTAGTATTCAGATATTCTGGCCCAGCCATTCTTGACCTCGAACACTTCAACCTTTTCTTGCTGGTAAAGTTTACCCGTAACTTTTCCCGTTTCGTTTGCAGCCTGACGCACATTGAGCGAGACAGCGGTTACCACAAAACCACCCGGTGACCTGGCCTCGGCAAATACAGTCGAAGCGGCGAAGAGTGTAATGAAAATCGTAACAGCAACTCTGCACATAAACGTTCCATTCTGGATAGTTACCAGCATATAGAGCGGGCTCCATTTCCGCTTACCTGCATGCCGCCGGCTCCTTTGCACCCGGAGGTAAAAGAAATTTTATTGTGCCTCTTCATGTAATGTAAATCGCTGTCAGATTAATTCAGAGTCGAACTCATCAGTACTGACTACCATGACTTGCATGAAATTTGCTCAGCGACACAGCGGTCTTCTCACATTTACCCGGTTTGATATAGATCAATAATAGACGAACCTGTGAATTTTACTGATTGAAGAACTTGAAAAACTGCACTGGATCGCCAATCGAAGTTTACCCGAAAATGCTGTCTGAGTTGAATTTGCAAAGCAGATATTTCCCCCGGCAAGCATCAACGCCGCAGAAAAAATTGCGCTTCCAGATAAACCGGGCCGCCGATACGTTCACTAATCATCTCTTTAAGCGCTTCAACCTGGAGCTCATCGATGCGCTGCGATGAACTCATGCCAACACGCACCAGCGGTGGTGAACCGACTATTACCGTGATATTGCGCAGGCGGACCTGCAAACCGGCAAGCTCAAACTGCCCCCTGGGGATCTGCTCAAGGATACGCCCCCGCTCCACCATCTTGGCAAACGTGAAATACAAAGGGACGGCGATTAAACTCATCAACAGCAGGGAAATGGAAAGCCCTTTTCTGGCGAGTTTGAACGGCGCAAAACCCATCACCAGAAAAGTTACGGTGGCGGCCAGGGAAATTCCAACGATGTTGGTAATGAAGAGTAAAAATGCGCCCCGGGCCATCTCCCACTCTGCCCAGCCAACTCCGATGCCCGCGACGCTAAGTGGCGGTACCAGGGCGACGGCAATCGCCACACCCGCCAGGCTCCTGGCAATCTCCTCCTTGGCATGAGCATAGGCACCTGCGATGCCCGAAACCACGGCAACGGCCAGATCGAGCAAGGTTGGCGAAATGCGCGACTGCATCTCCGCTGTGAAATTGTCGATGGGCATCAACCAGGCAAAACTGATTGCGCAAACAAGCCCCGCGGCTATTCCAAACACCAGGGTGCGCAACGAACTTCGGATCAACTGCACTTCCGTACGCGCAAGCCCCATGGCAAGCGAGACGATCGGCGCCATCAAGGGTGCTAGAATCATTGCGCCGATTATGACGGGGGCTGAATTAGCGTAGAGTCCTGTGAGCGCCAGCAATGTACTTAAAAGCATGAGCACCAGGTATGAAGACGAGAACACCGCACTGCTGCGCAACGCGACGAAGAGCCCCCGATGTTCTTCTTCGCCAGCCCGATTGAAGAAAGGCAAAGGTGCTCCGAGCAACAACTGCGCCGATTCGTCCAGCGGCAGGTGATCTACCCTGATGTTGTCTTTGTCGACTTTCTGTTGATTTTCGGCATCGAGATCAAGTTTTGGACCCGGTAGCAAGCACATACTTTGCTCATTGATCTTGAACTCGATAGCGCTCGCAGATTTCAGCTTGCCGTCGATCAGGTATTCTATTTCGCCACTACTCTCTAGCTGTATCAGCTGGTTTCTCATCAAACCGATAGAAGCCGGTAATCGGCTCGGATTAATCTTTTTGGGAAGCAGCACCCGAAGTAACAACCAGAGATAGCTGAGTACACTGCGCGGTGAAAGCGCCAGCAAGGTGAAGCGACCATCTGCAACGCTCAGCGCTTCCGATAAACTCTGTCCCAGCAGCCCACTACGCGGATTCTTGGTGATCGCAAGGCCAAGAGCCGCCATCTGAATCTTCTGCCCTTTACCGGTGGTAATCTTATAACCTCGAAGGCGAAGATGCTTGGTTGCCTTTAGTGCCATAACCACTCTGTCCAGGCGGGTTGGCCGATAACTGGCATCCAAAGGCCGGCGCGTAAAGGCATCGCCTATAACGACTCCCGACAGCACCAGCTGATCGTTGCAGGTCAGCACATCGGCATTGATTGCCCGGGACCGAAGATAATGCTCGATATCTCTCCTGATGTTACCCAGTGCGCCCAGAGCGCTCGCTATATGCCTGGCGTTCGGATGATGCAGGACCCCCAACTCCCATTGCCTTTTAACTGCCACCGGCAGCAGTTCACGGATTCGAATATCGTCGATATACAACAACACCCGGGCGCCATCGGGAATCTGGTTGTGCTGGTTCAACAGCAATGTTTCGAGCTTTTTGTCAGTAATGAATTTATTTAACGGCGCCAACTCAAGGCTTTCATCGTGAACCAGATAAGCCGCCGGAAACTGCTGCTCCGCTTGCGTATCATCCTGCATGGATTGACCTCCCAGGGTCCTTGTCCAGGAACCAGTTGAACTCTTCAGTTAGAAATCACTGTGGGAATCATAGAGGAACGTCGCTTGCTAGAGAAGAACAATGGGAGCCGGTCCAACCTGGGACCTCCAAGGGACACAGGGACACACGCTTTAGTATTATCCCCCGGCCCGTATTGATAGACAGGGTAGTCAGATCGTGAGGTTAGAAATCGAGACATGTCTGAGCCTCGATTTCAAGACAGATATGTAGTGTGTGTCCCACTGTTACCGCACCACTGTTACACGGTTATCGGTTATCGGTTATCGGTTAACCCGCCATATACTATCTACCGACGACAATAGTCGGTGGTAATTTTATTGTTTACAATCCCCTTCGACAAAGATTAAGAAAGGACCTCCAATGAAACAGCAAATTTTAATACTTGTGTTCCTTGCCCTCGGCCTGACTTCCATCGTTGGGACAACTGCTGGAGCAACAAGTCGACCGAACATTTTGTTGCTTGTTGTCGACGATATGGGTTACTCGGATATTGGTCCCTTTGGAAGCGAAATAAAGACCCCGAGCATCGACGGTCTCGCCAGTAAAGGCGTGAGGTTGACCAACTTTTATGTTGGACCGAGCTGCTCACTTACCCGCTCCATGCTGTTCTCCGGGAATGACAATCACGTAGCCGGTCTTGGCACCATGACCGAAGTACTTGCGTCGAATCAAGTTGGGCAATCCGGATACGAAGGGTTTCTGAACGATCGGGTGGTATCTATGGCCTCACTTTTGAAGGCAGCCGGATATCACACCTACATGGCTGGCAAGTGGCACCTCGGTGATGATCCCGATCAAGATCCTTCCAGGCGCGGGTTCGAGCGTGTTTACACAATGCTCGAGGGCGGCGCGAGTCACTTCGATGATGAATGGATGATGTACGCAAATTATACGCCGACTTACCGTGAGGACGGTGTGCGGACCCATGTTCCGCGGGGATTTTACTCAACAGAATTTTACGCGGACCAGATCGTCAAATACATGGACGAACAAGAAGACGACAAGCCCTTCTTCGCCTACCTGTCGCTTACCGCACCACATGATCCGCTGCATGTGCCTGACGAATGGCTCGACCTTTACAAGGGGCAATATAGTGAGGGTTACAATGCATTGCGCACAAAGCGCCTTGCTCGAATGAAAGAACTCGGGATTTTTCCCGAGGAAACGGTTGCTGGGCCCTGGTTGAAGCTGGTACCACAGTGGGAGGAACTGACCGCTGCGCAGAAAGTGGAAGAAATACGCCGCATGGAAATTTACGCGGCAATGATCGAAAATATTGATCATCACATCGGTCGCGTTCTCCAGTATCTGGAAAGTTCAGGAAAGGCTGAGAATACTCTCATCGTATTCTTCTCGGATAACGGTGCCAATGGTTTCGAAATGGATAGTTACCCGCAAACAGATGCAGCCTGGATGGAGCACAATTCCGATAACAGATTCTCCAACTGGGGTAAGCGCGGGTCGCGCATCGCCCAGGGCCCAGGATGGGCACAGGCCAGCTCGACTCCTTTTCATCTTTACAAGAACTTGCTCGCAGAAGGCGGGATTCGCTCGCCGCTGATCATAAGCGGGCCAGGGGTCGCCTATCAGGGAGAAGTTGTGGATAGCGTAGCGCATGTCATGGATATGGCTCCCACCTTTCTTGAACTTGCCGGAACAAAATATCCGGCTACCTACAATGGCCGACCAGTCGAACAACCGCGCGGAAAGTCGATGGTGCCACTTCTCTCCAAAAAAAGCTCGGTGACTTACGGGCCCGATGATGTAATCGGTTGGGAATACAACAACTCCAAAGCCATCCGCATTGGTGACCACAAAGCGACCTGGACCGTTGAGCCCTTTGGTCAGGGTGAATGGCAAGTCTTTGATCTGAGCATCGATCCCGGCGAAGGCAATGACTTGTCTGCCCAGAACCCGAAGCTGAAGCAGCGCCTGATTGATGCCTGGGATGAGTACGCCAGTTCAGTAGGGGTAATCCCTGCCGAAGGTAATCCTCTTACCGATAATTAATAGACAGGTCCATCAGATCGTAAGACCAGGAATCGAGATATACCTGGGCATCGTTCTCGAGGCAAATGGTCGAGCGTGTGTCCCGAATGGCGCTAAATTAACAATTATGGCGCGTCCCGGCCTACAAGCCGGGCGGTCCGACGTATAGGTCTTGCAAAGGTGGCACCGTTGCAAGGTCCCCGCTTACGCGGGGACGACGGGCTTAACTTAGCGCCATTCGCGTATGTCCCATGGTTACCTGATCATCGACCGGTTTAAATAAATGACTATTGATCCGCTTCAAAAAATGCGTTCATTTCGGCAAATCCGATGGCATTGTCGGAATAGAGAAAACTGCCCTGATTGGTGATTTCCCTTGCGGCCGTCACAAACGCGCCATAGGCGGTACGCGCGAGTGCGGCTCCGACACTGATGCGTTTGACCCCGGCCGCGGCCAGTTGCTCCACGCTAAAGGTCCCGCCCGGCATCCCCATCACGACGTTGACCGGCTTGTCGACCTCTGTGCAAACTCTGCGAATACTATCCAGATCGTGCAATCCAGGTGCATAGAGCACATCTGCGCCAACCTCTGAAAACACTTGCAGACGCCGGATGGTGTCATCCAGGTCATTTCGCCCCCACAGCAAGTTCTCGCAACGCGCGGTCAGCACAAAATCCCCCGGCAGCGAGCGGCTGGCTTCGACCGCAGCCGAAATGCGCTCCACCGCCAGATCGAATTCAAAGATCGGATCGTCCTCGTACCCGGTATGATCTTCGATCGAGCAGCCCGCCAGCCCCGTTTCTGCAGCCGCTAAAATGCACTCGGCAACACTGCGTGGAGAACCTCCAAAGCCTTTCTCCAGATCTGCGGAGACAGGCAATGGCGTAGCACCGACGATCAATCGACAATGCTCGAGCGTATCTTCAGGCGATACCATTCCCTCTTTCATGCCAAGCGCAAAGGCCATACCGGCACTGGTAGTGGCGAGCGCCTCGAAACCCATGGACGCGAGAATGCGCGCACTACCGACATCCCAGGGATTGGGAATGACGAAGGCACCTTCGCGTTGATGCAATGCACGGAAACTGGTTTCGCCGTTGTTGGTCGTCTCAGCCATTATCAATCACCTCCGTCGAATTTCAGCTGCGCCTATGATAACAGGCCTCTACTGACAGCTATCTGTCAGTAGAGGCGGGGAAGAGTGGGGATAATTGAGATGCTCCCATATCAGTAACCACAGACTTTAATTCTGCAGTGAGACCGGGTGATTCTAATCTCGTTGACAGGCCGGTGATGAACCTCGCCGCACAAGTCACAGCATTAGAGGTAAAGTTACGGTGCCTCTAATCCGTTCAAAAACCAGTAAGTACGCTCCGCCGGTACCAGCGAACTGGCGATCAGGCGGAGGTTTTTATCCTCGCTGACGCGCGTACTCTCCTGAAAGTCGCGCAATAGCGCACCGGCCAGCGTGCCGCTCCAGAACCATTCGTGCAGTTGCTGCGTGGACGGGTGTCCACCTTCGGCGAGGGCAGCTTCGAAATAGAACGCCTTGATATCGTCGACCGAAAAACGTGCTCGCGTAACCTGCGCCATACCCTTTGGGTTCGGCATCGGGTCAACGCTATGGAAACGCTCGATGAACTCTACCGCCGCCTCGGGTGCGAGCCCGCTGATGCCAACCGATGTTTTACCGAGTCGTTCACACGCCAACTGCCAGATTGGTACGACGCTGGCCGCTTCGGCGAGCACACTGCTGTTATCCAGGGCACCGGGGAAGCGCCAGTTGTCATCGCCATCACCACCGCCATCCGCCAGCGTGGCTTCATTGAAATCTTCCAACAGCGGGGCGCTGATCGCTTTATCGAGCAATGCGAGCGATGCCTGCAACACTCGACGCTGCAGGTCCGCATTGCCAGGCGCACCGAAGGGCCGACCGAGCTCGAACGGCACCCATAATGCTCGTGGTGGTCGCATGCTGACGATGTGCTCACGCACCAGCGCAACGATGACGGTGGCGAGACCTTCGTCTTCCAGGTAATGGGCCAGCCCGCTCACGGCGCGCGTACAGGCGGGTCACACCGGGGCGAGAACGACCGTGTTGACTCCAAGTGCCAGCATCGAGCGTCCGAGCTCGCGCGCCTTGTCTTCGAGTTTTTTCGGGCTGGTGGCACCCATAAAAGCGTAGTGTGTATCGGCAGCCTTACCAATGACGCCCTCGTCTTCCATCTCACGCAGACGATCGCGTGGCAGCATAACATTCAGGTCTTGCTGGAATCCGGTCCGGTCGAAATTAGTCGACACATGACTGCACAGAATATCGCCGTCGCCTACCGTGGCAGCAATGGCGCGATAGCCGGTTTCATTGGCAAGCATTGGGCGTTCGCCACGCACGATTAATCCCGCCGTCGACACTATCGCCACATGGCGCAGTGCCTTCGCTACTGCTGTAACAGGAGGTGTATCTGCATAGAGCGGGCAATCGAGATCGGCAATTACAGTGCGTTCGGGTTCGGGAATATCGGCGAGTCTGGCCAAATCAGACAGCCACGTCCGTCAGGACTGAGTAATTGCGGATTGAAGGCGAACCAGGCGGAACAAACATGGCAAAAATACTAGCCGATCAAGGCACCAGGGGCAAGGGCTGGATACGGTCACGCGACCGTACTGCTACAGGGTGACCTTGACTGGGAATTTCGCAACTACCTGTGAGTGCGGGCAGCGAGTTCGGGCAGTGAGTTCGGCGGCCTCAGCCGCGAAAATGCGCGTGCATTAACAGCAAGCCAGCAACAATCGGGAGTATTGTATAACCAAACAGATGGATCGCATGACCCATCTTTTCACCATTACGCTCGATCATTATCGTCAGTTTCGCGATGCTTTCAGGCTCAGTTTTTCGACGATAAAAGCTATACAGCCCGTAAATTATCGCGAGCACCCCGATCACAAAATTAACACTGATATTCATCCGGCCATAATAACCGAGCTAGTTAACAAACAGTACCACCAAATCGATGTCGAAATTCCCGGTGAACGCGAACGCGAGCATCGACTTCGCTGCAATGGCGTCATCGCCGTACCCTAACCCACCTGGCAACAGATACTGGCTCTGGCCGATAACACGTCAAAGCAACCGCTGATTTGTTATTATTCCGCGGTATTCTTCAGCGACATCCAACCAGGGATATACCAGGACTTGAACAGCATGAGTAAAACGGATCCCGCACAGGCGACTGCAAACTTCGATCCGGTCGCAAAGGAGCAGCAACTGCGCTCGGATTCCGGCACCTGGGATACGAGTCGGGTTGTCGATGCGCGACCCGGCGACATTCCTGTAATCGATCTGCAGGCCTATTTCTCTGATCCCGACGAAGCAAAGCTTGCGCTGCTAGGCGAACAACTTCGGTTAGCCTGCGAAACCGTTGGCTTTTTTTCTATCGTCGGTCACCAGGTACCGAGTGCCCAGATAAGTTCGATGTTCAATTTCGCCAGTAAATTCCACATGCTGGCGCTCGCAGATAAAAATGCTATCGCCATGGACCGCTCTGACTGGCCGGTCGGCGGCGTCGGCTACCTGCCGATAAAGCACCGCAAGCTGCCGGCACGCGACAAGGGCAATCTCAACGAGGCATTCATCGTCAAGTGTGACCACAAACTGACGATGGACGACAACCAGTGGCCGAACGAGGCAACATTGCCAGGATTCAGGAGCGCGGTAGAGGACTATGCGGCAGTGCTCGAACGGCTAGGCAAGCGTCTGTTGCCGATCTTCGCGACTGCACTGAAAATTGCACCTGACTTCTTCGACGCTGCCGTGCCTTCACACCTTTC
>Ga0164320_10000933_pt1 | contig 10261 bp, 10 predicted proteins | sample GuaBasSediGuay11_FD_113736 | JGI IMG/M metagenome (GOLD analysis project Ga0164320, IMG submission 113736) | Subseafloor sediment microbial communities from Guaymas Basin, Gulf of California, Mexico - Guay11, Core 4567-28, 0-3 cm | ecosystem: Environmental > Aquatic > Marine > Hydrothermal...
AGAGTGAAATTAAAAATATTGCTAAGCCACTATCAGCTTATCAATATTATACAAAACATTTTCGCGAGCAATGGACTTCTATGAGTGAGGATGCCAAAGACCAATATTTGCTCAAGGCAAAGGGGGATAATGAACGATATGCTAATGAAAAACAAGCAATTATAAATAAATCTCGGGAGGAAATTAAAAAACTCAAAATCTTCCTAAGCTACTCTACTGGAAGAGTACCATGCGTGGGTTTGGACAATGGATTTTCGAGTTATACAATAAGAGGGCCAGTGGGGGAACTCGAGATATTTACAGAACAAGAAAAACAGAAGTTGATAGCAAAAGGCGTACCAGAACAGAAAATAGGAAAATATAAATCGGTAGGAGGCAGTAAATTTAACTGGCGAGCTGCGCGAAAATGGGGAGTAACAGTCTACGGTGGCTCACAAAATTACCGGCCCTGCTGGGGTGGTCTTAGAGAAAACTACGAAGGCTACGTGGGTGATTATACGCAATATCACAGTACTTTTGGCAAAGTGTGGTATTCTCCAATAGAAGCTGACCCAAGACCACCAAGTGACCCCCATGCCGGGAAAACATTTGCAGAGCTTCACGCCAATATTATTGAATAAAAGTTCAACTAGGAATGTAAATTATGGTACTAAAAAATATAAAAAATTTTTATTGCCTTGACAAGAGAACGGGACAAATTGTTTACTAAATAATTAATAACTACATAATATATAATGGCAGAAGTTGAAGTATTTAGAATTAATCCAGTTTTAAATAAATGTTATGAACACGCAGAATATACTCGCGAACAAGGAAATTGGCCTGACGAACGATATTTTACAAATGTTCCCCCTAATTATGTAGGTAAATTTATTAGATTTGAGCAAAGTGGGGCTGGTGACGGCAGCCAGCGAACAGATTATTTTAGGCATTCAAATGGTAATGAGGTTGCGGTATATTCTAGTTATGAAGGAAGAACATCTTTTCGTGAAGTTCCGTGCCGACAACAATCTGACTCGGGGACTAAAGAGAAAGGAGGAAGACGAAGAAACAAAAGGAAAAGCAAAACCAAAACCAAACGCAGAACCAGACGCAGACGCAGAACCAAACGCAGAAACAAACGCAGAACCAAACGCAGAAACAAACGCAATAAAAAAAGAATGCATTTAAAAATTAAATAAAGTGTTTCTCAATATGAAATATTTAGAAGTTATCAAATAAATCGGTACATTAATGGGTGCCTTTTTTTTAGTGCTCTTTTTTATGTTAGTCTGAACCAAGTTTATTGCCTTGACCAGAGAATGGCACAAATTGTTTTGTAATTGGGTTTTGCATACTTTTTAGTTGTGTTTCGCGACTAATAATTTTATTTTGTGGAGTATCTGCAACAGGAGATAGTGGTTTTGGTGAAGGATTATATTGTGGTTCGACATAATCCAAAGGTTGGTCAAAATCAATATTAATATCTGTGTTTACAATGCTAATTATCTCGGCGGGGTTTGTCTCAACAATATCGATTCGATATCTGCAATTCAGATCTTCATAATTTAATTCTATTGTTTGTCCTTGTGAAACTACCGGGTAGTCGCGGCTCATGATTCTTTCTAATACTGCTTTTGGATTGGAGAGATTAATAAATTCTGTTTTATGTGGGCGTAATTTCATATATGTTCCCTGAACCGCACATATTTTTTCTATTTCTACTTCTTGACCTTCTGTAATTCCGATATTATTCATGATATGAAATGGAACATGACAAATTCCAGGTGGTGCTGAAAATTCGTGCACACCACATACAATACCAAACTGCATTTCTTTATTGCTCACCTTAAAGAACATAATATTATCACTCAGGTCTTGTTGATTAAGTTCATAAAGAACACTGGGTGGAAGAAGAATTTTATTACTAGATTTGAGTCGTTTGGTCAATTCTTCTGGTTGAGTGCTGCACATAAAACTAAAACATGGAAGGTTTGTTTTAAATGACATTCTTGAAATAAGAGGTTTAATACTTTTTAAATCTCTTATTTTTTATTTATTCAATTTATTTATAATTCGGCACATTATTCCTATACCATTTTGTATCACCAGTGAGCGAATTTCTTACTTTAATTAAATCCTCGTACCAGTTTAAACCCCCTTTTTGCTTTTTTGTTACTTTTTCTTTTGCGTTTTCTTCCGCGTCTTGTGTCTTGTCTTGTGTCTTGTTTTGCGTCTGCGTCTTGTCTTGCGTCTGCGTCTTGTCTTGCGTCTTGTTTTGCGTCTTGTTTTGCGTCTTGTCTTGCCGCCTTTTGTGGAGTGTGCTTCTATTATCATTTGTTTAATTTCTTCTGCATGTTCTGGTGTAACTGCACCAAATTTTATTGCATTTTCAAATATGGATGTTTGTTGTCTTGTTTGATGCTTAGCTGTAACAGCTTTGCGTACCGCAGTAGATGACATTGCGTCTTGTGGTCGTTCTATACCTTCAAAATCTATATTCATTATATTACCCATCCAATCAAAAGCACCAATTCTGTCTCCTCCCACGAACATAACTGCATTAGCATAACACTCCTTTAATAGGTTTACAGCACCTCCTGGTCCAGCATTTTTGCCCTCAGCTTGTGCTTCTCCCATATTAACAAAATGAATGGGATAGTCCGCGTATTGTTGTTGTAATAAGTGTACTTTTTCATCTGGGGTTAATGGATTTCTATTATGATCTTTTTCTTTTGGACCACCACTGGGTGAAACAAAAACAATTACATTCGTTTTTTCAGGTGTTATTTCTGTTCTCGTTTTTACATTTTCTTCTTCGGCCTTTGCTAACATCGTCATAATCATCGTTTCATGTCCTCTATGTCCTGGTTGAAATCTACCATATGTAAAAAATGCGATATCAGTATTTTCTGGAACGTTCTCACAGTTTAATAAATTTGCTATTGGATATCCGACAAATTTTGACATTATTATATAAAAGACTATATAATAATGTATTCATTAGAGAATCAAACGCGCCGTGTAAAAGGCTCGTCATAACTAGACCACCGCACACCAATTAGTATTCATATATTTAAAATATTTTATTCATTATGAAGGTCGTAAAGCCACATATTGTCATGCCCCATATTAAATCTATAATAACTAAAGATAGTGAATAATTATCAAGGAGAGCATGATTTGTGAAATTGAATATACCATAAATGACTAATCCGAAAAACGCACCGTCTTTGTAGGATTTATTTGGACCAATAATAAAGTAATATAATCCGGTTATTATTATGATATAAACAATAACAACAGAATATGGTCTTGGAGTTATTTCTTTACCTTGAATTTTTTTAATTTGTGAATTAAAATATGGTAACATGAGCCGTAGATACACAGCCTCAATTGCTACTAAAATTATAGCTGTAAGTATGAATTGGATTGGTTTAATTTTCATTATATAAGTATTTGAGATTAAATAATGAAATTATAAGAACGATGTATAAGGTTTGATTGGTGCTAACATCCCTCCTCCTGTGCCAAATAAAATTCTCAACAAAATATATGCTGTTAGTCCTATTAAGGTAGAAGCAAACGCTGTTGCTAAAACTTTATGAGGTATATCAGGGAAATCTTTTGTATATTGACTTTCATTAATAGTTCTTCTCACTTCAATAGTAAATGCAGTTGTGATACCAATAAGGATAGCATTTAATAAAAAAGCTCTGGCTATGGTTGTGCCGCGGAAAGATAATAAAGGTTTAAATCCCATTAATAAATTACTAGAAAAAAATTTTATATAGTCCATAACAGATTTTGAACTGTTATAAATGTTGATTGAGGGATTTGAACCCCCGCATGCGAACATACCAGGACCTAAACCTGGCTCCTTAGACCAACTCGGACAAATCAACTTGTTGGATTTTTATATTATTAGCGACGGGTGGTTTTGATCCACCGACCTTCCGGTTATGAGCCGAACACGCTTCCACTGCGCCACGTCGCTTTCTGAACACTTTAATGTCATATTCAGGACATATTATTTGATTAATGTGATATTTGATTAATGTGATATTTGATTACTCTTATACTTATCGGCATATTCCAGTGCAAATTCTAGCATCATTTCTCCCCACAACTGATTGATGTTTGAATGTTGGTTCATTGGTCGCATTTTTTTTTGAGTATGTTGGTCAACATTCATACGCAGACACACGAACCAGTTATCTTCTTGATCTTTGAATCCGGAACTAGTAAATGTGTAAGGTATTTTCGTAACAAATTCTGGTGCATTTGGATTAACAGTAAGTTTTACACGACGGATACCATATCCCCATTCCTTGGCTACAATTCCTTCTGTTAAGTAGGTAAAGCAGGATTTTCCCTGTGGCATTGACATAGCTTTACTGTTGATATAATACATTACTTCTTTATAATAGTTATCATTTCAATTTTTTATTCGCTTAAATTAAATAAAAATTTTCTTAAATTACAATTACCCTCTGTGAGAGTTGAACTCACGACCACATGATTAAAAGTCATGCGCTCTACCAACCTGAGCTAAGAAGGCAAATTTATTGGTGTGCTGGTTTCTTCTACGCGCTCTTCCTACTGAGCTACCGAAGCTGTGATATGAACTATGCTTAAGCCATTGCTTCGGGTAGGTTTCGATCCTACGACCTCGTGCTAATAATGCAATTAAGGGTTGCTGTTTGAAACCATTTGGGTATTTTGTCTATTGTTATCCATATTTTATCGTAACGCTCCGAACAGGGGTTGAACCTGTGACCTCGCGATTAACAGTCGCGCGCTCTAACCAACTGAGCTACCAGAACTTATTTTATTGTACTGAGAACAGGCAGTTTACCTAGGTACCAACCCACTCTTTCGAGTGCTGCAGCAGGAATCGAACCTATATCCGGTCATAATTATTGATTAGTTGAATTGCTGTAAGTTCTCATGATATTTACTCTACACTATAGTATAGTATAGTTTCTTTAAGTTGTTTGAGGCAAAAAGCCTCTACATTATCGTTTCAACTTTCTTATAAGTTATTGAAAACCCAGGAATCAATTTTTTTTTTATTGGGAAAATTGAGTAAATTTATTCGTCTGTAATTGACTCTTCTGTGCTTGTTTGTGACGCAGGAGGACCGTGTGGGGTCATTGTAGAAGACTCTTCTAAGTTAATAGGAGTCCATTCAAAATCGCTTTCTTGGAAAGAGTCTATTAGTTCAACAGGAGTTCGTGTCATTTCTATACTAGGAGGCGCACTTGGTAGAGAAGCTTGCAGTTCTTCTCTTGGACCAATTGGCGTAAATACTGTTGGTATTTCAAAAGCACTTGCAGAAGCCACTGTATTAGCGCCAAATACAAACATTGGTGATTGGCGATGATTTCTAGCAGGAACTCTGACTGTTCTTCGTGGTACTGGTATAAAATCAAAAGTAGGTATGCCTGTGCCAAATACTGTTAAATCAACATCTATTTCTTCGTCTGCATCTTCCGCATCTTCCGTATCTTCCGCATCTTCAGCATCTTCAGTATCTTCCGCATCTTCAGCATCTTCAGCATCTTCCTCAGCATCTTCAGCATCTTCAGCATCTTCAGCATCTTCTCCAGAGATGTTATCATCCTCGTCAGAACTTCCTACATCAATAGTTTCAGCAGCAACACGTTCTGCTTCTCGCATTCGTTGTAGTGCCGTTCTTGCTCTTCTGCTTTCTAATCTTATCATATTATCCAATGCTGTTGTCATGTTAACTACATCGAGCTCCTCCTCCTCTTCTTCCTCTTCCTCCTCTTCCTCCGCAGGGGCTAGTAAGGGAGCATGTAAATCCTCCCATTCACTTCTATAATTTTTCATTAAATCCAACGATTCTTTTTGCATTTCCATTGCTTGCTTTAAAAACCTGCTATGAGTAAGCGTTTCTCTGCATACCGATCTTGTTTGCTGGAGTAAATAACGCATTCTGATTTGGCGATTTAGAAGAGAATTAATATCATCTGTTAAATTATTTTTTTTACACCTTTTTTTTTTAATATTTCTTTTCAAGACTCTCAAACATCTATAATTATCCATTAATTCTGATTGAACATCTTGTAAAGCAGTTAAACGCTCTTCAACTACTATATCGGAAAGTAATACTTTTCTGCATAAAGCACAAGTTTCTTTTCTGTTAAGCCATTTGAAGAAACAAGTTGTACAATATGCATGATCACAGGTAGTAATTACTGTATTTTTGTTATTCAGAGCTATATAACAAATACCACAGGCTGGCTCCTCGGCTGGCTCCTTGTTTGGCTCCTTGTTTGGCTCCTTGTTCTGCTCCTTGTTCTGCTCCTTGTTCTGCTCCTCAACATTCGTTTGAGTTTCTTTTGCAATATAAGTTGTCATAGTGATTAGTATATGTAATGTTTTAAATTTATATTCAATTTAATAGTAATTAGTTCTTCAAAGTATTATAGAATATCCAAACAACATTTCACACCTTTATGGTCTGTATTTAAAGAATTTCCAAAAATATTAGCACTACATATTTTAACATTTTTACCTTTAATCCATATATAATCAATGCAAGTCTGAGGATTTATTGCTGGCCAAGTTTTAATATCTTTGTTATGCTTTTCTTTAATGGCACTTTTGAAACCGTTTTGTGTTAAATATTTATAAACTTTTGATACGGGAGATGAATTAAAATCTCCAGCGAGAATTAAAATATCGTGTGGTATTGTTTTTGTAAACGATATAATTTTTATAAGCTCTTTATAACCTTTTGTATCACTTGCTTCATTTAAATGCAGATTACATAATAGAATTTCCTTATTATTAAATGTGAATTGAGAATATTGAAATAATCTACCTACAAATTTGGATTTCACAACAGTTTTAAGTCTTTTATTTACTATAACCACCATGCCTAGGAAAAGATACCCACATATTAAAATTAGTGGTAATAAAGTAAGAAATAAAAAAAACCACACCAATGGATAATTAAAATAAAGATATTGAAATGTATTACCAAAATGAGAAAAAGTCCAACCTACTATACCAAAAAACTTATCCATCATAAATTTTAAAACATATATAATTTTTGCTTGTTTTTCTGGAAAATAGGAAGCAATTTTATCAAATATGGTTTTTATTTCATCTGAAAATGTATAATGTGATGTATAAGATATTAATGGAGATTTTAAACAATCAAAAATGGTATCAACACTCTTAAGAAAGGGAATGGTTGCCTCTTGTAAAACAATTATATCATTCTGTTTGATTTCTTTTTCTAAAACCTTATTTATAGAATGTATTCGATTATACCAGTTATCATAAAAAAAATTTAAATTCCATGTTAAAATTTTTAATTTCATTGGTAAATTAGTTTACTAAAATATAAATAAGGAAAATTCGCATTAACCGATGATTTGTTAAATATGATTAAACGATACGCTGATTTGTTTGACGCGTAAGTGGTGGCGGTGTAGTGTTTTGGTAATTATGATATTGAAAGCCAGGGCGCGTTAGGATATTCCGAGCTGGTCGTGGAGGACCCCTCATAGCCAATAGTGCAGCACCAGCTGCCATTGTGCTTGGTGATGAAGATAAAGTTTGGTCAAAACTCGGTGTAGGAGCACTGGCATTACGTTCTGATTGAGTAAATTGAGGTGCATTTCCAGAGCAGGCGCGCATTACTGCCTGTGAACACATACGCAATCCAGTGCCACCGCGCGTTGGGGTACTATCCGTTGTCAGTGACAAATCTGCGCTAAATCCATAACTTGTTCCAGTTGTAATTGCATCTTGATTAGCCCCTGCATAAATGCAGACAATGTCTTCCGTTCGTGCTGCTGTAACGGCTGCATTCAAATCTGTTGATGTTAATGGCTTCGATTCATTGTCATGTCCATCTGTATGCAATTCAAATATACCTTTAACGGTTGCGTTAGGATTTTCGGATTTTATTTTTTTGACTGTTTTGCGGAGTCGAGCAAGATCTTCAATTGCTGTAGCATACAATCGTGTTAGACCACGCGGCGCAACGAGATTATGCGCATCCTCTTCCGATAGATCTACATCATGGATATCTACATTTTGGAATGGATGGTCAACCTTGTCATCAAATGTTGTAAGCGAGTATGTAATTTTTACATTATTATCTTTGGAATTTTGTTTATGATCAATGATTGAGGTATACAATGATTGTGCCGCCGATCCTTGGAAGCTAGCCATAGAGCCACTACGATCACGTGTTGACTGTATGATTGCAATGGATGGTATAGCAGGACGAGCATGATTGTCTTTGCGCCGCTTGACAGCACCTAAACATGACAGTTTCTTATTGATTGGGGTAGACATTTCGAGAATTGGTAAGAAGGTTGGGAATGGTTTTATCTGTAAGATGGATTATTAATTCAATTTTTTTATCTAGTATTAATTATAGTTTAGTTCATAAAACATAATTAACGACGGTGTTTTTTGGTTTTCCTTTTTCGGGTTTTTCTTTTGCGTTTGTGTTTTTTGGTTTTCCTTTTTCGGGTTTTTCTTTTGCGTTTGTGTTTTTTGGTTTTCCTTTTTCGGGTTTTCCTTTTTCGGGTTTTCCTTTTGCGTCTGTGTTTTCTGGTTTTTCTTCCTCCTTCGAATGTTTTTGGTGTTCCATCTTCGGTAATGTTTTTTCCATGGTAGTTCCCCAAGGATTGCCAGGCACCAGAAAGAATTTTATACTTTCTGTTTTTTTTTCCCATTGACCCATCTTTCTTTGCTAGATCTGGGTGTGATCTTAAAAGAGCTTCATGAGCCGCTTTGACTTCATCTATTCTATCGGCTATAGCCTCATGTGTATCAGCGAGGTCTCCAAGTGGAACAGAGGACCTGATATGGTGGGCGAAGTGCTTGCCTGTACGCAGTTCCTTGGCTTGAGCACGATGATACTTCTCTGTTCCTCGTCTGAAATACGAATCGGCAAAAACTCCGTTTCTACTCTTGGAATGTTTTGTTCTTAAACCTTCTAAGGTATCTCGGTTTACACCTAAATATGTTATTCCATTTTCTAGTGGCTGTAATGCCGCTATTTGAGCCTGTGTTAATCCGGGTTGTGCTACAGGAAGGTTACCGTGTTGGGCGGGATTATGTGCTTCTACTTCGGCCACTGGGATATTTTCGGTAGGTGTGAGATTTTTCATTTCTAATAGAGTTGCCATATATATACATTTGGAGAGAAAAATAAATATGTTAAAACTATTTCAAGGTATTATGGTTTATTTAATTATATGTCAGGTATATTTTGGTCTGAGCCAGTTCCACCCACCGATTTTAGTACTATATTATTTTATTTATTTATAGGATGGATTCTTATTAAAATAATCGAGAAACATTCAGATAAAGATTATAGTAGTCGTAAAAAAAAGAAGAAAGGATCAAAGGAAAAGTCAATACTAGACGCAGTTGTTGGTCTAGAGGGTGTTAAAGAAGAGATTAAATATTATATGGATTTTATTAATAACGAAAGTAAGTATACTAAATGGGGAGTTAAATTGCCCAAAGGGATTCTTTTGGCTGGTCCTCCTGGAACTGGGAAGACTTTGCTGGTTAAAACAATGGCCAAAACCCTTGATATACCCATTATTAGTGAAGCGGGGAGTAGTTTTGTTGAAATGTATGTGGGTGTTGGGGCTAAGAGAGTACGTGATCTGTTTAAAAAAGCCAAAGGTAAAGGAAGATGCATTATTTTTATTGACGAATTAGATGCTGTGGGTAGCAAGAGAAATCTTGAACACAATTCAGAAAGAGCTTCCACTCTGAATCAGTTGTTGGTTGAAATGGACGGCTTTGACATGTGTGATGGTATTATGGTTTTTGCAGCAACTAACCTAGTTAAATATCTTGATCCTGCTTTATTGCGCTCTGGTCGATTTGATAAAAAAATATATTTTGATCCTCCTAATTTTTCAGAAAGAAAATCCATGTTTGAAATGTATCTTAAAGATATTGTTATACCTACAGAATTATCCTATGCTATATTATCTGACCGTACTGCTGGTATGACTGGTGCAGATATTGCTAATATTGCAAATCAATCGAAAATTAATGCTATTCAACGTGGACAAAAAGAAGTTGGGTTAACAGATAGTGATATCCAAATGGCTATTGATGAAGTCATGATTGGTAGGGAAAAACGCGAGCGAATGATGAGCGATGAAGAAAAAGAACGCGTTTCTTATCACGAAGCAGGACACGCTCTTATGGGATATATATTGAAAGACTCAGAACCTCCTGTAAAAGTCAGCATTATTCCACG
>Ga0164320_10000934_pt1 | contig 10259 bp, 11 predicted proteins | sample GuaBasSediGuay11_FD_113736 | JGI IMG/M metagenome (GOLD analysis project Ga0164320, IMG submission 113736) | Subseafloor sediment microbial communities from Guaymas Basin, Gulf of California, Mexico - Guay11, Core 4567-28, 0-3 cm | ecosystem: Environmental > Aquatic > Marine > Hydrothermal...
AATTGGTTTTAACAGTTGAACCGGTCGATGAATCGCCCGGGGAGGAATAGACATGTATTTCCTGGAATACCTGACGCCAGTAGTAGTGTTGCTGGCAATCCTGGCATCTGCAATCCGCATCCTCAGGGAGTACGAACGCGGAGTGATCTTTTTCCTGGGCCGCTTCCAGGCGGTTAAGGGTCCGGGTCTGATCATCGTGATTCCGTTGATCCAGAAAATGGTGCGCGTAGACCTGCGTGTCATTACCTATGATATCCCCACCCAGGATCTGATATCGCGCGACAATGTTACCGTACAGGTCAGCGCGGTACTTTATTTTCGCGTGGTCGATCCAGAACGTGCGATCATCCAGGTCGAACAGTTCTTCACCGCCACCAGCGAACTTGCGCAAACGACACTGCGTTCGGTACTGGGTCAGCACGATCTCGATGAAATGCTTTCCCAGCGGGACAAACTCAATACCGATATTCAGAAAATTCTCGACGAACAGACTGCTTCATGGGGCATCAAGGTAACCAACGTCGAACTGAAGCATATCGACTTGAACGAGAGCATGATACGCGCCATTGCCAAACAGGCCGAGGCCGAACGCGAGCGTCGTGCCAAGGTGATTCATGCCGAGGGTGAACTCCAGGCGTCAACAAATTTATTGGAGGCTGCGAAAATCATGTCGCAGAATCCACTGACCTTGCAATTGCGGTACATGCAAACCTTAAATGATATTTCCAGTGAAAATGCCACAACGATCGTATTTCCACTCCCGCTTGAGGTGTTAAAGGCGTTTACCAACTTAAAACCTGAAAAAGCGGAGCCCATAGAGTCCCTCGGCGATGAACAGCCTGGATAACCTTGCCGCGGTTCTGGAAGATGAGCATGATGTTAGCCATGAGATCCATATCGACGAGTCGATACGCAAGAAAGCGCTGAAGCCGATCGAGCGTATGCTTGAATTTTCCCGGTCACAGGGCAAAGCCTAACTTCACGGATTATCCCGCATGACTCACCAGATGGACAAGCCCTCGCTCACACAGATATGTGCATGAAGGGCTTGGGTTTTGCGAACAACCAGCCTGGACGATCACCCGGGTTGGGAGTATTTCACCTCCTCGCATAAGACTTCTTGAAAATCCCACAGTAGCTTATTTCCTGAGCGTCCGTTGGTGGGTAATCCCCCCGAAAAATAGCCGGCTCAAAAGTAGAGTTTTCTGGTATTATTTGATCGGGAGATTCTGCGATGATCTGATGCTCTTCCTGACTCGCCCCTGGTCATTATTTTTCATAGTCCTGGCATTGTTTTCCATGCTATTCCCACTTTACCAAAGCCACCGTGGCAAGAAGCGGTGGACACTTATATATCCTACTGCGTTATGCATGGCACTGGCTATTCCCATGGTGCAAATGGGTGGGCAGGTTCGTCCCGGAGTCGCATTTATTCTGGTTGGCGTAGGTCTCATGTTCCTTTGGCGGCAACTTAAATCCGGGTGGAAGCTAGAAACGGATAGCTGAGACATGCTCGAAGCTGTTAACTTTTTAGATAATTGATCTACGAATTAAGTTCAAGCCCATCACCAGAAAAAATAGTAACACCAGCGTACGGAAGCGCTGGCTGTTAAGCCTCCTACGCAGAATTTCGCCGATACTGAATCCGAGCAGGGTAGGTACCGCCAAACCAATCGAAAACAATGTGCTCGAACCGGTGAGTAAACCGGCCTGCCAAAATCCGATGCACAGCGAAATACTGCCGAGGAATAGCAACACACCAGTTATCCGCACAAAGGCATCTTTGTCCACACGTTTCGCCATCAGATAAATAACGATTGGTGGCGCCCAGATTGCAGTCAGGCCTCCGAGTACACCAGACAATGACCCACCCAGAAACTGTGCAATAGAATCAAAACGATCTGGTAATGCGGGTGGGCTAACCCATAAGCCGGTGACAGCAAATGTAAAAATTACCAGGCCTAATACAAAAAGTAACGCATTGGTATCGATTCGGGCCGTGACAAATGTCATGGCTACCAGAACAATCATCATAGTCAATGCGTATAACCAGCAGGATTTGAATGTTTGGATAATTTTACCTTCACGAAAGACTTGCCAGGTATTGGAAAAAAGAACGGGGAATACAACCAGTGAGATGGCCATTCGTGGGTCGGTAAACTCCGAAGAAATGCCAATAGCCGCCATCGGCAATCCAATACCCACAGTCCCCTTGATCGAGCCGGCAAGCAGGTAAACCAGCACGGTGTAAACTATCACCTCGGTGGAAATCACGTGCTCATAGCTCCGATGGGCAAATTTCGAATATTCAAATAATTAATCTACATAGATAAGAATTAGCCAATACTGGATGACTGGCAGGATGATAATGATTATCAATCATCGAAGTGATTCGTGCACGGTAAATTTTAAACTTTTAAACTTACGGAGCCGGTAATCCGAAGTGGCATCAAATAAGTCCAACTGGGCTAAATTCGATACCATAGTTCCTGGCAGATTCAGGCTCCAAAACAGAAGGATTTAATAAGACATGAGCCAGGCGGTCGATTCTGCTCAGAGGTAATCCTGTTGTCTTTGCGAATAGCAGGGCGTTACTTCAAACTGGCATTGACCGGACTAGTCGTTTGATTCGTTGATCGCCCGTGACGAACCGGCGAACCGTTCCTCTGAGATTCTAGAATTTACTATCTTCAACCAGGGTCTGTATGCGGTCGGCATAGTCGTCGGGATTGTTTCGATAAATATCGAGCGCTGTCAGAGCCTGACACCAAAACATGACTTCCGCTTTAAACATCCACTCTATTCACTCGATGCCAGTACCATTGATTTGTGTTTGTCGGTATTTCCCTGGGCGGGCTTTCGAACCACCAGGGGCGCGATCAAGTTACATGTCGGATTGAATCATGCGGGCACTCTCCCAATCAACAGGCACACGTCACCTGCTGCCACATTTCAAATGATCGATTCCTCAGCAACCGATAATTCGCTGCACGTAGTAAATGTCGACCGACACGAAAGAGATTGTGAACCTTAAGTTCAGTACCCCACTGCCTGACCGTCGGTGCGGCGTTCCGAAGCGGCGAGATAACCATCATCCATTCTAAAGATCAGTTGCGCGCGGCCAAAATCGGTCGCCCATCGATCAGCCTGCACCATGTTGTGCCCGTAACTGCCAAGGGTTTCAACCACGTCAGCTGGTACACCGTACTCGATTCCGACATTGGTGCCTTCGTCGACGCGCCAACGTGGTGCGTCGGCCGCCGCCTGGGGATTCTGTCGATAATCAACCAGGCGCGACATGAACTGCATGTGACCCTGCGCCTGCATGGAACCACCCATCACCCCGAAGCTCATCAGCGGATTGCCATTTTGTGTGACAAATCCGGGAATGATGGTATGAAAAGGACGCTTGCGTGATCCCACCAGGTTGGCATGGTCTGGATTAAGGCTGAAACCCGAACCCCGGTTTTGCAGGCTGATGCCGGTACCGGGAACTACCACGCCGGAACCGAAACCCGCGTAGTTGGACTGGATAAAAGACACCATCATGCCGGACTCGTCGGCGGCGGTGAGATAAACCGTGCCACCCTTGCTGGGAGTGCCGAATACCGGAGTTCCAGCTTTTTTTCGGTCAATTAGTTTGGCACGTTCGCTGAGATAATTCTTGTCGATCATCTCGGCAGGTCTTACGCGCATCGTTGCTGGATCCGATACATACTCGTAGACATCGGCAAAAGCAAGTTTCATCGCCTCAATCTGTAAATGTTGACTTTCGACCGAATCCACCGCCAGTGCCGCCATATCAAAATTCTCAAGTATGCCAAGCGCAATCTGAGCCGCGATCCCCTGCCCGTTAGGCGGTATTTCGTGCAGCGTATAACCGCGATAATCAATGCCGAGCGGTTCGACCCAGTCATTGCTGTGCGCGGTGAGATCGTCGAGTGTAAGCGCTGCGCCATGCTGTTTCGAAAAGGCGATTATTTTTTCGGCGAGCTCACCCCGGTAAAATGCATCACCCTTGCTTTCAGCGATCTGCCTGAGGGTTCCGGCCTGATCGGGGAAGGCGAATCTTTCTCCGGCTAGGGGTGCGCGCCCATGAGGCATAAAGGCATCGGTGAATCCCGGCTGCGATTCGAGCTCGGTCACCTGGTTGGCCCACTGCCGGGAAATCGTCGGAGTCACCATGAACCCGTCTTCGGCGTATTTGATCGCCGGCTCAAACAAGTCGGCAAACGGTAGTTTGCCAAACTTTTGCGATAAATCGGCCCATGCCGACACACAACCAGGTACGGTCACTGACTCCCAGCCGAGCAGTGGCATGGCATTCAAATCCTTAAAGCGTCCCGGGTTCCACCCGGCGGGTGAACGCCCAGAGGCGTTCAATCCGTGCATTTTTTTGCCGTCCCACAAAATACAGAACGCATCACCGCCAATGCCGTTGCTGGTGGGTTCCAGCACCGTGAGCGATATGGCAGTCGCCACTATGGCGTCTACTGCGTTGCCGCCCCTAAGCATCATACTCAACCCGGCCTGTGCTGCGAGTGGTTGCGAAGTCGAGACGACATTACGTGCCAGAATTGGCATTCTTTGTGAGGTGTAGGGAAATTGCCAGTCAAACGGTGTCATGTCATAAGCCTGCTACAAAAAAACGATATGGTACCGGAATTGGGTTGAAGCAGGTATTGGCAAGTGACTTTGATGTTCGAAAACCCTCATAAATATCCTGTCTTTACTCCACAGAAAATTTCCCAGGTGTAAAGCCAGGCAATCGAAATAATCGATAGTACTTAGCAGTATCTAGAGACAACCCGGATCGAAAAAATTGTAAACAGCTATGCGTGCACTTAAGAAATACCTGATAGCGCTCAGATAAACGGACCACCACTACAAGTAATTGAAAATAAAATAGCAAAGTATGATATATTTTTTATACCAGATAGTCGTAAATGTGGTTAATAAAAGTACGAGCCTGGTACCAAATCTATAAAGAAATACAATAATCGAATCGGAGTGTAAGGTATGAACAAAGCATTTATTAAGGGGATGTTAGCGAGTACGGCGATTATCGCTGGATTTGCTATGACCACCCCAACCATAGCCGCTGATCTAGATTGTAAAACAGCCAAGCTTATCGTGCCCTGGAGCGCAGGCGGGGGAACCGACGTAGTTTTCCGGATTTTTGCTAATGCAATCAATGATTCTGGCGCGAAGCCACAGTTGCAGGTTATCAATATGGGTGGCCAGGGAGGCAACAAAGGCGCCAAGGAAGCCCGCAAAGCCAAGCCTGACGGCTGTACCCTGTTCGCTATTCACCAGAGCGCAATCACTAGCTACCTGAACGGTCGGGTCGATTTTACCTGGGATGCGTTTGAACCCGTTTCACTGGTAACAAATTCACCGGAAATAATTGGTGGATCGGCCAAAGTTCCATGGAATAATTTTGCAGAGTTAAAAAAGGCCGCTCTTGCCGCTCCTGGCACGATTCTTACCGGAGCAACATTTGGGTCAACCAGTCAATTTGTCTGGCTAATTTTGGGAAATGAAACAGGCATGAAGTTCAAATATGTGCCATTTGATGGGACCAGGGACCGGATGACGGCCCTGCTTTCCGGGGCAATTGAGCTCGGCAGCCTGAATGTTACTTCGGGTAAAAAATATCTCCAAAATGCAGACTTGAAAGCATTTGCCATCGCTAATGATGAGCGCTCAAAACATCTGCCGGATTTACCAACCCTCAAGGAACTTGGGATTGACATGGTTTACGGTGTAACCCGTGGCATAGTCGCGCCAAAAGGAACATCAAAAGCCGTTATTAACCACTGGGCCGCTGCGATTAAAAAAGCATCTAAAGATCCGGAGCTTGCGAAGCAAATGGACGCCAAGGGAACCGATATTAATTACAAAGGGCCGGATGAATACAGAGCCTGGTTTGAGGAAACCTATGCAGATCATGAGCAGGTCGCTATCGAAATCGGAATGTTCAAGAAATAATTTGAACCAATGAAGATACGGCTCGGATTGATATAATTCGAGCCGTATTTTTTATTGTTAAAAAACTAAAATGATCAATCCTTTAAACCGCGACACCATTATCGCAATTTTGCTGTTGGTGATGTGCGGAACTTTTTTTGTCGCCAGTTTTGAAATACGTGTTCCTGATTATGGCACTTTGCCGCCGACCGCGTGGCCGCGTGCGATTTTAACCTTCCTGACCCTTCTTTCTGTCATTTATCTTATTCAATCCATTAAAAATCCGCCAGAGGCTACGCGGTCTGTTGGCGGGCTGAGAGGACTAATATCAGAATATAAAAATCCTCTATGGTGTTTTGCTTTATATCTGGCCTTTCTTGTTACCCTGCCTTTTTTTGGCATGCTGATAGGTGGAATACTATTCGTCTTCAGCATGCTGACGGTTTTGGGTGGTCGTGGTCGCTCTAATTTGCTGCAGCATATCCTGATCGCCATATTATCCATTGGTCTGATGTGGAGCCTGTTTACCTATGCACTGAATGTGATGTTGCCTGAGGGCACGCTAATTTCGTTTAACTAGCGGTAGTATTAATTAATGATATTTGAGAATGTTTTGGGGGCCCTGGATGCCCTGTTTACTTTTCAAACCATGTCTTTTATGGCTATCGGCGTATTAGCCGGATTGATGGCTGGTGCAATACCCGGGTTTACCATCACCATGGCTGTGGTTCTTACCCTGCCTTTTACTTTTGGAATGTCTTCCATTCAGGGAGTCGCTGTCATGGTATGCGTCCTGGTCGGAGGCCTCTCCGGGGGGCTGATGTCAGGTATTCTTACCGGAATCCCGGGGACACCATCTTCTGTAGCAACCACATTTGACGGCTATCCTATGAGCCGTAATGGTCGCCCCGGTCTGGCGCTCGGTATCGGAGTCTGGTCTTCATTTTTTGGGGGGACAATCAGTGCTATTTTGTTGATGACGTTAGCGCCTCAGTTGGCAAAAATAGGCCTGGAGTTTCATCCATGGGATTATTTTGCACTGGTTATGTTTGCCCTGACAATCACCGCCAGTTTGTCTGGCGCCAACCTGGTTAAGGGCTTGATTGCGGGCATGATTGGTCTTTTAGTTCAGACCATTGGAGAAGATGAGATTATTGGCGTTGCGCGGTTTAATTTTGGCAACGATGCTCTGCTCCAAGGGTTTGATTTCTTACCCATTTTGATTGGTCTGTTTGCTTTCAGTCAGTTGCTATCTGATGTCAAAGATCCAAAATCAGCCATTCAGCCACTTGCTGGCGGCGCTAAAACTATAGCATCAATTGAACATAAACAGGCGTTGATTGAAATTTTCAAACGATGGACCCTCGTTATACGCTCTTCCCTGGTTGGAGTTTTTACCGGTATTCTGCCTGGCGCAGGTGGTTCAGTCGCTAATATCCTAGCCTATGATCAGGCCAAGAAATCTTCCAAATATCCCGAGAAGTTTGGTACTGGTATTGCTGATGGAATTATTGCGCCCGAAGCTTCAAACAATGCGGTTGAAGGTGGCGCTTTAATGACCTTGATGGCCCTTGGAATTCCTGGCGACGTTACCGCTGCTGTCATGCTCGGAGCATTATTGATCCATGATGTAGTCCCAAGTCCTTCATTCATTAGCGATGAACCCATTCTTGCTTATTCAATATTTATGGCGTTCTTTATTGGCAATTTCATGATGCTGGCATTTCAATCGGTTACATTGCGAATGTTTATTCTTGTTACAAGGGTTCGGAAATATGTGCTTGCATCAGTAATTTTGGCTCTTTGCGGCATTGGCGTATTTTCTCTCCATAATATCGAATTTGATCTGTGGACATTGTTCTGGTTTGGTCTGATCGGCTTTTTTATGCGCCAATTTGGTTTTCCATTGGCTCCAATGATCCTTGGCGTGGTGCTGGGAAATATTGCCGAGATCAATCTCGCTCGAGCTATGGCTATTAGCAGCGATTTATCTATATTCCTGACCAGGCCCTGGTCCCTGCTTTTCTTGTTGATTGCTTTTTTCTCGATAATATTTCCCTATTTCCGGCACAGAAGGGGCAAAGCACAATGGACCTTATTCTTTTTACCGGCAGCCCTTTTTTCGATTTCAGTTCCGATGATGATGATGGGTGGGATTCCAAGACCGACTATTGCTGTGTGCCTTATATTCACTGGATTGTGGTTATTATATAAACGCGGTAAAGCGGGATGGGATCCGGCACAGCTTGCTGTTATGAAACAGGAAGTGACTGAAGGCAAATAGCCTGTCGCGATAAAACGAATAATAACCAGCGTCTAGAGACAGTAATTATTAACCTTTAGCCTCCTACCCGAAATGGCGATACCAGCCCCTCAAGTGTGGACATCACAGATAAGGCAGTGAGCATTCCTGTCCCGGGTGTTTCCTGCGTCGGCACACCTGCAATCGAAATTTCAAAATGCACGGAATCGGCGTCAACGATAAGAGTATGACAATTTCGATCCACAGCGGGGTCCGCCCAGATTTGATATTCTGTACGATCCGGTCCGATACCGGCAAATGCCAGGGCGACTGTAATATTCACATTGGCAGGGAATAGTGGCGCCGCCTCAGCAACGCTACCTTTAAACAGGCATTTCGCCTCCGTCAAACCGTCCAAATCAATGCCCTGGTCCACCACAAATTTTGCTGTGCGTAGAGACTTGGGCGGTTTATTGGTCTTCATGACGACCGAATGAATAACCCCATATGATGCTGCACGAACCGCATCCAGGCCGACCATAGCACCGGATGGCACAATGATTCTTCCGCCATTATCTCGAGCAAGACCTATCAGATCGGGACGCGGCAACAACGACGTCACACTAAGTGGTATCAATATGCGCCCTTTGCTGAGAGCTGATTCGGCGATTTCGGCAAAACATTCCGGCGGCGAACATTCGACAATCACATCGGCCACATTCGCGAGATCGCGAAGATCAAGCACCGGTGGCGGAACGTTGAACATCGATACGCGGTTCCTGGCCCGATCTTTGTTGCCCGCCGAAATGGCAACAAGCTCCAATCCTGCTACGCCCTTATCCAGCCATTTCGCAGTTGGCAATCCGACGGCACCAAGACCGCCCAGAGCGACCTTTAGTGTTTGTTCGTTTGGGGATATGAAAACAGAAGACATTTAGGCACCAGAAATTTCAAATTATTGATAGTTTTTAATCAAGGATTACATCTTCCTCGTCAGTTTCGTAAGCATCCACCATAAAATTGACAGCTGCCACAAACCCCAGTACCCCAAGAGCCAGCGCAACCGGATTAATTTCACCTCTCGGATCGAGAAAGTTAACCGGATTCCCTCCAATATACCCGAAGCTATTCAACTCACCAGCCAAGCCAATCGGGTCAAAAGTAACATACCGTCCTTTGTCCGCATCATAATACCGGTTCCAATTATATCTTAATCCACTTTCCTCGTCCGCATACTGTCCCGCAAACCGATACTCTATGATGATGGCGATACCATTTCCGTCGGGATCACTATCCGGCCAACGCTTCCAAAAGCACCACTCCCCAGTTTCGACGAGCCTTGTTCCCATTTTTAGACAGTGGATTTACTGGTTGTTAAATTGCATCAAATTTTGACCCATGATTTGCATCGGATTTTGGCCCGCATATTATCTATAAAGACGTACCTACACCGACGCACTATTTAATTTTGGTGGGTCAAGGGGAAATGCAAATAAAGCCACAAATTGGATCAATATTCGATGCAAATTAACATCCTAGTGTCTATGCTTATAAATATCCTGTTATCAGAAAATCACATAGGTTTTTTCAGTAAAGAGTGAATTTACTCCGGGAACTACCATACAAGCGCATACAGTCGGACATACCACTCGCTACACTTGTGTATGATGACCCTGAAATTTGCTTTACGTGGGACTGAGTACGGCCAATTTCGGATGCCCACTGTTAAAACGATGATATGTTAACAGATCGAATTCCTTATAATTATGCTGTTAGTTGTTGCAAAATGGAGACGAGATGCGTAACTCGAAAATAATTGGCAGCGCACCAATTCTTTTAGTAAAGGATGTCATAGCCACCGCAAACTACTACAGAGACAAAGTAGGTTTTAATTACGACAGGTTTTGGGGAGAACCGCCAGAGTTTTGCATACTGTATCGAGACGGATTTCATCTTATGCTGAAACAAGTAGAAGACGAAAAATTTATTGTTCCTCACCACAAGGCTGCAAAAGGAATGTGGAACATCTATTTCTGGGTTGATGACG
>Ga0164320_10000935_pt1 | contig 10253 bp, 10 predicted proteins | sample GuaBasSediGuay11_FD_113736 | JGI IMG/M metagenome (GOLD analysis project Ga0164320, IMG submission 113736) | Subseafloor sediment microbial communities from Guaymas Basin, Gulf of California, Mexico - Guay11, Core 4567-28, 0-3 cm | ecosystem: Environmental > Aquatic > Marine > Hydrothermal...
AATTGACCCATACCTGCCGACCGTCGGGGCGCGCGATGACAAAAATTGGTTGCCCATGTACCTTGATCCGCCCCGCTTCGCGCCAGTTACGCATATCGATAACAAGCACTTCGTGGCGACCGACCGCGGGTACAAAAGCATAATTCCCGGCTACCGCCCAGCCTTCCAGATGAGGCATTTTGTAAACCGGCAACCTGTGCTCGCCCTTGCCGTAGTCGGGCAGGATTCGTTTCACACCTGAATCCGGATTCCACAGGTCCAGTAGCGCCATACCGTCCTCAGCGAACAACCCGGCAATATAATAGCGCCCGTCGGGGGTGATCAGAGCGTCGTAGGGATTGCGCCCTATATCGCTGTATTTTTCGATGCGGGGATTAGACTGATCAACCATATCCAGCACCCAGATTTCAGCGGCGTCCCATAGCGAGAAAACGAACTTCTGCCCCGGCGCGTCGACCAGTCCTATGACCTTGGAGCGTTGTTGACCGTTGCCAAATGTAGCCGGGATATCGGCCACCAGTTCCAGCGTAGCCGCGTCGAATACCTTCACCCCGCCAGGGGTATAGTTAGATACCGCGACCAGCCGCCCATCCTGCGATATCGCGCCACCGATACTGTTACCGGATTGCAGCGTTCGCCCGACCAGTTCGGCGGTTAAAATATCGACCTTGCTGAGACCGCCGTCACGCCCGAATATGTAGGCATAGCGGGCATCGCGGGAATAAACCACCGAGGCGTGTGACAGGTCGCCGAGTCCCGTGACCCTGCCGACACTGGTATTACCGCTGGTTTCAACAATTTGCACACTGCTGCTGGCCCTTTCGATGAATAGCCCCATATCCCCGGTTCCCCGCGAATAGGCGTTTTGACTTGCCAGCAGCAACAGCAATAGACAATAACTGGTGGCCTTCATTGCCACTCCTGCAGCAATAACAGTCTGGCCAGCCAATCTGCTTCGAGCGGAGACAGCAACGGCCGCCAGGCCGGCATCGCGGTTCCGGGCCTGCCATCGAGGATGATGGCGCTAATATATTCAGCGGATTTGCCATGCAGCGTCGAGGGTAGTAATGCCGGACCCAGGCCGCCTTTCATTTGCAAACCATGACAGGAACCACAGTCCTGGACCAGCAGATTACGCAGCTCCTGCTGGCGACTGGCGGAAATATCGTCAGCTGCATATAGCGCAGCAGAAAATAGCATGCTAAGCGCGAGCCAAATCGAAGCTTTCAAATTGATCACCCCCCTCGCCTGCCTCAGACCTGGACTGAAACCAGTCGAGATCGTCACTTAGTGAAACCACATCACCGATTATTATCATAACCGGCGATTTCAACCCGGCACGGCTTACCGCCACGGGTAAATCGGCCAGACTGGAAATGATCTTGTGCTGATTTTGTGTGGTGCCGCCGTGAATTGCCGCCGCCGGCGTTGTCGCTGACAGGCCTGCAATGAGGAGTTGATCGCAAATACCAGACAGGTTGGCCAATCCCATATAAATCACCAGGGTGCAGTCTGGATCCGCAATCTTGCTCCAGTCAATCTGCCTGATTTCATCGTTGTGCAGATGTCCGGTCATGAAACGTACGCCGTTATTGAGACCACGATGCGTAAGCGGTATTCCGCCATAGGTGCTACAACCCGCTGCGGCGGTGATGCCTGGAACCACCTCGAACGGGATTTTGCGCTGCCTGAGCATCAGTGCCTCTTCACCACCACGACCAAAAATATAGGGGTCACCGCCTTTGAGCCGTACCACACGCCTGCCGGAAACCGCCAGGCTTACAATAATTTCGTTGGTTTGATGCTGCGGCACACAATGTTGACCAGGCGACTTTCCGACTGAAATTCGACTCACACCCGCTGGGATAAGATCCAGTATTTCGGTACTGACCAGCCGATCAAAAACCACCACGTCGGCTTCCTGTAACAGACGCAGAGCCTTGACAGTCAACAAGTCGGGGTCACCAGGACCTGAACCGACCAATGAAACGAAGCCATTCCTCATGAATTTTTGATCCTGCAGTTATGGTGGAAATTCAAGCGAACTTTTAAAAGGTTATTCTTGATGATTTTCAAAAGCCTGCGTTAAGTGATGCCAATTATTAATTATCAGCAGCTATATGTATTTGATTTAGGTCAACAACTCGGTGCTGGGGTATCGGATAGAATGTGTTATATCAGGCAAAAGCCAGTGGATTGGAAATGCGAGCGGAACTTATGCATGACAAGGCAAAGATGTTTGGGATTGCGATTCTCATCCTCACTCTTATCACTGCTGCCGCTTTAGGCCTGATGACGAGCCCGACAAATCCGTTTACATGGATACTGATCGGGCTGCTGGTGCTTTTGCCATTTATCCATCGCAGGTTGATATCGGGACAATATGTCGAATGGAAGAATGAGTACAGCGTCGGCATAGATTCTATCGATATGCAACATAAAAAACTCCTCGGCCTGATAAACAGCCTGCAGACCGCGGTGGATTTTTCCACCGGTGAATTGTTTGAACGCGAAGCCCTGGATGAACTGGTCGATTACACCAGGTCACATTTCAGCTATGAAGAGGGTCTGATGGAGCAGAATGCTTACCCGGAATTCGAAGCGCACAGAAAGCAGCATCAGCAAATGATCGCCAGGGTTGAGGAGGTACTGGCAGAATATCAGCAGGATAAAGATAGCGCGATGAGGAACGCGGCTGCTTTTCTCAGGAGCTGGTTGATTAAGCATATCAATGGAACCGATAAGCAATACAGTAGTTTTTTGATTGAGAAGGGTGTGAAATAAGCGCCAGTTGGCGGGGTCAACAATCGGAGAAGAACTGTAGGGCCGAATTGATTCGGCCTGAATACATTCAAGGAAAGCAAAACGCCCAGTTTGCATTCACCCATCGGTCGAATGAATTCGACCCTACAGGCACAACCCGATGAATTTTGAGCGAAGCCCTACAATACCTGCTCAAGTTCTTCAATAGTCGCGTATCGACGCGGCAATCTTTTTCACAGAATCCGTGAATTCCGATCAGAGAACAATCTTTTCTAATACAGAACTTTCCTGATATTGGAAGCAATTGCGCTGCGACCCACATTATTGAGGTATGCTCACAAAATACTTTAATCACCTGTAGAAAAAGCAGCATAACCCGGGATAAAAAATGAACGACTGGCTTAAACAGGCAATTTATAAAATTGAAGCGGATTTCAAACGTTCCTCGGATACCCATCTGCTCAGGTTAGAATTGCCCTCGGCAAACAATGTATCTCTTTATCTCAAGGATGAATCCACGCATCCCACGGGAAGCCTGAAGCATCGCCTGGCGCGTTCTCTATTCCTCTATGGTTTGTGTAACGGCCATATTCAGAAAGACACGACAATTGTGGAGTCCTCGTCCGGAAACACCGCCATCTCGGAAGCCTACTTCGCCAAATTGCTCCAGCTGCCCTTTATTGCGGTTGTCCCTAAAGCAACCTCTCAAAGTAAAATCGATCAAATCAATTTCTACAATGGTCAATGTCACTTCGTTGAAGCAAAAGACATTTATTCTGAAGCAAGCAGGCTAGCCGTTGAATTAAATGGTCATTACATGGATCAGTTTACTTATGCGGAACGTGCTACTGATTGGCGCGGAAACAATAATATCGCTGAATCCATTTTTTCCCAGATGAGTCTGGAGCATTGCCCGGTGCCAACCTGGATTGTCACAAGTGCGGGTACCGGGGGCACTTCCGCCACTATAGGCCGCTTTATTCGATACAATTCTCATCCCACAACACTCTGTGTCGCCGACCCGGCAAATTCCGTATTTTTTGAGTACTTTCAAACAGGAAACGAAGCCTTAACTTCCGAGCGAAGTTCAAATATCGAGGGTATAGGGAGGCCCAGAGTCGAGCCTTCATTTATCGCCTCAATCGTGGACAGAATGATCAAGGTACCCGATGAGGCATCCTATGCAACCATACATTTCCTCGAAACAATATTAAATCGCCGCTGCGGAGGCTCGACAGGAACCAACCTGTACGCCGCATTCCAGATCATCTCGGAACTCAATGCACAGGATCAGGAAGCAAGTGTTGTCTCCATGATCTGTGATGGCGGGGAACGCTACCTGGATACCTATTATAGTGACAGCTGGCTTGATGAAAATGGTTTCGATATACAACCTTATATCAGGCAATTGGAAAAGTTTTACCAAACTGGAGTTCTGCAGGCGCTGTAAAAATCAACAAAGGCACGGTGACACTACTAATGCGAATCATTTGTCACCATGCCTTTGCATGATCGCCAGGTAGACAACCACCAGGAAAATGATCCCGCCAATGATAGAGATCAACCCACCCAGGCCCATCAAACCCATTCCGGCAACCTGCTCGAAGCCCTGTTCCGCGCCGGTGGATTTTCGTTGAACGTTGTAACCACCGGACCAGGCGAGCCCGGTGATGTGCATCAATTGACCAATACCATAGATGCCCGGCTGCCATCTAGCGGCTCGCCCGACTACTTTCCTGAAACCCAGTTGTGGCAGCAAATGGTAGGTCATGCCCATGAAGGCGAGCGTGACGCCGACGATAGAGCCGTGGTAATGCGCAGGGATGGTGACGTTGCTGCCACTGATCAAGAAGCCGATTATACCCCCTACGCCAAACAACAGGATTGAAAACAGCAGCGCGTTTCTTTCGACTTCAAATCCCGCGATGGGGCGCCATTTTTCGACAATGGCAAGCGTGGTTGCGATGCCGACAGGAACCGCAGCCAGGGCGCCACCAAACTTCATTAATTGTATGAACCAGTACAGGTGACCGCCCGAGCTAACATCAAATGACAGATATATGATTGGCACAACCAGTACCGGCGACAGGCCCAGGGCAAACAGCAGCAGTACAATGCGAGGCGATAGTCGCAACCGGGCGCCGCTGACACTGGCCAGCCATAACCAGGCGACCAGCATCAGCTGCGTATGACTGAACTGGATAATATGCCCGCCTCCCCAGAACAGGCGGTCATAGTAGGCCTGGCCCTGGAAACCCTCGTCGATACCAAGGTATGACAGCACCAGGGCCAGGATCGCCGCCATGGATGCCATCACCGCGACAAACAGCCCGAAACGCAAACTGCTTTCACCACTACTGCTGCTATCGCTCGACCATGCCGAGAGAAAAGCGCGTACCACGAGCAAGCCAAAACCAAGCCCAAATACACCCAGGCCTATAAAAAAAGCGTTATTTTGTAAAACGGGTACATAATTGTTCAACAACGGATGGCTTTCCCCGGTAAACGGAGATAAAACTATGATCAGCGTCCCAACACAGGCCAGGGCCAGCGCAACCCATCCACAACGGAGACAGAATCTGGAACTGTTGTAACTCCAGAAAACGCCGGCAAAGGCGAGAAACCAGACAAGCACGGTCAGATTGACGTGAACCACCAGGGCGGTATGGAAAAAATCGACCCAGGGTATGATGTCCTGGAAGAACGGGGTGCGGGACAGTACGATTAAAATGGTGAACAGGCCACCGACAACAAGCGCGGCAAGGCCGAGCAACAACCAGCCCGTGGTTAAGCGCCGTGCGTTACTATCCGGTACAGGTAGCGTAAACTGATTTGCTGGCATAGTTTCTATTTAATAACCTCGAAAGAGACAGTCCCTGTAGTCAAACCAGGAACGAACTACTGGCTGATATGCCGCTAGCCCGAGAGACCTTACTGTGAATACAACAACCCCGATTTCCACCACTCTTGTCGCCTACACAGAGCAAGCCGAACCTGCCCCAGGGGTTGAACAGCATGGTCCCTCAATTGGTTTTTTTGCGGTAGGTGCTGTTATCAATATCGTCATGTTAACAGCCTTTCTTATCTGGGCTTACAAGCAATGGGGGAAATCCGGAAAACGCGACGAGTAGTGGTGAAAATTGCGGGCCTAGCCCGCATTTCTCACCAGGATGACGGGCCCTCGCTTGTTCTTTGAGTCCACAAGGGATTTTCTACAGTCGGCAATACGCACTGTTATTCAGCTCCTTCAGAAAATCCCTTGTGAATCCAAAGCCCTGCGTGATCATCCCGCCCCCTGATGAGAAATGCGGGCTAGCCTGTCGCAGAAAAGTAAGCCCTGATTTTTTTATACTGGGTGAACAGGGTCGACGGGTAATGTGGTTGTGAAAAAGCCGCCACCAGCCTGCCGAACGGATCCACCAGGAATATCGCACTGGTATGGGCGACCAGGTACTGCCCGGAACCAGTTTCCTCCTCAAATACATAACCTACGGAAAACTGCCGGGCCAAGTTGTCAATTTCTGCTTTAGCCGCGGTCGCGCCGATAAATTTTTTATTAAAATAGGTCACATAGTCGCTAATCATTTCAATGTTATCACGCTGGGGATCAACCGAGATAAAAACCACCTGCATGTCAGCAGGATCTTCACCCTGCTCGTCTTTCAGCCGGGTTTGAACCCCACCCAGGGTATGCAGGGTAGTGGGGCAAATATCCGGGCAGGATAAGTATCCAAAAAAAACAAAACTCCATTTACGCCGAAAATTCTTCTCATTGAAAACACCACCTGCGGAGCTGTTTAGCTGAAAAGATCCGATCTGTTTAAACTCGGAACGAAGCACTCCCTGCAATTCCGCCGGGGGCGCAGGTGGCTTCACCAGTATATAGGTCGCCAGCATCACCAGCACAAACACGCCGCCGATAACTAGTGTACCGATTGGCCAGGACCTGTTTTCAGCCATGGAGAACCATCATGCTGATACTGCTGATGGGTAATTTACTCGGCTGCAACATGGTTATACCTGATGATATGCTCGTTGATCACCCCGGGTTTTATCAGTTCCAGATAGCCCTCGCCCAGCTTGATGGTGCAAGGCGCCAGTGAACCACACTCGAATACGATACGACCTTCCAGGTACCCGTATCTTTCGATGTGCACCGTGGCCAGTTCAGACAAGTGGCCGAATTTTCCTTTCATATAAGCACTGCCAGAGGTTTGTTTCTTCGCTTCAACCATGGCTCTTGTGATTGTCGATGGCTCGACCCCGACCGCGTATGGGTAGGGCACAAAAATCATTTCAATCCATCGATCTGCAAAGAACTTGATGTAAATATTGTTCCTCGTGGTGTTTGACGGCGTGTCGCTATTTCCCGCCCTGGAAAAATGTCCCGAGAGATCTTCACCCAGACTCGAATGTTGCGCGGAAAGAATCGGCCCCGGGAGGGTGATTGTTGCGATAATCACTCCTAAAAGAATGCTTTTACTCAATCGTATTTTCATTTCTGGATCCTATGCCTGTAGATCGTCGGCTTGTCGAATATCAAGTGAACAGAAGCAGGCTAAGAGCGCTGCCTTCTTCCGCCCAGTAATTTATATTTTGCAGCCTGAACCAGGGATTTCATTGTTGTCTCGTCGACCTGGTGGTGCATCGGCAGGTTTGCAATTTTATGCAATCTCGAATCATGGGTCTTGAAGTGCAACTGAAACCAGTCTGCCAGTTTCTGTTTAAACGCCGATTCGTCAAGTTCGACAGTTTTTTCAAAGTCCTCGGTAATATTACCAATCTCATCCAGTAGCCGTTCATGGTCTGCCTTGTGCTCCTCGTAGTGAACGTAGTCATGTTTGCACATGGTCTGCTCCTCGAGCGCAAAATGCGCCGATATGCTGCCATAGATTTCACCAAGGCTATCGACGACAAGTTGCTTGTCGGCATTACCTTCGATTAATTCGTAAACAGAATTAATCTGGTTTATCAACTCCTCATGCTCGTAATCGACTCCGGTGATTCCGGTACAAAAGTCGTCCCGCCATTCAATCAATACCATCAACAGGCTCCATACAGGGTTCAGGTGATCCGGTACCTATATACATGCAAGAATTCATGCTGCCAGGGGTGCTCGCAAACCAGGTTCACCAGGCTGGTGCAGGACTTATGTTCGCGAGCGAATATACCACGCTCAATAATACCTTGATTTGATCAAAGTCAAGCATTCGGCGAGCCCGGCGAAGATTTAATAGCCGCTGCATGAAATTGCATATAGCCCACTTCAATTGATATAGATCAAGTAAGTTTACCAGCAAATTATGTAGTCTGTTTCGAGTGAACGTCACCATAGGTGGAATCTGCAGTGACAGTTTTCCATAAGTCGGGCAGGTAGGCCTGCAAACCACTGGGCTGGGTGATGATTCGCGAAAGCCAATTTACGATAACACAGAGGTTTGCCATGTCCGAAGAAGACGATATCCCTAAACCCGAACGAATTCCTTTTTTCCAGAGACTGCTTGATAACCATTTCTTGCTACTGTTTCTAGGTATCGTTTTTCCCACTGTTTTCTACATCCTGTGGGGAATCATGGAAATTGCCACCATCCCGGTCGCTCCATAAACCAACAGGAGAATAGCAAATGAGTTCATTTTTACCCCCTTCGGAGCGTATCTGGTGGAACGAACCAGTTGGAAGGCAGGAAATTGTGTGGGTAGGTATCGCCTTTGTCTGGTGCCTGATCATGTTTTTCATGATGCCTTACTGGCACATCTATGGAAAACAAAACCTGTCCAATGAAGCCTATCAGACCACGCCGCAAAGATTCCAGTCCAGAGTCGATGAAATGGTCGACAAATACAAGGTTGGTGAGGAAGCCGGTATACCGGTGGTACGCCCACCAGCGGGCAGTGATATTTACATGTTGGGCAGGCTCTGGCAGTGGTACCCGATATTCGAACTGGAAAAAAACCAGTCGTATCGGTTGCACTTATCAGCGATGGACTGGCAACACGGATTCTCATTGCAGCCAGTCAATATCAACCTGCAAGTCGTTCCAGGCTACGAAATGGTCCTCACCATAGCACCCGACCAGTCGGGAGAATTTACCGTTGTGTGTAACGAATTCTGCGGCATCGGTCACCATACCATGCTCGGCAAAATTTACGTGAAGGAGAATTAATATGGCACAGTTCAGAGTTTGCCCGGATTCGGGATTCTATTTTGACAAGTCCGCCGAAGGCCTGATGAAGGCGAACGCGGTGGCTGCTGCCGTGTCTTTACTGATTGCCGGGGTTTTGGCGGTTGGAGTTATCCTGACCCGCTGGCAGGAGGTGCATTTGCTACCCGCGGACCTGTTTTACCAGGCACTCACCGGCCATGGCATTAACGCGCTGATTTTCTGGATGATCTTCTTCGAGATGGCAATTTTGTATTTTGCTTCGTCGACGCTGTTACGAACACGCCTGGCGGCGCCAGGCTGGGCCTGGGCCGGATTTGGGTTGATGATCGTCGGTATGGTGATGAATAACGTGGCGGTGTACCAGGGTAATTCCAGCGTGATGATGACATCCTACGCACCGATGCAGGCAGCGCCTCATTTTTACCTGGGATTGATATTGTTTGCCGTGGGTGCGCTGATCGGATGCATGGTTTTCCTGGGTACACTGGTGATCGCCAAGGACGACAAGACATACGAAGGATCGATTCCACTGGTAACCTTTGGCGCCTTGACAGCCTGTATTATTGCCGTCTTCACCATCGCCTGTGGCGCGATCATCCTGGTGCCGACATTTCTCTGGTCTATCGGCTACATCAATCATATCGATGCGGAGATGTACCGAGTCATCTGGTGGGGTCTGGGACATTCATCCCAGCAGATAAACGTGGCCGCGCATGTTTCGATATGGTACCTGATCGTTGGCATTTTGTTCGGCGCCCGGCCGATGTCGGAAAAAGTGAGTCGCTTCGCCTTCCTGCTTTATATCCTCTTCCTGCAGTTTGCCAGTGCACACCATATCCTGGTGGACCCGGGTATGAGTTCTGAATGGAAGGTGTTCAATACCAGCTATGCCATGTACCTGGCGGTACTGGCGAGTATGATTCATGGCCTCACCGTACCCGGATCGATGGAAGTGGCCCAGCGCGCCAAGGGCTTTACCAAGGGTATGTTCGAGTGGCTACGCAAGGCACCCTGGGGAAATCCGGTATTTTCGGGATTCTTCTTCTCGCTGATTATATTCGGATTTATCGGTGGCATCACCGGGGTTGTCATGGGCACCGAGCAGATCAACCTGATTATCCATAACACGATATATGTACCGGCACATTTCCACGCCACGGTTGCGGTGGGTACGACCCTCGCGTTTATGGCCCTGACCTACCTGTTGATCCCGGTACTATTCAGGCGCGCCCTGTTTTTGCCCTGGGTGGCAAAAATGCAGCCCTATGTGTTTTCCGCGGGTATGACACTGATGATTCTGTTCATGCTCGGTGCGGGTACCCTGGG
>Ga0164320_10000937_pt1 | contig 10248 bp, 10 predicted proteins | sample GuaBasSediGuay11_FD_113736 | JGI IMG/M metagenome (GOLD analysis project Ga0164320, IMG submission 113736) | Subseafloor sediment microbial communities from Guaymas Basin, Gulf of California, Mexico - Guay11, Core 4567-28, 0-3 cm | ecosystem: Environmental > Aquatic > Marine > Hydrothermal...
AAACCATCGCTATATCCCGCTGCGATGGGCGCACATCGTTTACGACTTCCGCGTCAATTACTATGTCGCCAGCGGTAATAGTATCCAGTCCGGCGATCATGTTCAGCAGTGTCGATTTACCACAGCCCGAGGGGCCGACCAGCACGAGGAAATCCCCGCTGTTGATACTGATGTCGATATTTTTTAATACTTCTGTGGTGCCAAAGGATTTACAAATCCCGCTGATTTCAAGTGATGACATAATCTCTTACCCCTTAACCGAACCGGCCATTAATCCGCGTACAAAATAGCGGCCGGCCACGACATAAACCAAAAGTGTCGGAAACGCTGCAATCACCGCCGCCGCCATGTGGACATTGTATTCTTTGACCCCGGTCGAACTGTTTACCAGGTTGTTTAGTGCCACCGTCATCGGTGCGCCCTCGCCGGCGGCAAACGATGCGCCGAACAGGAAATCATTCCAGATGTTGGTGAATTGCCAGATTACCGTGACGACAATAATAGGCCCCGAGCTGGGCAGCATGATGCGCCAGAAAATCCTGAAAAAGCCGGCGCCATCGATCATCGCCGCTTTTACCAGTTCATTTGGAAAAGCTTCGTAATAGTTACGGAAAAACAGCGTGCTGAAGCCGATGCCATAGGTTACGTGCACCAGCACCAGGCCAGCTGTATCACCGGCTATGCCGAGTTTTCCGAGCACCTGCGACATCGGGATTAATACAATCTGAAAAGGGATAAAGCAGCCAAATAACATTAGCGCAAAAACCCATTTATGGCCTCGAAAGCGCCATTTGGTCAGTACATATCCGTTCAACGCTCCGAGGATGGTAGAAATGGTGACTGCGGGTACGACCATTTTGATCGAGTTCCAGAAATAACCGTGAATTCCCTCGCAGGTCAGCCCAACGCAGGCAGTACCCCAGGCTTTCAGCCAGGGTTCTATGGTCCATTGAACGGGTAAAGCGAGCATGTTGCCCTGGCGGATTTCATCCAGTGATTTAAAACTGGTGACCAGCATGACAAACAGCGGCAACAGGTAAAAAACCGCGAACACAATCAGTGTGGTATACAGGGCTACGCGCCAGAAGCGCGCGCCAGAGTCATCGTATCGAATCATCTCAGCCATCTTGCTTCTCCCGGGTTTCTGCATACAGGTAAGGCACGATAATCGCCGCTATGGTGAACAGCATGATCATCGCCGAAGCTGCACCTATACCCATCTGGTTGCGGGTAAAGGTATACGAATACATGAACGTGGCGGGCATCTCCGTCGCTCTACCCGGGCCGCCTCCAGTTAATGCGACAACCAGGTCGTAGGACTTGATCGCCATGTGCGCGAGCACCACGAAGGCACTCAGATACACCGCACGTAGTTGCGGGATGATAATTCTCCAGTAGGTTTGAAATGTGGAGGCACCATCCAGTTGCGCGGCTTTTAGCTGTTCACTGTCGATTCCGCGCAAACCGGCCAGAAACATGGCCATAACAAAGCCGGAGGACTGCCAGACACCCGCAATCACAATGGTATAAATTGCCATATCGGGATTGATCAGCCAGTCAAATTTGAAACTTTCAAATCCCCAGGCATGCATCGACTTTTCGAGCCCCAGGCCCGGGTTAAGAAACCACTTCCAGGCGGTTCCGGTGACGATAAACGACAGCGCCATCGGGTAGAGATAAGTAGTACGCAAAAAGCCTTCGGCCCGAATTTTCTGGTCCAGTAAAATCGCCAGAAATAGTCCCAGTACGCCACAGATCACAATATATAGGAATCCGAATACAAGCATGTTATCGAGCGCAACCTGCCAGTTCAGTGTCTTCCATAGTTTTGGATAATTTTCAAAACCGACGAATTTGCTCAGATTAGGCAGCATTTTCGATTTGGTCATGGAAATAAAAGCCGTATACAGGATAAATCCATATACAAAAAATATAGTGATAGCGAATGACGGCGATAACACCAGTTTGGGCAGGTGTTGTCGTAGCCAGTCAGCGACGGCCGAATTTTTTTCAGACATCATAGTATCCTGTAGATTACCTAAAGGTTATCGATTGGAATCAGGAAACAAAGCCCCTGCCTGCCCTGGTATGGAAAGCAGGGGTGATCAGTTAAGATCCAGAGTTTCGCTGGCTGCGTCTAGTCCTTGGCGCCTTCAATGGCATTGACCAGCTGGCTAACCGCATCTGCGGAAGACAGGTTGCTATTGAAGTGGTTGGTTACCACGTCGTACAGCGCATTCTTCACCGAAGCCGGAGCCGCATGTCCGTGTGCCATGGAGCCCATTAACATGCCACTGGCCGAGGCTTCTGCCAGATCCCTCATGCCTTTTTTGCCACAATCATCGAAGTCAGTATTGGGCACGTCGGTACGAGCCGGAACCGAACCCTTGACGACGTTAAAAGCCGACTGGAATTTTGGCGACATGACCGCTTTGGCCATTGCGAGTTGTGCTTTTTCGCCTGCGCTTCCCACCTTGAACATCACGAACTGATCCGAATTAAAGGTCACCATGCCCTGTGTACCCGGTACGCGGAAGCACATGAAGTCCTTACCCGGCTTCTTGCCTGCGTTGAGGAATTCACCCTTGGCCCAGTCACCCATGATCTGTACCGCTGCCTTATCGCCGATAACCATTGCGGAAGCGAGATTCCAGTCACGACCCGAGAAATTAGCATCGACATAACCGCGTAGCTGTCGCATACGGTCGAATACGGTTTTCATCGTATCTGAACCGAGGGCTTCCGCATCCAGTTCGACCATGGACTTCTTGTAGAAATAAGCACCGCCGGTAGCCAGTACGACACCGTCGAAAATGGTCGCATCCTGCCAGGCCTGCCCACCGTGGGCCAGCGCGGTATATCCTTTTGCTTTGGCCTTTTCCAGCAAGGCTATAAATTCACCCCAACTGCCTGGTGGTGTGCTGTAGCCAAGTTCTTTAAGGATTTTAGTGTTTCCCCATACCCAGTTAGTTGAGTGAACATTAACTGGTGAAGCGACCCAGTCGCCTTCAAATTTAGAGAAGCGTTGTAGTGCTGCCGGTACAACCTTGTCCCAGCCCTCTTTTTTGGCCAGCGAATTCAGGTTTGCAGTTGCACCTTCCGCGGCCCAGTCCTGAATATCAAATCCAAGCATCTGTACTGCGGTTGGAGCGTTACCAGCCTGTACGCGTGAGCGTAGTACTGTCATTGCTTCGGTACCGCCACCGCCGGCAACCGGCATGTCTTTCCAGTCGATACCCTGGCCTTCAAGATCCTGCTTCAGCACATTCAGAGCGGCTGCCTCACCACCCGATGTCCACCAGTGCAGTACTTCAACTTCGTCAGCCTGTACAGATGCAGGCAATGCCACGGACAAGGCCGATGCCAGCAGAGCTGTTTTAAACACATGATTTCTTTTCATTTTTTTTCTCCTCGGTTAATTTAAAGTTTGCGGTGCTCCGCAAGACTCTCTGATAATCAGTTTCGCAGGTATTACGCGGCGTTCCGCCTTTGCCTGCTTATCCTGAATATGACTTTGCAACATCTCCAACGCGTTGATGGCAAATTCTTTTGGTTGAACCCGCACGGTTGTCAGTGCAGGATGGGTCAGGCAGGAATCGGCAAGATCGTCAAAGCCGATTACAGCAAGATCTTTTCCTACTTCGATGCCCAGCTCCCTGGACATACTGAGGATTCCATAAGCCATCAGGTCTGAAAAACAGACAATGGCTGAAACATTTGAATCATAGTCAAGCAACGCCTTTAGCACCTGTCGCCCGGCGGCACGTCCCTGGCGAACCGGATGAATATAGCCTTCGGGTACCTGCAATCCGGCTTCACTCATTGCATCTCTGTATCCCGCTAAACGGCCATGGTAATCAGAGATGGCTTCTTCTCCACCGACAAAGGCTATTTTTTTATGCCCCAGTTTAATTAGATGACGGGTAGCCTCGAGTACACCATTGTGATTATCAGCGACCACTGCCGGGAACTGACTAAATGGCACCTCACGCATAATCTGCACCAGCGGGAAACCGTTTCTCCAGATCTTGTCTAGCCAGGACACCGAGGTATTGGGCGCTGGGCAGATGATAAATCCGCCGACATTGTGCTCCATATACAGACGGATTAAGCGCTCCTGTTGCTCGAGTTGCTCGCTATTGCTGGCAATCATCGGTACCAGATTATTTTGCAGCGCTAGTTGTTCGAAATAGTTGAGGATTTCAGCGCTGTAAGGGGTAACAAAACTGTTGATCAATATGCCGATCAGATCGCTATGTTGGGATTGGCGTAATCCCGCCGCCTTTCGATTATAAACGTAGCCAGTTTCTTCAATACTACGCAGTATTTTTTCACGGGTTTGATCTCTTACCTGTGAACTACCCTGCAAAACCAGTGAGACAGTAGATTTGGAGACGCCAGCATGATGGGCGACATCGTGTAATGTCACACGTTTCTTGTCGAAAGAATCTGGAACGTTCCAATTATTTGGAGACAAAATATTGATATTCCTCTGCCTCTGGTCGTCAATTTTTAGAATATATCTATTTATTTAACTTAAATTCACTGATATTTGCTATTTTTATCGTTTTTAGTAATATTCAGCGCGGGCATTATACATATTTAATTGGAACGTTCCAATTAAATTTTATGTTTTTCGGTGCTTCTTGCGGGAGTGTACGGAATGGGACTAGAAATAGGCGATATAAAATCCGAGATCAGCCAGTCAAAACAACGGTTAAGGCAACGTGGCGTCGACTATGCTGCTGTGTTTAAAGATATGAGTGCCGCTATTAAAAAGGAAATTGAAGAAATCGAAGCCCTGAGAAATGCCGGAAAACAAGTAATACCTGAAGTCGATTTTAATACGCTCGGCGCGGAAGGGTTCAGCGAGAATGACAGGAAACTGATTAAAAAACGCGGTTGTGTAATCATTCGCAATACCTTTCCATCGTCGTTGGCGAAGGACTGGGACGAGCAAATAGGCGACTACATTAATGGTGTTGGCTATTACGAAAACCCTGATAAAGGCCTGGACAAATACTTTTCGTCACTACAGGAAGGAAAACCGCAGATATTCAGTGTTTACTGGTCATTGCCACAAATTCAGGCTCGCCAGCACGAAAATCTGGCGATTGTAAGACGCTACCTGAATCGGCTGTGGAAATATGACGCCGATGGCAAAGCTATATTTGATCCCGACAGGGAATGTGCTTACGCCGACCGTACCCGTAGACGCGAGCCGGGCGATAATTCACTGGGATTAAAGCCGCATATTGATGGCGGCTCAGTCGAGCGCTGGCTGGAGAAATCAGGTTACCAGTCGGTTTACCGTCATCTGCTAGATGGCAACTGGGAAAAATACGATCCTTTCGATGCAGTCTATCGCACCGAAACCAGTCAAATTTCTTCACCTGCGGTGTGCAGCATGTTTCGTACCTTTCAGGGCTGGACGGCACTAAGCGAGCAGGGGCAGGGTGATGGCACTTTGCAATTAATACCCAGCGCGCGTGTTCTGGGCTGGATGATATTGCGTGCGTTGCAGGATGACGTACCAGACGACGAAATATGTGGTGCGCAACCGGGACGTGCATTGCCCTGTAAACCAGAATGGCATCAAATGGTGCTGGAGGGGCTATGCACAATTCCTAATATGCAACCGGGCGACAGTGTCTGGTGGCATGCGGATCTGGTTCACGCGGTAGAAGACGAGCACAATGGGAAAGACTATAGCAATGTTATTTATATTGGCGCCGCACCCTATTGTGAGAAAAATGCGAGCTTTCTGGATAAACAGGCCAGGTGTTTTCTGGCTGGTAAAAGTTCTCCAGATTTTGCCGCGGAAAACTACGAGCTGGATTATCAAGGCCGCGCAGAAATGGGTGATCTGAGCGAACTTGGCAAGAAACAAATGGGCCTGGAAGGCTGGTAATTAGTTGTCATGGGTTTGACCGAAAAGCAAAAAATGCTGGCTGGGCAACACTACGATGCAGCTGACTTGCGGTTGGTAGAGGAACGATTGGCCTGCCGAGAATTGCTCGCACGATTGAATCATTCAGGTCCGTCGCAAGGTGCTGAACGCAAAGATATAATTGCAGAGTTACTCGGATCGCATGGCCAGAAGTTTTGTATCGAACCACCTTTCTGGTGCGACTATGGCAGTAATATTGAGGCTGGAAATAATTTCTATGCCAATTTTGGCTGTACGTTACTCGATGTCGCAGCGATCAAATTCGGTGATGATGTTCAACTCGGACCAGGCGTACATATATATACCGCGACACATCCAATTGATCCTGAAATCCGAAAATCCGGTATCGAGTATGGACTCGCAATTACGATAGGTAACAATGTATGGATTGGCGGCAATGCCGTTATTTGCCCCGGAGTCAGCATTGGTGATAATTCGGTAATTGCAGCTGGTAGTGTGGTGACTAAGGATGTCCCCGCAAATGTTGTGGTGGGCGGGAACCCCGCAGGAATAATAAAAAAGTATATGAAAGGTTTGTGAACTTTGAATAAATCTCTATTAATCGGTGATATTGGCGGCACCAATGCGCGCTTCGCAATTGCAAACGATGATGCCCCGGGATTCACATATGAGCAGACTTACCAGTGTGCCGATTTCGCCACGGTAATTGATGCAATTCGACACTATCTCGATCAAACCGCTGTGCCGTCACCGACGACGATTTGTCTGGCTGTGGCTGGACCGGTAGTCGATGAGCAGGTAAAGCTAACCAATAACCCCTGGACGATTTCGGCCAGCGAGCTGCGTCAGGCATTTGAGTTAGAGTCTGTCCGGCTATTAAATGATTTTGAGGCAATTGCCTATTCAGTTCCCTATATTTCGGTTGAAGAAATGTTGCCGTTAGGCAATTTGAAACCAGGCTTACTCGACTGCCCGCATTTTACCGTTGCTGTACTCGGACCTGGAACAGGTCTTGGTGCAGTCGGTCTGCGCAAGTATGAAGAACATTATATCGCTATAGTCAGTGAAGCGGCGCATGGCGGGTTTGCCCCGGAAACCGAGGAGCAGGTGGAATTACTGACAGTTATGCGCGAACGATTCGGGCGAGTTTCAAGCGAGCGGCTGGTATCGGGGTCAGGACTCGAAAACTTATACTGGGGATTAACGCAGATTAACGGCGTAAATCGTTGCCAATTATCGGCGCCGGAAATAGTGCAGGCCAGTCTCGACGAAAGTGATGTGCTGGCGAGCAGGGCAATCGATCTATTTTACGAAATCCTCGGGCAGGTTGCCGGCGATCTGGCACTCACACTGGGCGCAAAAGACGGTATTTACATTGCCGGAGGTATCTCTCAACGATACCCTCAAGCGCTTGTTAACAGTCGATTTCGTAGTGGCTTTGAAAGTAAGGGACGACACCGAGTATTAATGGAGCGTATACCCACACAGCTTATCATGCACAAGCAACCGGGTCTGTTGGGTGCTTCGAGCTTTGCTCAGAGAGTGGCAAGCGATGAATGATAGCTAGCCCGCATATCGCATGAAGGTGGTGGCTACTTATTACTTTTATTAATAAATTCAAATATTTAGGGGGAAATCTCTGATATTTGAAAAATACAGTCTGTACCTGAACTTCGTTCCCTTCATGCAGTATGCGGGCTAGGTTGGCGACGTAGTAGTTATGCCATTACGGCTCAACACACGTAACTCTGCGGCTGAACCTGTCATGTCTGGCATTTGGGGCAAAAGTAAGAGGAACGTTGTCCCTGAACGATTTTTTTGATTGGCGTTGCGCAGATCCGGCATCCCTGGTTAATACCATACACATTGAGATTCTGTCCGAAGTAGCCGGGTTTGCCGTCGACCTGGGTAAAATCCTGCAAGGTGGTGCCACCTTGTTGTATAGCTGCTTGCAGGGTGTGTTTGATTGTTTCGACTAGCCGCCCGATACGTTTTTTGCTAATACCACCGGCAGCACGAGCCGGATTAATTCCGGCTAAAAACAAGGCCTCGCTGGCGTAAATATTACCGACACCGACCACCCGGTGACTATCCATAATGACCGATTTAATCGATGCAGTGCGCTTGCGACAGGCACAATATAAATGTTCGACGTCGAAGTCATCCGACAATGGCTCGGGACCGAGTTTGTTAAGCAAGCGATGCTCAAGCGGGTCAGATGCGGTGTAAAGCAGGGCGCCGAAGCGTCTTGGGTCGCGATACTTGAGTGACTGGCCCGATGTTAACTGTACTTCTATGTGCTCGTGGTTTTCTACCGGGCTATTGACTGGCCTGATTTTCATGCTACCCGACATGCCCAGGTGCCAAATTAGAGTGCCTTGATCGAGTTGCATTAAAATATATTTTCCGCGCCGGGATACGGCCTTGATAAGCCACCCCCGCATGTTGGCAGTTTCACTGGCGACAGGCCAGCGTAACTGGTGATTGCGTACGATAAAGCGGTCAATTATCTGATCACATACGTAAGGCGCAATTCCCCGCATAGTGGTTTCGACTTCGGGCAATTCAGGCATTAGCGTTTAATAAAAACCCAGGTAAACGCTATACCAGACATCCACGCCGAGGTATCGGATACCAGCGAACTGTTTTCGATAACCGAGCCATTCAGGTTATCGTAGCGGATAAACCCACCGAACCAGTAATCGTCGAAACGCTTGCTATAGGTGAAATCAACACGTAATCCACTATACCCGGCCTCGGCCTGAAACGCGGGTCGCGTCGGTAAAGCGTCGCCAGGGTCAACCGAATAGTAGTAATCGTGATATTGTCTGCTCGCAAACATTGGACCCGCAGCCAGGCGTAATTTCCAGTCACCCTTGTTAAGGTAAGGTTTGTCCCATGCCAGTCGGGGATGAAATATCCGGCCTATCGCCTGGGGGTTGCTCTCGAAGGTGAATCCGAACCTGAGCGGCAATTCTAACCACAGACTGCTGCGTTCGGCACGATATAACCGATAATCGAGTGAAGGGCCTATTTCAATGCTGCCTTTAAGCTCCTCCATGCCCTCGCGCTCTGGGCTGTCTCCATTCACCGGAACGGTTGCATTGCCACTGATCGAGAGGATTAAATCTTCAGAAATGGACAGGATACCCTCAACGCCGTTGTCTATTTCGAATCGCTCGCCACGATATTTGAGATAGGGAAGCGGTAACAGGTAGGAGGTTGAGCCTGCCGAGCCGCGATAATGTGGCAAATTAAGTACCGCCATGGATATACCCAGTTCGAATTTGGGTAAATTATCCTCTTTTGCAAGCGCATTGAGCGGGGCCAGCAGCAATGGAATTAGCAAAAATCTAAATTTCGTCTTTGGCGATCGACAATAAATCATAATACTGTTTTTCGGCAAAATGATACTGCACACTGAGGTCCGGGCGTGCGATGACAATTTCGGTCTTGATAGACATTAAGAAAAAATCAATTTCGTTACCATCTTCCAGTCCTGCGACTATTTTTTGTCCTGGCATTTTGGATTTGTCATAAATTTTTACGCGACCGGCATCCAGAGTTTGCCAGTTATTCGCGATTTGATTTAGGCGGCCTACCTCGACCTCGCCGATTGTATCGCTCTGCCAGGTGCCATTGCTGCTTTTACTCAGGCTCAATTCGGCTAGCTCAAGTGACTTCAGCGATATCGAACGCGGTAACAGGCGGCGGTCGATCAATCCGCTAATTCCCTGGGTAATAAAATGCAGGTGTATGTCCGGCAGAAGGTAGATCGTCGATGCAATCATTATATAGCGTCGTCCACCAATATTGTTAATTGAACCAAATAGAATACGGGTATCGTTGAGAGTCAGGATAGCTTTCGGAAACTGCAGCCCAAACGTTGCCAGGTCAATCCCTTCAGCGGGCAGTCTTGAATCGGCTGCACTGGCGACGATACTGATTAGTCGCTCCACGGTGATGTTATTTGCAGGCCACTGTACAGGTTTTTCGAAAAGCCATTGATTACCGGATTTGCTCAGCACCAAGTGTTTGTCGGCAACCTGGATAATGGCAGTGTGGATATCTTGAGGCTTGAGGCTGGTAATACTATTTCTGGGCGTATATTCGGCTTTTTGCTGGTAACGAATACCGGCATAAGCAAATATGACGATCAAGACAATCAACAGGCAATTGATTAGCCAGCGTTTGGATAGCATCTAAAGCACCATGATTATCGATTACGGCGCTTTAACCAGATCGTTAATCCGGCGCCAAACAGTGACAACGGCAGAACTAGTAAAAAGCCAAGGCCAATAATAATCTGCTGCGTTTGCGACAGTTCGAGCCGGGTA
>Ga0164320_10000938_pt1 | contig 10247 bp, 10 predicted proteins | sample GuaBasSediGuay11_FD_113736 | JGI IMG/M metagenome (GOLD analysis project Ga0164320, IMG submission 113736) | Subseafloor sediment microbial communities from Guaymas Basin, Gulf of California, Mexico - Guay11, Core 4567-28, 0-3 cm | ecosystem: Environmental > Aquatic > Marine > Hydrothermal...
ATCAGCAACCACGCCACGACAATGTAGGCTGCTGCTACGCGAAAAACATTCCTGCGTTTCAATTCCGCATAGAAACTCAAACTTTTCGCCTTTTTGCCAATTTCATCGATTCGGGAGTATAAGTCGGTCAAATACCATATGGCCAGAATGCCCTGTGAAGAACGGGTGAAATGTCTCGTCCTGGCGGTAGAGTGGTTCTCAATCTACTGGGCAAAAACCTAAGTACGGTCAGGGCAATCGTCGAGGGGATAGCAGCCATTCAAGAAGTGCGATATTGCGCAATTTGGGCCGACTTGGCTTTTTGGAGGCGTGACTCGAAACTGGAGTTTGATTTCCCCACCCTGTTCTCGAATTTGTCTACATAGTGCCTACATACGAAAAAGCGCCTCACGATGGAGGCGCTAAGTCGAAAAATTTGGTGCCGGCACGAGGAATCGAACCACGGGCCTACTGATTACAAATCATTCTCGCAAACGCTTAGTGACGCGGCATACAGCAAAATTCTCTTAGAATACTGCCGAGATATGGCCACCTACATATGCGGTACACAGGCGAATTCTTAGAAGAAAATCCCCTGGTTCGTAGTTAGTTCATTGATTATTAACTTGTTGTCTTATGAAGTATTCCGCAGGGCGTCCGTTGCATCAGTTGCCCTACTTTGCACAACGATGCACAGCTGAATCACGCAAATCTCGCGCATACTGAAAATTCCGAATACAACGATAACTAGTCGGAACCAATGATCGCAATTGTTGGATTCGATTCATATTCGTCCGGTCACTGCTCATGCTGAATGTACTGGTCGCAACCGGACGGTATCGCCATCGTTGGTGGAATGCGAAGGACTTGTGTTGCTTTCCGCCGATGGTAGGCCTTAACTACTGTCAACGCTCCAGGCTCGAATTCATTTACGAGTCTCGCATCAACCAAATCTTGATGCCAGACGATGTCCCACGCCTTGCTGACCGGAACGGAAACGTTCGCACGACGCCCAACCCATTCGCCGGCAATCTTTACACCAACGCCTAATTTCATTACACACCTGTTTCGATCCACTTGAGACTCGAGTGACCCGCCATGCGCACTTAACTGAGCCGTATATGACGCTCGAATATCGCTATCCACAGGCTCTAACTCGGCGACCAGACCATCGATCTTGTATTGATCTACCAATCCAGAAAACACGTCCACCGTCACATCCGAATTAAGCGCTATTTGCATAGTGATCGGCGTATCTGGATTACGCTCTGCCAGAAGCTGACTAATCAATGCCCTGAAATCCGGGTTGTGAGCATTCCCATAAACAGGCGATTGAATGGTCGGCCGGCCCGTCAGTATCGCTGCCTCAATTCGTTCTGCGAACTGCTGGCACTCTTCTGGTACGGTCCTGCCGTCAGGAATCTGAATTTTCTTGGCTATCTCATTCTTTGTGTAGGCGATGAAGGCCTGCGGGCTTCGCGCTCCTTCGGCTCCACCGTCCGTAATTGTTGCCGATGGCAGATAGATTCCCGACCGTAGCTCACGCACAGCATAGGCGGAGCCATAAACATGGATTTCATTCACCATCCATCGCTCCGCAGGCGTTCGCAGCAATACATCCTCCGGTGTGACGGCGGCAAATAATTTGACTCTGCAGATTTCATGCCGCCACGCTTTATCTCCTTCGTAAAGCGTGCCCAGTCCTATGAAAACCTTGGAGCGCTCATGACCCGCATGGGACGGCCCATATTCCACAGACGCGAGCAAGCGCAATACCTGCAGGTAACTGGCAACTTCACGAATCTCGTCGAGACGCACAGGTTCGTCGAAGACCATGTCCACGGAGTAAATCTGATCAGGCGGAGCCGTGTTAATTGCTTCATTCAACTCAACCAGTTCGATCGCGTCTAGGGGCTCCCCAGGGCCGATGTAGCCTTGGTTCTGACCGGTCTCTTGCGCACCAGACGATAGCGGCATTAAAATTACAAGCAGTGCAAAAATATTTGGTTTACTCATTATGTGATCCGGTTATTCAAGCCACTACAAGCAAAAGCATTCCGAGCTGATGACCATTATGTGTCAATTTGCACCGAAACCTGAGCCAAAAAGGACCTTGAGCAAGGCTTTCATTGTTCACCTCCAGTATCGGAATCAGCGGCGATGGAAATTTCGTAAACGCCAGCCGCCCGAGAAGCATCCATGACTCGCACCAGAGTTTTGTTGAACGATCGCCTGTCTGGCTGTATCACAACCGACCCGTCTGGGTTTTCCGCATACATTCTTTCAATATTCGCTCTGACCGCACGCGGATCAATGAGCCGTCTGCCCATCCAGATTTCGCTTTTTTCGTCGATGGTGATAAGGATGTTTGAATAGCTCGGAATGGGATCAAGCGGAGCATCGGGCCTGCTTACGTCAATGCCAACCTCTTTGATAAAAGAGGCGGTCACAATGAAAAATATCAACATTATGAATACGACATCCAACATCGGTGTCAGGTTGACTTCGTTGTCCGATTCTTTTGGCGCATTTACAATTATGGGTTCCCGCATCGAACTATCCTCCAGTATCCCGCCTGGAGACAATCTTCAAGTAAGACTATATATACCTTGAACTAATAGGTATAGATTATAATACCTTGTAGTTATAGGTATTATGGTTCGGATTGCCCTACATTATCAATTTGCAATGTGATTTGAGCCGATATTGGCAATAGTTCGCATCCGCCGTACCGTGAGGGGATCGAAGTTGGGACCTATTCCTAATGACTTCAGTAAGACCTCCCAGTTTATTTAAGCGGCTATTCGCAAAGCAGGCCGAAAAGCCACGTACCACGGCTTATCATGCGGTGGCGATCCGCTGCGGAAAGACTTCGTGTCAGGCGGCTCAAGACAACCAACGCGAGCGCTATCTCTCTGCTGAAGCGCCTTTGCTGCCTTTGGATCAATGCGATCTTCCCGATCAGTGTGAATGTCACTACCGACATTACGAAGATCGGCGAGCCGCCCCACGTCGGAGGTCGGAAGAAGGCTTATCTGGAATGACAGCCTCCGAACGCGTGGAGCGTCGGTATGCGAAAGATCGCCGAGCACATGCCGATCCCGACGAAGCCGAGCCATTTTCTGTGCATGAAGACAGTTACCACGAGCACGTTGAGGATACGATTCGCTCAGAGGCTCTGAAAGTTGATGACCTGGAAGGGATCGATCCCTACAACTCGGGCAGGTTCGACAAGTCGAAAACCTGGAAACCAGCTTCGAAAAAATAACCGCAGCCTCCGTTGCGAACTCGACCAAACGCTATTCGACTACTTACTGCTCCTGATCGAGCGCCTGCGGAGCATCTGGAACCCCCAACAACTCGTCGGGCTCAACAATCTCCACCTTATCAACGACGTCTTCCTCAACGATTGTTTCGCTGTCTCTCCCGCAATCCCAGCCCCACCCTTCGAGCTTTGTGACGAATTCGATCGCTTTGTTCTGACAATAGGTCGGATCGCTATCCGCTGACCACAACACTTGCTGCTCGCCAGGCATCTCGGTGTCTTTAAAGTAATGCACGCTACAGGGAACCTCAACGCCTGGTTCGTGAGCAATTTCGACGCGCCGCTGCATGTCGCCGTACGTGCATTGATATTTTTCGGATTCCTGCGCTATGGCCACCGCGGGTAACAATATTGCCACCAAGACGCTAACAATTCGTTGTTTCATGATCAGCTCCCGAAATTGAAATTTGCATACTCTGGATTGTAGCTACTTTCCTTCAGTTTGCGCGCTGTAGAGATGAGAGCCCCCTGACCTCTACTCATTGTGACCCTAGTCACGCGCATACGTCATGGAAACAGGTACGATTTGAAGATCGACCAGGAGCCAGCGAATGAGAGAATCAAACGCCTGTCCTAATAGGCAAGAGAAGCGACTCTGGCTCTGCCTACTACTCACGTGTAGCTCAATTCTGGCTTCGCTTAATGCCTCGGCACAGCACCAATCCGCTTCCGAACCAGTTGAAACCTTCGAACCCGTATTTGACGTCGGCGTTGAAATGCGCCCACGAGTCGGTCTTTACGGAATTACCGAGTTGATGATGGCGGCCCTGGAAGCCGATATTCCAAAGGCAAAGCGGCTGTTAGATACCGGGGCCGACATCAACGAGACTGACGATTCGCAAAGTACACCGTTGATGTGGGCGGTTCACAGCGGTGACGTCAACATCGTCAGCTTCTTGATCGCCGAGGGTGCGAATGTACGCGCCAAGGCGTTTCAAGGTGCGACAGCGCTGATGAACGCGATGACCGGCAACCATACGGCGAGTGCTGTGGCCCTGATCGATGCCGGCGCCGATGCCAACGGGCGTGGATCCAGTTCTCGAAACTTCCTTGAGGACGCTGCAACCTCCGGCATGACCGATGTCGTTGATGCGCTCATTCGCAATGGCACTGATCTGGAACCTTACGGGCGCTCGGCGCTCTATTTTGCAGTATCACGGGGCCACAAAGATACGGCCGTTCGTCTACTCGACGCAGGTGTCGATGCGAACACTATTCCCGCACGGTCAGAAAGTACTCTCCTCTATTTGGCATCCGCCTCCGGCAACCTGGATTTGGTGGAGCTGCTGATATCCAAAGGAGCGGATGCCAGCCAGCCGAGCGGTAGCAAGTCTCCACTGTATCCAGCAGCTACCCGAGGGCACACGGCTATTGCGGCGCTTCTGATCGAGAAAGGCGCAGTTCCGACTGCGCAAATTGTACTAGCGGCGACGGGAAAAGGATTTGGAGAAACAGCAGTCGCGCTCCTCAATCATCTGGACCTGGAAAAAACTGAGGTCGTTGATATTGAGAGTCTTCTACAGGCCGGTGACGATCTCGGCAATAATGAATTCACCAGGTTGCTACTCAACTCTGCGTCGGCGCGTTCTGTCATTGACGAGGCCGAGCAAGCGGCCGCAGCGATAAAGCAGGCGGCGGCGCGTGAACACTCCCGGTTGTTGTTCGCTCAATCAGTCGAGGATCATTGTGTTGTTGGCGTTTGGGATTCACGCTCGGGCATCACAAGCGAACTGGCCGATATTGCAAAATGCCCGGATGAGATGTTCGTCAGTAAAGACAATCGCTCAGTGTTTATCGTTGACAATAATCTGATACGCATGGTGTCGATCGATAAGTCGGCTGCGGACACAGAAGTCGCCCTCCCCGACCTGGACTATCGAATCTGGCTTGATCAAATGACGCTGCGGCCTGATCAGAACCCGGATTACCTGCCATCAATGACAGATATGAGACCGAAACGGATCAGCCATCTCGATGATGGCTCCCTCGCCGTGGTCCTCAGCGTCTGGATGCCGGCAGATGACGAGTTTCACTACTTGTTTCGACGGGATGGCGGTCAGTGGTCAATCATGGATAGTCAGTGGTGCCATCGGTGGGGATGCGATAGTGCACTCGGCCCACTGACCAGCAAGTCAACTCGAGATTGGCCCGAATCACGGATGATTTGGCACTCGGCCCTGAAGTTCAATCCATTCTTGGCGCGACAATCGGTTGAGATGGTCGACCTCGAGTACGAGAGTTACCAGGGAACGATTCACCAGCGTGAGTTCGAAATCGACGGTGTGTTATCAACTTTAAGTACCTATACGAGTCCGAGCGAACACTCAGACACGAACCATACATTTGGCATCAACTGGGTAGTCGACGGACAGGCGCCATTGGAGCTGTCGAGTAACCAGTGCCTTACATCAATCGTTGGCCGTTACATTCTTGTTTACGAATTTTTCCAAGGCAGATTTGAGGTAACGGATCTCGGTACCGGCACGACGGCCATTGGAGGCCTGAAGACCGCTTTGTGGCTTGATTGAAAACCTCTCGGCCTCTTATGCCGTTCCGACCCGAGCTAGCCAGCCATGCGGTAGTTCACGAACGTGTTGTATTTAAATGTGCTCCAGCACAACACAAAGCACACCCGTCCAGCTTAAACGCACTTCTTGATGATTTTTCGCTCGATATCTCGAGGATCGTCGATCAACTCGTAAAAGTCGTCGACATAGCGAATAATCTTTTTCCGCACGCGGGACTCCAGGCCTTCCTGCTCAAAAACCAGTTTGTATATCGCGTCACGACGATCTTTGAACCGCCTCAATGAGGCCTCGACGTACTCATTATTGACGCATCGGCCGCGATACACCCGCTTCCGCACGCTCCGAGTGCGAAACCGTTCATTAGCAACCGCGTACGGCGCGTCAACAAATCCCGACTGGTCAAAGTCATAAGGAATGGCAATGACGGGATCGATGTCATTCCCAAAAAGTACATAGTTGTGGCAGCACTCGTCGTCCGGTGCACCTGCAACCGGAGAGAAATCCGTATTGCCTATCAGGAATTCGAACACTGATGTTAGATTCAGTCTGTCCGGTTGGATCGACGCCACCGTTGTTCGATCAACTTTCAAGTCTTCCAGACCGTATCGTGCGCCCAGTCGATTCTTGTGTTCAATCAGAAAGGCATAACGTTCCTGCCCTCCTCCGTTCTCCTCGGAATTGACGTACTTGACACGCAGCAAGCGCGCCCGAAAACTCATGTCTGTGACGGCGTTGAGAATTCGGTAGGCCAGATATTCCCTGAGTATAGTCTGCTCATACCGTTCAGCTTTGTCGCAGTGGATTACCAGTTTTAGCTTGTTCTGCTGATCAAATATCGTCCCGTCCGTCTGTTTCTTCTTCAGGTTTAGAAGCAACGGTGGGTAGTCGCAAGTCTTGTGCCGAAAATGTCCGCGCGTGCGTATTTCGAGATCGAGTTTAACTGCATTGCCATCAGCTTCCGTGTACTGAATTACGCCGGGCAGATAGTCGTCCTTCGACCGCTCCCGGACGAGCGTCGTCAACGGAGCTGTGATGGTCATATGAAGTATTTCGTCGCCCTGAAACAATGGATCGGGTGTCGCACTCACCTGCGCCGACACCGGGACGGTCAGGAATGTGAAGGTGACAATGGCGAATGTACGGTGCAGGAAGTGCATTATTTATCCTCTCATCCGGGCTTCACGGAAGCTGCTGAGTTGCATCGGTCGATGACGATGAAACCGTCAACTCGGCGTGTTTCTTCGCGATCCGAGCATCGTCTATCGGATTCTTCCCATATTCCAATTTCCAAAGCACCGCATTGGCAAAACAGAAGAACACTGCCATTACGGCCGCAATGCCAAGGTGGCCGATGCCCGCTGCCAGCCCAACGCAGATCGATGAAAAAATATAGATGCCGTCGATTGCCTCCTGCAGCGCGATACGAAACCTGACTGCAGCGACCATGGCAGCCAAGCCAAACGCGAGCGCAAGATTGTTTTGTATCAGCAGCACAATGGTAGTGGCGCAAACCGGCAAAACCATCAGGGCACGTACAAAGTTCTTGCGGTAGCCGATTTCTCTCTTGGTTGCGGCATAGGTCCAGGTGATCGGAAGCATAATCAGCATCGTGCCAACAAGGCTGAGCCCAAGAAACAGGCTGACAAGTCCAACCTGACGAGCAGTTGGCCCCTGACCAGCTGCGGCTTCTTCCCTCGCCGAAAACAGACCCGTCAAGGGATCCTCGTTGAGTACAATACCTGCGATTTCCATGGCATCCCTGCCACCGACAGGCATTACAGAGAGCAACTCCGGCTTCATCGTGCCTACCGCAAATACACTGCCAAACAGCAACACGAAGTAAACCGCGAGGTTCATCATCAACCGTCGGGCAGAAATGGCTTGTCTCATGACGACTCTCCTCTCGTTAATGGTTACCATACATACATATAGCTCAGGATGAGCATCTCATAATCGCCGCCGGACTCGGTTACAGCACCCGTGCTGAAGCTTCCGCGAAGCGCATGTTTACCCTTGATCGGGAACACCATGGTCGCACCAACTCTCGAGTTCCGCTGCAAATTTGCTTGTTTATTCTCACCGATGCTCGTACGACCACCCACGTAAAAGTTTGCATCCAGGGAAACCCAGAAGCCACGCCGGATGCGCTTTACAAGGTGGAATTCGGTCGAAAGGACCGGGTCTTGTTCGCGCGTCTCGCCCAGGAATTCATCGTTGTTCCCGAAAAACCAGGCTCCGATCTCGAACTCGAGCAGCCAGGTTGGGTGTATCGGCAAGATCATGCCAATAGCAGGCTTCACCGACCAACGGTTGGTCCCCAGGTTGATGACCTTGTCAGGCTCGTACTCACCTGTTGGCGCCTGAACGAGCAGGCTTGCACCGACAATGGTTTCCGGATTATCCCGCAGCGCCTGGAATCCGGCCGCATCCATGCTCGGAGCGCCTTTCAGATTGATGGAGAAACGTGCTCGCGCATCGCCCCTGCCGGACGTTCTCCGCTGGTGAAACTCGTCATCGACAAGCCCCTCGGTCTCACCGCGGGAAAAGGGCAAACTCAGCTGCACGGTTGCCGTCCGATCGCGCAGGCTGAATGTCCGCTGATAGGACAGCTGCAGGTAATCGATATCCGAGTCGACGCCCGTCAACGGCAGGGATGGATCGGTCACTATGTCGCCCTTCGAATGCTGGTAGGCAAGAACGAACACGTTCATCCCGTTTGGTGTTGGCCAGTAGGCGCGTGGCGCAAGCTCCTGCGCAGAGGCAGCGTTGCACAGCAAATAAATTGCAGGAGGCAGCGCAGCAAGGAAAACTGGAAGCCTACCGATCAACTTTCGAATCCACTGGCACGATGAAATTCACTCGACCCGGCAGCCTCTCGATCTTGAATGCTACCTGCGAGGCATCATCGAACTTCGCGAGTATCCGCGTCATCGGTCGAGCAAGCCCTATATGGCTGTGTCCGTGCAGGCACCAAACACGCTGACCGACAGTCCGTCACGTGATACTGCGACTGTCATGCGGCCTGTTGCCTCGTCGATTACGAAACTGAACGCACGTCCGCCCTCGATACCCTGAAGGTAGATCAGTCCATCAAGCTTCTCGACACTCGTGAACTTCGTGGAGCGATTCTCATCACTCGCCTCGGTCGTCGATATTGTCTTCTTCCTGGTATCGATAACCACAAAGTTCGGCACGTCAAGTTCCGCCGGCGTCGCCGAATAGCATGTGTCATTCTCAATGCAAATCTGCACCTGAGTCGCAGCACAGATCATCTCGTCGACGCCGTTCAGGTTATCAGCCTGCACCAGTCCGCCAACCAGCATCCCGGCAAGAGCGATCATCAGTTTCTTCATTGTGTTTCTCCCATTCCTAAATTGATACTCTTCAAATGCTGGCCCTAAAAATCGAACTTAAGGAAAAGCAGCCCACCATCATAACGCCAATCCAAATTACCGATCAGACCACTACCGTCAATCCCTACATCGATCCTCACACTGTTCAATCCCAGTCCAATCGCCACGTGATCGGATATTCTATAGTCGACTCCCGCGTACAAGTCGATCAATGAACCGTCGAACTCCTGGTACTTGAGTGAGAAAAATTCGCCACTCGCCCGGAACGACCATCTGTCGGAAAATCGATGTTCACCGCGTAAGCCCACCACCGGCAATGGTGCGGTGATACCGCCTCCTTCTCTGCTGCCGATGTTCTCTCCAGACAGGCGGTTGCCCATTTCTGCGACATAAACGCCGGCCGTCAGGCCCAGATATCCTTTTTCGCGACGCATAATCGAGTAGGTATAAGCCAGTTTGTATATATTCAGATCAAACTCGCCTTCGACAGTTGTACTGATTGGAAATATCGTGCCCTGCCAGTCGATCTCCTTTTCGATAAGCTTGGAAGACGTCCGCGAACGGTCGAAAGCACTGAAATCAAATCGATGCTTTTCGTTGAATCGATAATACGCGTCAAGACGGAAAACCGAATCCGACCTATTCGCTCCCAGGTCTTTCTCAATATCCACTGGAGTGCCCGGCAGCCCATCTGCCACATCGAGGCGAGTCTCGCTATCCCGATCAGTGACAAAAACGCCGAGGCTCAAACTGAACTTCGTCTCATCTGCGGCCAGAACTGGCGAAACTGTCGAGAGTGATAGGAGCGCAATTGCTGTAATGCACAGGCTGAGCTTCCCGGCCCGTCCCAACTTTCCGTTAACTGTATTCATTCATTGTTCTCCTTCTTCACCTGCTCTTGCTTCCACAAGTGCCGCAGCCTCTTCCTTATCGGCAACGCGTTCGACATTGTCGATCTGGCATGACGACCGCATGCCCCCATCACGGTAGGTGATTCGACCGAAATCATTCGGGCACATACGGCCCATATGATTTGACAGTGCGATGACCTGGGTGAATTTC
>Ga0164320_10000939_pt1 | contig 10245 bp, 14 predicted proteins | sample GuaBasSediGuay11_FD_113736 | JGI IMG/M metagenome (GOLD analysis project Ga0164320, IMG submission 113736) | Subseafloor sediment microbial communities from Guaymas Basin, Gulf of California, Mexico - Guay11, Core 4567-28, 0-3 cm | ecosystem: Environmental > Aquatic > Marine > Hydrothermal...
AACCATGACCATCCTGAAGCAAAATGAGCAGCAATACAAATCATTACTACAGATAGAACAAAACCAAGAACAGCTAGTGTAACTGAAAAAAGAACAGTTATGATAACATGTTTGATATCTAGACTTAGACGTCCATCAAACATAATGATAATCAACGCAAGAGCTGCAAAATATGGAACAACTTGAATTACAGCTTCTGGTTGAATTAATCCAAACACTGGTCCGATAATCACTCCAAGAATCATCAAAAATGCTACATCCGGTATACCCGTTTTTTTGAAGAATGCTTCTCCTGCCACCCCTAGAAAAATTACTACACCTGCTGCAAGTAATATCACATGAGCTTCAGCAATTGGTCCATTGTGAATCGATAATGTCCCAATAGAATTTTGTAACTCTGTCATTTTATCAAAAATCATACTTGTATCAAAATTTGATAATTGTGACATATCTCCTATTTGACCTCGAAACAAATTCAAAATCGATAAAATTATGAGATTCATTAATGCCTGAATGTAAATACATCTGGATAAAAGTTAAACTTAAAAATTTAGTATTTTTAGGCTCTATCTGATTTTTAAATAACATATTGTAGACAAATATTGTGAGCGCTACAAATCAACTTCGTGCAGATCATGATCAAGTTCGTCGATTAGAAAAAATAGTATCAAAATGTGCTGCAGAGCTATACAAAGGCACGACAATTCCATTCTCAGATTTAACAAAAATTACTATAGTAATTTCAGAATTTGTTGACACAATTCATCATTCAAGAGAAGAAGATTCGTATTTCCCATGTGTTGCAAGTTATGATTCTTTAAAAGAAGAAATTCGAAAATTTATGATTGAGCATGAGTTTGGAAGGAATATTGCTAGACAAATATCAGACCATCTAAAAAGATGGAAAAATGGGGAAGATGCACAAGAACCTGTATCAAGATATCTAAGAACATATGCAATTTTTCTAAATGATCATCTTAACAAAGAAGACAAATTTTTTGATACTGCAGAGGCTGAAGTTCTATCAAAAGAAGAAGAAATTGAAATGTATGAACAATATCGATCAATTTTTGCAATTGTAAAAAAAGTTGAGGAACTAATTGCAGATATTGATTATTTGGAAAATCAACCCTGGGCTAAAAATTAACGTAAGCTCTTTATGGGTTATTTAGAAATTTTATTCATGAAACCTTTCATTCTTTGGATGACTGGTCTTCCTTGTTCAGGAAAGACTACGATTGTAAAAGATTTGCAAAAAGATATTCCAAATTTGGCAATGCTTGATGGTGATGAACTAAGAGAATGGTTCTCTCCAAAAGACTTTTCAAAAGCAGGACGTGATGAGCATAACAAAAAAGTTGCTCATTTGGCAAAGCTTTTGTTAAAACATGGTGTTCCAAGTGCAGTATCTCTTGTATCTCCATATCTTGAGAACAGAGAAAATGCTAGAGAAATTATCAATGCAGGTGATCAATTTGCAGAATGTTATGTAAAATGTTCACTAGAAAAATGTGAAGAAAGAGATGTCAAAGGTATGTATGCCAAGGCTAGAAAAGGAGAAATCAAAGGATTTACCGGAATTGATGATCCTTATGAAGCTCCAGAAAAAGCAGATTTGGTAGTTGATACAGAACATGATTCACTTTCAGACAGCGCACAAAAAGTAAAGGACTTCCTCAAAGGAAGAAACCTACTATAATTTTTTAAATTCTTCAATTATTTTATTGTGAACTAAACCATTTGTAACAAGAATTCCGTTTTGATGATACACATCTTTGTTGTTGTATGTAAGATCATTTCCTAGCATATCTGTCATTTTACCTCCGGCTTCTGAAATTATACAATAAGAAGCAGCCGAATCCCATTCTTTCATTTTGTTTGTTGTTGTAATGTAAGCTTCAGCTTCACCGGAACTAATCTTTCCAACTTTCAATGAACTTCCAATACTTGTGAAATCTTCAATGCCTAATTTTTTAATGAATGATTTTTCTTTATCTGATAAATGATGTCTAGAACCTACAGTTCTACATTTTGGGACTTCTGAAATTTTAGTAACAGAAATTTTTTCCCATTTTTCATTTGAAAATCTAAATGCTCCACTACCTTTTTGAGCAACAAACAATGTATTTTCTGTAGGCCATCCAATTACACCAAGAATTGGTTTTTTATTTTTAATTAAGGAAATCATAACTGTAAACTCACCTGTCTTGTCAATGAAATCTGAAGTTCCATCAAGAGGATCTACTATCCAAATTATCTCTTGTGTTATTCTCTGTAAATCATCTTTATCTTCTTCAGACAAAATCCAATGTTTTGTTTGTGATAGAATCTCTTTAATCACCTCATTACTTTTCAAATCAGCATCTGTAATTGGAGAATTATCCTTTTTTGTTGATGTTTTGTAATCTTTTTGATAAATCTCTAAAATTGCGTTACCTGCTTCAATTGCAGCCTTGATGGCAATATCTAATTCAGGAATCTTGTCAGAAATGGGAATATCTTGCAATTAAAATTACCTAAGTTGTGAGTTCTGGCTTTAGAGTCCAAACTACTCCGAGAACTATGAATGGAATTGACATTACTCCAATGATGGCAAGTATAGTGTTGAATTGCACTGTAGATACTTCTGGATTATTAACTATCCATGGTAGAGGAAGTGATATAATTATCCAAATGATTCCTAAAAGTATAATCAATTTTGCTTTTGCCTTTCTATCTTTCATCGTGTTTTCTCCTTTGTTGTTGTATTAAATCCCTGTGAATTCATTTAACTGATTCCCCTCCATCTACAGTCAATATTGCACCTGTTGTCCATGATGCATCATCTGAGGCAAAATACAAAACTGCTTTTCCAATTTCACTTGGTTGTCCAATTCTACCAATAGGATGTTCACTATTCATGAATTCCTTATCTTTTTCAGTCTTCAAAAATGGTTTTGTCATATCTGTGTCCACTACTCCTGGACAAATACAATTAACTCTGATCTTATCTTTAGAGTATTCTAATGCCCAACATTTTGTTAATAAAATCAACGCAGCTTTTGATGCAGAATATGCATCTGCATTAAATCCTTGATATGCCTTAATTCCAGCATCTGATGAGATGTTAATTATTGAACCAGATGTTTTCTGTAAATAAGGAATTGCTTCTTTGGTAAATCTATACTGCCCTGTAAGATTTACATCTAATACTTCATTCCATTCATCCTCATCAATTTCATGTAATTGTTTTATCTTGGGAAATATTCCAGCATTGTTTACAAGAATATCTAATTTACCAAATTTTTCAATTATTTTATTTACAACATTTTTTACATCTTTTGAATTTCTAATATTAGCTGCAATACCAATTGCATTGGGAATTTCTTTTACTGCATTTTCCAATCTATCTTTGTCTTTTGCAGTAATTGCTACTGTGGCACCATTTTCTGATAGAATTTTTGCAGTTGCTAATCCAATTCCACGACTTCCACCAGTTACTAAAGCAATTTTACCAGTTAATCTCAACAACATCCAAACTAAAATTCGTAATTTATAGATCCATTAATCAAAAATAGTCATAAAAAATTATATAAAAATTAATGATTTATTATAAAATTTCATATTAAATTTTAAATACTTGAAGTTCCTATAGTAATTAATGTCGAAAGATATAATTGCTATCGACTAAACCTGCGTAGCCCCGCAGAACGAAAAAGGTGTTCAGTTGTTTAACAACTGACTAAGAGAGGAAATCTCTCAATGTTCTGTAACTAAGGGGAATACGCCTTTTTAATTTTCTAAGATATCTACAGATACAGAACCAATAGTTTCTCCGTTTGGATTAATTGTAATTGAAACTTTTTGCATTTCTGAATTGATAATATTTTTCTGTCCATCATAATCCCATGTAAAATATTCAGAGATCCCAGTTTGATGTGGTATCCCTATCAGATCAAAGTCTTCAGAATAATCAAATGTATTTCCATTCAATGTAATTGATAAAATTTTTGGACTACTACCATTTGGGACAAATCTGAAAAAATATTCTCCTTTCTCAAGAGTGAATTCTTCAGTATACACACCGTTAATGTAAAGATTAGGATCTGCAAGGGTCACATGAAATAAAATATTGTTTTTTTCACTTGTTTCATTTAATGGAAAACTTACTACGACAATTGTTAATATAACAACTATGAAAATTATGATAATTTTTTTATTCAATAAAATATGCATTAAATTCTATTATAAAAATAAACTTCTATCAATACGCTTAATTTTAGAATTATTATACATTTTTTGTAAATGGATTTTATTTGTAAAAAATGTGGTTCTATTTCTAATATAGAAACAGATAGATCATTAGTATGTAAAAATTGCAAAATTCAGTTAGACTTGCTAGATCAACAGTTAAAAGTTAATGAAAAAAGAATCAACAAACTTGAAGAGCATAAGAAGTATGAATTAGAAAATCCTAAATCTGAAAATCAAGAAACCCATTTAGAAACAATGAAACGATTAGAACATAATTTACAGTTAGAGTATAAGAAGCGTGATGGAATCATAAAAACAATGAATTCTAAAGATACATTCTAAATTTTCTTACTCTAATTTGAAATCATACTTCATAATTGGAAACCTTTTTTCATATTTTATAGCACATATGATATTTGATTTGTCAAGAAAGGAGATTTAAAATACTCAATTTTAGCTAGTAATTTTTTATGTACTGTGAACCATTTTTTACACAGGAAATTAAGTACATATTTTAAAATCTAATTCATGCCTGGATTATCCGATAAATGGTCAAAGCAATCAAAGCCTGGAATTAGTGAAAAAATCAATGATACTATCAAGCCTAAAGGTGCCTTAAAACCAAGAGTTCAGGAAGGAATTAAAAAATTACAATTACAAATTAAAAAATTAGATACTATGTTATCCAGTTTACAAGAGCGTGATGCAAAATTATTCCAACGAATTGTAGATGCAACACAAAAACATGATAATCAAACAAGCAAAGTTCTTGGAAATGAACTAGCTGAAGTAAGAAAGGTGACAAAAATTTTGAGTAGTGCTAGAATAGCATTAGAGCAAATAGAATTACGATTAACTACATGCAGTGATCTTGGAGATACTGTAGTAGCTATAATGCCAACAATGGGATTGATGAAGAATCTAAAATCTTCTCTTGGAAAAATTATGCCAGGTGCTGAGCAAGAAATTGGCCAAATGGCAGAAATGCTTGGTGGCTTTATGACAGAAAGTTTCTCAGGTGATGCAGCATTTGGAATGGATGAAACAACTAGTGCAGAATCAGAAAGCATCTTAAAAGAAGCTGCTGCTGTTGCTGAAACTTCAGCAGGACAAATGTTCCCTTCAGTTCCAACAGATACTCAAGAAGCAACAACTAGCAAATATCTTTAATTTTTAAAATTTATTCATTAAATGAATCTCTAGATTCTTTAATTTTTTTGACTCTACTACCTTCATCATCAATTACTCTATCAACACCAGAAAGTCTATCTCTTAATGTGTTGATGATGGAACCTACTTCATCTGCCTCATTTTCAACTTTTTGTCTCTTATTAGCTAGTTCTGCAATTCCTCTGTTTTCTTCCTCGATGTATTCACTAACTTTCTGAAGCTTTTCTTTCAGATTCTTAATGTCAACTGATTCTTCTTCAATATCTTTTTCAAGTAAAGTTCTCTTATCTTTTAGATTTTTAATCATTAAACCAACGTAATCTATTGCTTCTTCTAATTTTGCTCGTTTACTCATTAATTCCCCAATTCCAATTTGACTGGTTGATTCTATTGTAGAATTGGATTCTTCAGTATTATCATTATCAGTTCTTTCTTCTACCATTTCTTCCCCCTCTTCATTTTTGAATTTATCAAACATTTTATGATTTACTTTTCAAAATGGGAATAAAAAGTTACATTGCATCTCAAAGCTGACCTTGTGAATGATTTTTAGTCAATTAAAGAAAAAAATATGGTGATATTTCACCGAATTGAATTTCTATATTCTTGGTTGGAATCAATTGAATTAATGATTGATTCTCCTATCTGTAATGATTTGAGATTTTGGGCGGTTTCTGGATTTTTAATCACGGAATTCATTAATGAAACTGCAATCACATTTTCCTCATCTGATTCTGTAATTTTTCCAGAAAATACGACTTGGAAGATTACTTCATCATCTAGGATATCCTCATCCATTGAAATCTCCCATAGATTTTCTCCCAACTTTGAAGCTTTTCCATCAAAAATGACTATTCCTGCATTGTATGTGTTGTAATTCACATAAGCCCAAGACATTTGGCCATCAATTGATAGAGTTCTTTGTAAATCAGCCTCAGATAGTCCATCAGGTAAGGCATAATGATTGACTTTTAGCTTTCCGTCGACTACTTTTTCTGTTAGAATTACTCTAAGTTCTTCTGGATTACTATCATTTTCACCAAATGCATAGGTCACTGATAGGGGTGAGGCAGCAAGCATCAAGAGGATGGCTACTGCTTTAAAATTTCGAATTTGGTATTTTACCATGAAAAAATACTATCAAAATGATAGATTAGGAACAGCGAGGAATCATCCTGTTCTTTATATACTAAATTTCATCAAAATCAGTCAAAATTGGGATAAATTGATTATTTCTGTCTAAAAAATTCCAAAAGACTATTTTTTTAGAAAAATAGGGATTTTTAAAAATTTTAGTAGGCATGGTGTATTTTCAAATTTTTCAATATATTTCCAAAATCATCAAAAATTGGGCAATTTTACTGATGTAACTACCGTTCCGCTTTGCGTTCCGCTGTGAAGTTTCAGAATGTTCCTCATAAACTACATTGTTCTATACTAGAGCATGTCAAAACAACAATACAGGTCCGAAATGGGCATAATGGGTGATATCTTAGATGTGACCGCTGATGGCGGTCGTGGTGGAGTCATTGTATCTGCAATCTCTCGCAAAGCCAACCTATCTCACTACGCAGTACTAGACAAATGTGAGAAACTGGTAGAAGCAGGCTTAGTCGACTCCGTCAAAAACGACAGAAATAGAGTCTTTTTGATAACTGAAAAAGGACTTCAGTTTTTCCAGGAATTCAAGAGATTTCAGGGACTAGTCGAAAGCATGAATCTAAGGTATTGAGCATATGTATCCAGAAATCGTACCAATCCATAGGAAAGAGTCTCTTCGAGAAGATGGAATGCTTTTTGTAAGGACTGAGGGTATCCTCGAAACAATGGTTAAGGCACCTTTGATAATTGCTGGCTTAATGATTGTTGCACTAACGATACCAATTCAGACCTCATTCGGTTCTACTCGTATACTTGATCTAACCCTTTATTCAGATGGCTCAGCACATATTTCATCTCAACTAGAAATAGATCCGCTAGATCCTGATTATGAAGTTGGTCTGTTTGGTTCATCCATTGATAACTTTGTCGTTGTAGGTGAAAATGGCTTTTTGCTATCTAGTGAAATTATTGATGATAAAGCAATGATTGACACTTTTGGTTCTTCTTCTATTTCAATTAATTATGATATTCACGATTTAATTTCTAAAGAAGGAAGAGTTTGGACTTTTACTCTAGACTCTCCAACTGATTATTCATTATTGATGCCACCAAATTCAATTATTGTTGGAATGGATGCATTACCATCAAATATGGATTTGATAAATGATCAAACAAAATTAGATTTGAGTTCAGGTTTATTTGAAATTAATTATATTTTTGGAAGTACACAACCACCAATTACACAACCACCAATTACACAACCACCAATTACACAACCACCAATTACAACACCTGAGCAACCAAGTAATGATATGAGTACAATTGCACTAGTTGGTGTTCCTATTGCAGCAGTTATTGCTGGAGCAGCTATTATGATTAAAAGAAAACAAGCAAAATCTTCATCAGTTTTACAAACTAAAATTACTTCTGAATCACAAATTAAAACTGATACAACTGATACTGAAAATATTTTCAATTTTAGACCTGATATGCGTGAAGATGATAAAGAAATCATTAAATTTATTTCTGCAAATGGAGGAGAAGCTTTAGAAAGTGATTTAAGGAAAAAATTCTTACAACCTAGAACTACAATGTGGAGAGCAGTAAAACGATTAGAAAGACAAGGAGTAATAGAAATTTCCAAAAAAGACTTGCAAAATCTAGTCAAATTAAAGAAAGATTTGGAGGAAGAAGAATGAAATCTGTAACATCTTTTGCTTTACTAATTTTAGTTGCAAGCATGGCTTTTGGAGGTATAACTAACAATGCCTATGCTGCAGATGATTCTGCAATTTTAAAAATTGCAAAACGTGCACAAGAACAAATTAGTAATCAAATTTCAGATGATTCCTCCGATAAAATTAAGAGATTATTTGAAGAGGGAACACAACAAGTTGAATCACTAGAAAAATCATTACGCAGTGATAATGCAAGCGCTGCAAAAGAGCATTTCCTTTCAGCCATGAAAATTTTTAAAGAAATTTCTAGACATCTAACAACTTCAGTATCTGATGTTTCATCTCAAGATGAAACTTCATCTGTAAGAGATACTGTAAAGAATCCATCTAATGATCTTCAAAGATTACAATCTTATCTAAATAATCTAAAAACGATTGCAAAAAAACATGATGCCTCAATTGACTTTTCTGAATTAGATGAATTGGTTGTAAAAGCCAGACAACAAATTGGTGATCATCAATTTGCTCAAGCACTAGATACAATTCATGAAATCAAAGAAACAATTGTAGATGTTAACAAAGAACTACGTGAAAAAGCATCAAAGCAAGAGTCACAACGCGCTAAAGTATATGCCCAAAAATATTTGGAACAACTTGATAGATTAATAGAAAATGCCAAAAAGCAAGGTGTTTCTGATGAGATTATTAAAAAATTAGTATCTGCTAAGGAAAATCTATCTTCAATAGATGATCCACGTCAAATTATTGAAGAAATAAGAAAAATCATGTCTCTAAAAGATCAGTTTGAACTAACAAAAAATGATAGACTTGAATCCAGGATATTACAAGTTGAAAAAACTCTTTCTAGACTTTCTCAAGTTGATGGAGTAGATGAGGAAGATTTGTTAGATGCAAGAGATACTCTTCAAAGCATTAAACAGAATTTGAATGATGGTGAATTTGAAACTGCTAATGAGCAATTAAGAGATCTGGCAAAACAACTGGCAGAAATTAAAAATTCACTACAATAAATTATCATAAAATTCATATACATTTTCTAATCAGCATTTAGCATGGCTTCTAAAGCAATCATAGTTGGAGTAGGAATTCCAATGATTATTGTTGGTGCTTTGATGGCATGGTTATGGGCTCCAATTGAAGGGGATCTTCAAAATCAAGTAGAACTCATAGGAAGTACAATTGGAATCTTGGGAGTAATATTCTTTATTGCTGGTTTGTTTTATACAAAAGAACCAGTAATGCATTAGAAACTCACTGAATAAATAATGAAAAAAATTACAATAATTACTTGAAAGTTAGATTATTTGAAATATTTACTTCAGTTGAAGGTGAGGGAATTCTTTATGGAACTAAAACTCTCTTTGTAAGATTGGCTGGATGTCCTTTTACTTGTTTTTACTGTGACACAAAAGAATCACTCCCTCTTGATTCTGGAACGGAATATTCTATTGAAGATGCAAATCATCTAATTGATTCTAACCTAAAGAATCAAACTTACAAAGTAAATTTTACAGGTGGTGATCCTCTAATCCAACATGAAGCAGTTGCATTACTTGCAAAACATATTCAAGATAAAAAAATTCCAACATATCTAGAATCATCTTGTTTTGATATTGATAGATTTAATCATGTATTACCATTTATTGATATTGTTAAAATTGAATTTAAAACAAAGGATTCTGATTTTGTTGATACAAAACATTATGAAAAATTCATTAGTCATACAATGAAATGTCTCCAATCATCTGTTAAATCAAAGAAAACAACCTACATCAAAGTTGTAGTTAGTTCAAAAACTCAACTAAATGAATTTGCAAAACTAGTACAAGAAATTTTTGATAAAATATCTAAAGATAATATTGATGGTTTTATCATTCAGCCTACATATGGAATTTCTGAGCCTTCACTAGAACTTTTATTGGAATTTTATGATTTTGTCTTTCCTCATTACATTGATGATAAGGTAGTTCCCCAATTAAAAAAATTCATTGGTGCTCCATGATGTTATCACCTGCCTAAAAATCAGATTCCCTTCAAATAC
>Ga0164320_10000940_pt1 | contig 10244 bp, 11 predicted proteins | sample GuaBasSediGuay11_FD_113736 | JGI IMG/M metagenome (GOLD analysis project Ga0164320, IMG submission 113736) | Subseafloor sediment microbial communities from Guaymas Basin, Gulf of California, Mexico - Guay11, Core 4567-28, 0-3 cm | ecosystem: Environmental > Aquatic > Marine > Hydrothermal...
CCGAGAGCAACAACGAGGTATATCAGACCGCTCATGCCGATCAGGTAAGGCATGATCGTGACCAGCAATAACAGAATCGAATAAAGAAGAATATTGAGTCTCGTGTAAGGCACGCCGTGCGTTACCGGCAGCATCGGAATTTCGACTTTTCGGTATTCTTCGAGCCGGGCAATCGCCAGCGCCCAGAAATGCGGTGGCGTCCAGACGAAGACGATCAGGAACAGCAGCAACGCGCCGCTGGTCACTTCGTTGGTGACCGCAGTCCAGCCAAGGACCGGTGGTGCCGCCCCGGCCGCTCCGCCGATAACGATGTTTTGCGGTGTCGCTCGCTTCAGCCACACAGTGTAAATAACGGCATAACCAATCAACGAAACAAACGTCAGTATGGCGGTTAGTGGATTGACGAGAAACCACAGAATGATCATCGACACCACGCACAGGCTGGACGCAAACACCAGCGCCGATCTCGCGGTGAGCTTGCCCTGCGGCAACGGCCGGCCGCGGGTGCGCATCATCAGGATGTCGGTGCGGTGGTCGAGAACGTGATTGAAAACGGCGGCCGATGATGAGGCCATCGCGATGCCCAGCGTGCCAAAGGTGACGGCTAAGATGTCTGGCCAGCCCGGTACAGCCAGAAACATCCCTACGACCGCCGTGAACACAATAAGCATGACGACCCGCGGCTTTGTCAGCTCGTAGTAATCGCGCCATTCGGTGCGTGTTTCTGCTTGCGTATTCACGTTATTTATCTGGTCAGCCTATGCGAGACAGTTTCAGGAGACGCTTGATATCTGTGACCATGTCTCTGGGGTCAATTTCCGGTTCGAAATACATCACGAGGTTACCGAGGGGGTCCATCAGGAAGTATCCGCCAGCCGATAATTCTGCAGATTTCTTGTTATTCAGGAGCGCTGAGAGACCATCGTCTCTCAATGTTATGAGCCCTGTATGTTCATCAGCGAGCATCACTGTATCCGGGGATGATTCACCGTGCAAGAAGACCCTTTTTAAGCGGTCCATTTCCTTGCCGAGCATCTTCTGCGACTGCCGGAGGGTGTAGAGAGCATCCTTGCAGCGTTCGGCACAGGCGTTTTCGTCAGCGTATATGAGGACCCAGTAGCCGTCGCCTTTCATCGCCACGTCCGAGCCAGGTAACTCCTCGGCAACGTTCACGATCGGCTTGATCAGTGCGCCGTGGTTGGTGCGACCCTCGGGTTGAAAGTGGCCGCCGTAATACATCCAGGTGGCGACCGCCAGCGGGCCGAAAAAGACGGATGCGATCAGCAACATCTGCACACGCGCCCAGGTGGTCTTCTTCGCAGTCATGAATCGAATCGCTTTTTGCGATAGTTCCAGATCAGCAGTCCGGACAGGACGGCGCCCATAGCAAACCATTGCAAGGCATAGCCAAAGTGTTTGCCGGGTCCGAATTCCGAAGGCACCCAGTGACGCAGAAAACCGAAGTTCTCATTGTGGTCCATCAGCAAGACAAAGGGCTGAACCTCGCGGCCAAGAGCCACCGCTGTTTCTTCGGCCGACGGATATACGGCATGCTTTGGCCACTCCTCCGTTGCCGGTATCGCGTCGCCCAGTTTGTCAGCCGCTGTTGGCAGCGAGCCCGCTCGCCCGCGAACCGTCACTTCGCCGTCGGGTAGCGCCAGGCGGCCGATATCGAAGCCGGCGGCGTTTTTTTCGATCCAGCCCCGGTTGACCAGGAGTAGCGGCGCATCGGCGGAGATTTCAAGCGGCGTAAAAATATAGTGACCGTAGCGGCTGTTGATAATGATGTTGTCGAGCACAATCTGATGCTCGGCGTCGAAGCGACCGGTTGCACGGAGGTTTTGAAAAGAGCGAACCTCCATACCGTCGCTCCAGGGTGTATAGATCGACTCCGCTCGAAAATTTTTCTGTGTGGCGCGTTTTTCGAGACCGCGAGAGATCTGCCAGGCGCTGAGACCAGCGAACTGGATCACGAGAAGTGTGCCGACAACCAGCGGCAACCAGCTCGGAAGAGGCTTCTTGGGCTTGTCATTCACGCTATAATTCCCGAATGAAAATCGTCGTATTCGTTCTGTTGGCAGCGATCGTTATCAGTCTCTTTACCGGGCTTTTTTACTTGTCCCGCGATGACTCTGACTCGGGCAAGGTGCTCAAGGCCCTGAAAATCAGAGTGGCGTTGTCGGCCACCCTGATCTTGTTTCTTGTCGCTTCCTATTATACGGGCTACATCCAGTAGACGAAGACGTACAAGCCAACCCAGACCACGTCGACGAAATGCCAATACCAGGCGACGGCCTCGAAGCCGAAGTGATGTTCAGCCGAAAAGTGACCTTTCAATACGCGGAACCAGATGACGGTCAGCATGATTGCGCCGATCGTCACGTGCATACCGTGAAAACCGGTCAGCATGAAGAACGTCGATCCGTAAATACCGGATGACAGTTTCAGGTTCAGGTGTTGGTAGGCCTCTATGTACTCAACGCCCTGCAAGTACACGAAGATAAAGCCGAGTACAAAGGTCGCGGCAAGGAAAGTGGTCAGTTGCGCACGCTTACCCGCGATCAATGCGTGATGGGCAATGGTAATCGTAACAGAGCTGCTTAGCAGCAAGGCGGTATTGATCAGCGGTAGTCCGGTCGGTGGCATTGCTTCGTAGTCACCGCCGACATTGCCGGGTCCGTTAGTCGGCCAGGTGCTTTCATAGCCTTCCCACAGCAACAGGTTCGTAAAGAAGTTATTGCCCTCTCCGCCAAGCCAGGGGATTGCCATGTTGCGGGCGTAGAACAATGCGCCGAAGAACGCGGCGAAAAACATGACTTCGGAAAAGATGAACCAGAACATGCCCTGGCGGAAGGACCTATCAACCTGTGCGTTGTACAGACCACTGACGCTCTCGCCGATAACGGTGCCAAACCAACCGGCGATCATGAAGATAATGATCGCAAGGCCTAAGAGCCTGACGTAGAAACCAGCATCCGCGCCGTTCAGCCAGATCGATACGCCAACCATCAAGAACAGCAAGCCGAGCGAACCCACAATGGGCCAGTGGCTGCCATGAGGGATGTAGTAATGTTCGTCGGAGTGTGTGGTCATGTTAATTCTCTAAATTCGCTGCTACACGAGCGGTATCAAAAAACGTGTATTGCAAAGTGATGGTGTCAACGAAATCCGGCAAGTCCGGATCAACGATGAATTGCAGAGGCATCGGTCGCTCCTCATAGGCCATGAATTCCTGGCGGGTAAAACAGAAACACTCGATTTTCGTGAAGTACTCCGCTGCCGTCGTTGGTGCAACGCTCGGTACAGCCTGTGCAACTTTGTGCTCATCCGCGAGGTTTTTCGCCGTGAATGTTGCGTAGTACATTCGGCCCGGGTTCACTACCATGCTGTCCGTATCGGCTGCGAACTCGAACTGCGCATACGAGTTCACGGTGGTCACGAACTCGATCCGAACCTCGCGCGTCATGTCAGGGGCTTCTTTGACAATCGCTGCAACTTCGTTTGTGCGCCCACCGAAACCGGTGATCTCACAGAATACGTCGTACAGGGGTACGAGCAGGAAGCCGAAGCCGAACATCGCAACAGTCATAAAGAGTAACTGAGCGACCAGCGATCGATTGTTGGCTTTCAGGTTGTTGTTCTTCTTAGGCACGCACGACACCGATCATGATGAAGCCAATGTAGAAAGCGAGCGCAATCGCCGCAACGATCAGCGTAGTTCGGCGAATGCTCTTCTTCTGCTCGACGTCTGTCATGCCTATTCGAACGCCTCGTCCGCAATGCGCAGCCTGGGCGGCGTTTCAAAGGTATGATACGGCGCCGGTGACGGCACCGTCCATTCCAAACCGTGCGATCCTTCCCAGACGCGGTCCGTCGCTTTCTCGCCTTTCCTCGATGTCAGAGCCACCCAGACAAACAATAGCTGCGACAAACCGAAACCTATGGCTCCGATACTGGCAACGGTGTTGAAGTCCGCAAATTGCGTCGAATAATCAGGGATGCGACGCGGCATGCCGGCCAGACCCAGGAAGTGCATGGGGAAGAAAGTGATGTTCACGAAAATCGTTGAGGCCCAGAAATGCAGCTTGCCGAGCGTTTCGTTGTACATGTGGCCGGTCCACTTCGGCAGCCAGTAATAGGCGCCAGCCATGATGGCAAACACCGAGCCCGGAACCAGCACGTAGTGGAAGAGCGCTACGACGAAGTACGTGTCGTGGTACTGAACATCAGCCGGTGCGACCGCGAGCATCAGGCCCGAAAAGCCGCCGATCGTAAACAGAAAAACAAAGGCCAGCGAAAACAGCATAGGCGTTTCGAAGGTCATGGAACCGCGCCACATCGTTGCGACCCAGTTGAATATCTTCACGCCTGTCGGGACAGCGATCATCATCGTTGCGAACATGAAAAACAACTGGCCCGTCAATGGCATGCCCACGGTGAACATATGGTGTGCCCAGACGATAAACGACAGGAACGCGATGGACGAAGCGGCGTAAACCATCGAGTCGTGCCCGAACAGCGGCTTACGTGAGAATGTTGGAATGATCTCCGACACGACGCCGAAGGCCGGCAGAATCATGATGTAAACCTCGGGGTGGCCGAAGAACCAGAAAATGTGCTGGAACATGACGGGGTCACCGCCGCCGGCTGCGAGGAAGAAACTGGTACCGAAGAACTGGTCGGTCAAGAGCATCGTGACCGCACCGGCAAGTACCGGCATAACGGCGATGAGCAGGTAAGCCGTAATCAACCAGGTCCAGACGAACATCGGCATCTTCAGGAGCGACATCTCCGGCGCACGCATGTTGATGACCGTCACGATGATGTTGATCGCGCCCATGATGGATGAAATACCCATCAGGTGAACCGAGAAAATCAGGAAGGGAAAGGCGTCACCGGTTTGCAGTACCAGTGGTGGATACATGGTCCAGCCGCCGGCCGGAGCACCGCCGGGCATCAGCAAGGTCGACAACAAAATACTGAAAGCGACAGGCAGGATCCAGAAAGACCAGTTGTTCATGCGTGGCAGCGCCATATCGGGCGCGCCAATCATCAGCGGGATCATCCAGTTGGCAAGGCCAACGAACGCCGGCATGATCGCACCGAAAACCATAATCAGCGCGTGCATTGTTGTCATCTGATTGAAAAACTCCGGATGCACGAACTGCAGTCCGGGGATCGCCAACTCAGAGCGGATGACCATGGCCATCGCGCCGCCGACAAAGAACATCGTGAGGCTGAAGACGAGGTACATCGTACCGATGTCTTTATGGTTCGTAGCAAACAACCAGCGGCCAATGCCTTTTGCGGGGCCGTGATCGTGGTGATCGTCATGCTCGTCGTGAGCGATTACGTCCGTATTCATTTCTTATTGCCCCGCGTCATGGCTGGTCAACCAGGCGTCAAAGGCCTCTGGCTCGACGACTTCGACAACGATCGGCATGTAGCCATGATCCCTGCCACACAATTCAGCGCACTGGCCACGGTAGGTCCCGGAAGCGTTTGCGTTGAACCAGGCTTCGTTGACGATGCCTGGAATGGCGTCTTTCTTAATCGACAGATCAACAACCCACCACGAATGGATGACGTCGTTCGACGTGAACAGCAGTCGAACCTTGCTGCCTTTCGGAACAACGACCGGGTTATCGACCTCAAGCAGGTAGTTATCCACTGAAAACGGGTCGATGCCGGACTGTTTGCGGCGGGCCTCTGCACTCGAACGCGCCAGGCTGGAGTAGAACTCAACGTCAGTGTCCTGGTACTTGTAGTGCCATTTCCACTGATACGCGGTGATCATGATCGAAAGGTCGGGGTTTCGTGAATCCTCCATCTTCACCATGGTTTCAGCGGTCGGTATCGCTAAAAGGACCAGGATGATGACCGGAATGGTGGTCCAGATGATCTCGGCTGTGGTGCTGTGCGAGAAGGTCGCAGGTTCCGCGCCGCTGGACTTCCTATGTTTGAACAGCGAGAAAATCATCACGCCGAAAACGGCAATTCCGATCGCGACACACCACCAAAACACCATCATGTGCAGGTTGTATGTCTCGAGGCTGAGATCTGTGATGCCCTTGGGCATGTTGAGCGCCCAGTCGGCTTTTGCAGATCCCGCCAGGGACAGGCCGAGAAAGCTAAATAGTGTGTTTCGTATCATCGATTGTTCACCTTGCGAGCCGCGCCAACAGCGGCACTACAAATGTTTTCCGGATGTGACGATTTAATGAACCGGTAGGTTCTGTATGGCCCGGGAACACCGGGAATTCGTCTGTCGCCGGTTTGGCCGGATCAGCGCCAAAAAGCTCGCGAAGTGTACTCAAATCATCTCGACCATGCAATGCTGGGTCGCGCGAAGCCAAAGTCTGAAACCCATGTATTACAATGAGTTACGATGTCGATGGTAATTAGTTTTGACTCACTTTTGTCGGATCGGTATCCGATTGGCGTCAATTTTGTAGTTTCCGGGCTCACTTCGTGGTCCTGATCCCCAGCAATGCCCGTACACGAGTTCCAGGTCAAGAGCGATACCGGCTGGCTCTCGGAGGCTCCTGATCATCGCCGCAAAGCGCTTGCGGCTGGTCAGGCCCCGTGTGCGCTGGTCGAGTGAATTGCGTCCGCCAACCGCCGTTAAATCGTCAAACAGCCGTGTGCTGCTTTCGTAGCTGACCGACAGTCGGTCCACGTCCAGTACCGGGTCGCGCAACCCGGCGGTGACCCGACCATCGCCCAGAGTGGGCATATCCGGGAATCGATTCACGTGAACGCCGTTATCGACCTGCTGCCAGGCACGGCGGATCTCTTGCAAGCTGTCCGGGCCGAGCGTTGCAAACGCAAATACGCCGCCCTTTCGCAGCACCCGGGCCACCTCGGAAAAGACCGGGCCGGGATCGTCAAACCACGGCAGGAGCATGTTGCAGAAAACGACATCGACGCTCCCGTTCGCCAGCGGCAAAGCGCCAGCATCCGCCTGGGCGAATGAGGTTTTCGAGAGCCAGGATTTCTTCGAGCGGGCCCGTCCCAGCATACCGTGCGCGAGGTCGATCGAAATTAGGTGGGCGCCTTTGAAGCGCTTTGAAAGGCTTCGATTCGCAGCACCTGTTGCCGCACCCAGATCGACGACGGTTTCGGCGTCGACCAGCAAGGGTGCCAGTCGACATAGAAGCCCCTGGCGTGTTGCACCATGGACGAAATCAGCTTGATCAAAGCTTGTTGCAGCGCGCTCAAACCGCCGGCGAATATGTTTGGCGTTCAACATCGGCGGAACGTTAGCACGCTTTCAACATAGAGAACCCAAATTCGCGACGCGCACAGAACGGCGCTGGAAGCCACTATTTGTCGGTGAGCTTTATCGACTTTCTGGCCCCACGAAGCTGCGTCTTTTGCGGGACCCTGTGCAAACCATGCGAGAGCAGTATCTGCGGTGCTTGCTTTGTCGACCTGCCGTGGAACGAGCCCGCGGTCTCGCCGACCCCGGGGATGTTTGAGCGTTCGATCGCCATGCTGCACTATGCGTATCCGGTCGATGTCGCCATCAAGGCGTTCAAATTTAAACGCAAGCTATTCTATGCGTCGGCTTTTTCTGAGGTGTTGTGCAGCGCACAGGATTTGTTACCGGATGGAATTGATGCGCTGCTCCCCGTGCCTCTGCACTGGCGCCGCGAGGCATTCCGAGGGTTCAATCAGGCGATGGAGATCGCGAAGCCACTCGCCAGCCGGCTAAGGCTGCCCATGCTGCGCGGATTCAAGCGCAGCCAGGCGACGCCTTTTCAATCGGGACTCGCCGCCAGAGATCGAGCCCGCAATCTGCGGCGCGCGTTTACAGCTACGCGGATACCGACACAGTCGCACATATTAATCGTCGACGATGTCCTGACGACGGGCGCGACAGTGCAGGCGGTTGCCAGGGTCTTACGCACTAACGGTGTCAGCAAGGTGAGTGTTCTAACGGTCGCCCGAGCGGGTTAGTGCGACGGGCTATTTCGATTCGAGCTTATTCAGCAACTGGTCCAGATGCTTTTTCAGTAGCGCGGTTTGCAAAGCGTAGAAGATTACCAGGCCCGAAACGATGAAGATTCCAATCGGAAAAAAGAACACTATGGCGAAGAAAATGACAATTCCAATCGTCTTCTTTTTGCCTGGCGGTAAATACATGAACCGCCGAATAAGATCTCGCCAGTCTTCGGGCACGTCGCTCTGTTGAAGAGCAGCGTGCAAAGAAGTCGGCCTAGGGTTGAGATTTGTCGTATGGCCCGAGTCTGCTGAATGACTTTTCTCGAAATCGGCTGCGGCATTCGGTGGTGGTGCTACAGGTTGCGACTGAACGGGTATCTGAAGATTCATTTGAGCCAGGATTTGCCGGGCTTGCGAGGCCTCGATGCTCGCCGGGTATTTTCTAATTATCTGCCTGGCGTACTTTTCGGCTCTCGCTTTGTACTTCCTTGCATCAGTCGAACCGTAACTGATATTGCGAAACGCGTACTGCGCCTCGCGAATGAGTTCGTCAGCACTAGCCACCCAGGTTACCCGGCCACCGGGTTGAACGTGTAGTGCAGGACGATGCCAATAAATACCGTCATGCCGATGTAGTGGTTGTGTAAAAAGGCGGCGAAACAATGGGTTGGTTGCCGATCTCGAGCGAGCCACAGGTGGTAGGCCATCACCAAGCCGGCGATGAACACCGACAGGTAATACCAGAGACCAAGGTTCGCCCGATCACCAATCAGGACAAGCGCCAGGAGCATGAGTAACTGCAGACTGGCGATGACGAACAGGTCAACCTCGCCGAACAATATTGCCGTTGATTTGACGCCGATTTTGAGGTCATCCTCCCGATCAACCATCGCGTAAAAAGTATCGTAGATAATAGCCCAGATCACTGCTGTGCCGAATACCAGCCAGGCAAGCTCGGGTATTTCTCCCGTTTCGGCGGCGAATGCCATCGGAACAGCCCAACCGAAAGCCACACCGAGAATGAACTGGGGTATAGAGACAAAGCGCTTGACAAAGGGATAGGCAATCGTCAAAACGCCCGCGACGATGGCCAGCAGCTGCGCGGGTCTGTTGAGCATTGTTGCGAGCCCGATGGCGACCAGACTCAAGGTGACAAACAGGGCCAGCGCCTCCGTCGGCGCGACCCGGCCGGAGGCGATCGGACGGGTCCTCGTTCGCTCTACGTAGGGATCGATCTTGCGGTCCACGTAGTCGTTCAGGACGCAGCCGGCCGAGCGCATGATGAATACGCCCAGCAGGAATACGACGAACAGCCCCTGGTCTGGCGTGCCCTCACCCGCCAGCCAAAGCGCCCATAAGGTGGGCCACAGCAACAGCCAAATACCAATGGGCTTGTCGATGCGCATCAACTTGCCGTAGTTGCGAAGCTGACTGATGACTTCTGGCGCGATGTTGCGGGTAAGGCGATTACTCATCAGCGCAATTCTACACCTTCCCGTATCGGCTCGCGTCACCTAACCATCGGCGGACGATCGCTGCGGCCCGGCCCTCGGATTCCTTACGTATCGAGTCCGCCGTAATTTGTACCTCGGGCATTAGCTCAGCATCACGGACCAGATCCGCTATGCGGTAGTCCGGCAAACCGGTTTGCCGGGTGCCCATTAACTCTCCCGGACCACGAAGCTCGAGGTCGCGCTGCGCGACAATGAAGCCGTCGTTAGTGTCACGCAAAACTGCGAGGCGCTCTTTCGCCACTCGGCCCAATGGCGATTTGTACAACAATACGCAGTGGCTCATGGTCGCTCCGCGACCGACGCGCCCGCGAAGCTGGTGGAGTTGTGACAAACCCATCCGCTCAGCGTTCTCGATGATCATCAAACTCGCGTTCGGAACATCCACGCCAACTTCGACGACGGTCGTCGCGACGAGTAGTTGAATCAGGCCCTCCTTGAAGGCCTTCATGCCGCGTTCCTTTTCAGCGGGGCGCATCCGTCCGTGTACGAGACCGATGCGTAGATCCGGTAGCGACTCTGTCAGCATTTGATAGCTCGCCTCCGCGGCCTGATAGTCCAGCACGTCCGACTCTTCGATCAAGGGGCAAACCCAATACGCCTGCTGTCCGGACGAGCATGCCGACAGAACACGCTCAACAACTTCGCTGCGGCGTGTTTCCGGTACCGCGACAGTAGAAACCGGCTGCCGCCCGGGTGGCAGTTCATCAATGACTGACGTAGCAAGGTCAGCGTAAGCCGCCATGGGGAGCGCCAGCGGTGTTGGCGTAGCGGTCGGGACGCATA
>Ga0164320_10000941_pt1 | contig 10243 bp, 2 predicted proteins | sample GuaBasSediGuay11_FD_113736 | JGI IMG/M metagenome (GOLD analysis project Ga0164320, IMG submission 113736) | Subseafloor sediment microbial communities from Guaymas Basin, Gulf of California, Mexico - Guay11, Core 4567-28, 0-3 cm | ecosystem: Environmental > Aquatic > Marine > Hydrothermal vents...
CATCGCTGCCGGTGGCCGCCATAGCTGTGCGGTTACGGCCGCGGGGGGAGTCAAATGCTGGGGGAACAACGAATTCGGACAGCTCGGCAACAACGCGACCAGCAGCAGCAGCGTCCCAGTGGACGTCTTGAACCTCAGTAGCGGCGTCGCCGCGGTGACAGCCGGGGCCAGTCATACGTGCGCTCTGACGACCGCCGGTGGCGTGAAGTGTTGGGGGTTCGGAAGCGCCGGTCAGATCGGCGATGGACAGACGTTCTCCTGGCTGGGGCCGGTAGACGTGGTCGGCCTCGACAGCGACGTAACGTCGATCGAGGCCGGAAACGACCACACATGCGCCGTGCGAACGAGCATGAGCGTGAAGTGCTGGGGGAACAACTACTACGGCCAGCTCGGGCTAGGATCCACCACAAAGGTCGATCCTTACGGCGTGCTGACTCCCCAGACCCTCACGGCGCTGGGTAACACGGTGGATGCGGTGTCCGGCGGCGGGGCGCACACCTGCGCGATCGCCGACGGTGGCGTTCCCAAGTGCTGGGGGTTCAACGACACGGGCCAGCTCGGAAACGGGATCATCGAGGGTTCATTCCACGGCGGGCAGACCATACCAACGGAGGTCGTCGGCCTGACGCTCGGCGCAACCAGCGTATCCGCCGGCTTCTCGCACACCTGCGCCAGCGACACGGCGGGCGGCGCCAAGTGCTGGGGCTTCAACGGCTTCGGCGTCCTCGGGGACGGGACTTTTCAGCAATCACCGGAAGACCCGAACGCCCAGAAAGCGACGCCGGTGGACGTCGTCGGCCTGAGCAGCGGCGTGGTCAAGGTTGCGGCCGGTTCCAACCACTCCTGCGCGCTGATCGACACCGGGGACGTCATGTGCTGGGGAGAGAATCTGAAAGCTGAACTGGGCGGTGGCAACGACTTCTTCGCAAACAACACGTTCAGCCCCGTGCCGATCGCTGTGCAGCTCGTTCCGGCGGTTTGCGAGGCGGCGGCACCAAGCGGAATTCAAGCGCTGAGCCTTGAGTCCAGTGCGTTACTCGGGTTCTTCGGCTGCGACCCGATCTCGGTCGGGGGAGTCCTGTACGACGGTGACCTCGCGCAGGACGGACACAAGAATGCACTCGCGGGGGCGACTGTGGAACTGTTTGAATCCGAAACCGGAGTCCAGGTAGGCAGCGCGGTTTTCACAAACGGGAACGGCGTCTTCCGCTTGCCTGTCACTGAGACCGGCAATTATACGATTCGAGCCACGCTCAAGGACGGCGAGCCGCCGGTTCCAACCGAGCATATCGGAGTGGCAAACCCCAAGCATATTTTCGAGGTCTTCTACACGAAATTGCGCCAGGAGGTATGGATCGAAGTCGATATTACGGTCGACTCCGTCTTTACGGACCAGAACGTCTTCTTCAGCCACGCACCGGCGGCGGGCATGTCCAGATCGAGTCTCGGGCCGCTCGTGTCCGGCACCACGGCAGAGCTCTTGGACGACCTGGGAAACATCTTCTACCGCGTGCGTCAGTTCGTCGACTTCGCCACCGACGATCTTGGCGCGAAGCTGTCAAACTCCACGCTCTCCGTGCCGATCGAGATCGAGGCGTTCGCTGCGTGCGACCCAAGTGGCGACTGCGCAGCGTATGACCCCTCTGACACCTCATTCGAAATCGGCACGAGGTCGTCGCTGTACAACGATCTCTTGAAGGTCAATGGGGGAAGAGACGCCAAGCGTGATGAGTACCCGGAGAACGGTGAATGGCACGAGCTCACGCACCATCTATTCGCGGTGAACATCAGTCCCACCACGAATGGCTACAATCACTCAGGCTATCTGAACCGTGACACGACGGATTCCATGGACGAAGGCCTAGCGGCATTCATCGGCGCGGTGGCCTGGAACGTTATCGAGTCCGACAACGACGACCATTACGCGCATTTCGGGAGCATCGAGGACAACGCCAAGAAGGCGTGGACGAAGACAAATTGGACGGACGCTAATGGCGTTAAACACGAGCAACAGCAAGAGGACGCCGCGGTAATGACCCTACTCTGGGACCTGTACGATTCGGCGGCGGACACGGTCCAAGCACCCGATCCCAACGCCTTCATGACGAACGTTGCTGGCACTGACGTCCCGGTCACGTACACGGACAACATCAACATCCCTTTGAAGGATCTGTGGCAGGTATTAGTCTCGCTAGGGCCAGGAAACGCGACTGTCTTCGGTCTCAGACAGGCGCTGGAGACCGCAGCCATAGGCGGGCTCTCGGCAGCAGATCGGGCGGTCACGGTCGATCTAGATGGTGTCGGAGGGGCCGACGTCTCGCCGCTCGACGAGCCTTTTTTGATGCACGGTTTCTATCCAGTATTCCTCGAGGACAAACCGGGCCACAGCCACTATAGTCCGGACGAGTACCCCCGCACCGCTATAGGACGTACAGATTCAGACCACCCGGTGCCCCCGGTGGGAACGTCTGAGGATTCGCCGCCGAATTTCCCGTGCGACGACTCTATCGACGACGATGGCGACGGTGTGATTAACGATGGCTGTGACTGGACCTGCCTGCCGGCGGACACGATCTGTCACCGTTTAAACCGAAACCACACACCATCAAGCTCATCCGCAAACGTCCGGATCAGCGTGGCCGGATTGAGCCCCGCGGAACTACAGGGGGCGAAGATCGTCCGAGAGATCGTGTATCCGGAGACGACTGCGCTGGCGGAGTACCCGCTCGACGGGACTGCGGACACCCTTATCGGAGTATTCGTGCCACCCTACTACACAGGTGTCCTGGCAGGGGGAGAACCGTTGCCCGCGTGCGATCCTCCGAACAACTATAACGTGCAGATAACGATCTCCGTGGCGTCAGGCAGCGAGACGCGCTTCGCGACGTTTGACAACTGCGAGTACCTCACCGCGCTTGCGGCGCCAACAGGGGATCACGCGCTGGCGTTCACGTTCGACTTCGACGCGCCGCAGCCAACCCCGACGCCACCACCAACTCCCACGCCAACCCCGACGCCGACACCCACACCCACGCCTTCTCCGACGGCAGTTCCGACGTTGACACCGACGCCCACACCGACGCCAACGCCCACGTTGACGCCAACCCTGACACCGACACCTACGCCAACGCCCACGCCGACTCCGCCCGCTACGCCGACACCGACGCCGCTGCCGCCTCTGCCGACGTCGCTGCATCCTGTCCTGGTCTGCGACATCCTGCAGTACGACCCGGCTTTCCCTGGGTTTTCCGATGCAATACCGGGCGTTATCACAGACCTGAATGGCATCGCCATGTTTGCCGCCCGGACCCAGTTCAACGACCGGGAGCTGTGGAGGAGCGATGGCACGGCCGCGGGCACCTGGATGGTGAAGGACATCAACCCGGGAGCCGATGGATCGAGGCCGGGCGGGCTGACAGTGGTGAACGGAACGCTGTACTTCGCCGCGGACGACGGGACGCACGGCTTTGAGCTGTGGAGAAGCGACGGCACGGCGGTCGGCACGGTGATGGTAAAGGACATCAATCCTGGTCCGGCGTCAGGTGGTGTGGGGGCCGTAGCCGGCAACCAGATCACAACAGTGAACGGGGTTCTCTTCTTCTCCGCCGATGACGGGACGCACGGCCGCGAGCTGTGGAAGAGCGACGGGACGGAAGCCGGCACGGTGATGGTAAAGGACATCAGTCCCGGTACCGACAATACGACCGTGGGTATATTGACCGAGCACGCCGGCATGCTGTTCTTCTCCGGGGAGCAACGCAGTGCCCACGGACGCGAGCTGTGGAAGAGCGACGGTACGGAAGCCGGTACTGTGCTGGTCAAGGACATCAGACCGGGGTTGAGTAGCAGCAGCCCTGCCGGGCCCTTGACGTCCGTTAACGACACTTTGTTCTTCACTGCCGACGACGGGATCAACGGACGTGAGTTGTGGAAGTCCGACGGGACTGAGGCGGGGACGACTCTGGTGAAAGACATCATGCCTCCGGGGTTCGTAGGCGGTGACAGTTCTCTTCCCGGTCCGCTTAGGAACTTCGACGGAGCGCTGTACCTGCCCGCCAGGGGCGCAACCTTGGCCGACGGAACATTCTTGGGACTCTGGAGGAGCGACGGGACGGAAGCCGGCACGGTTCTGGTCAAGGAAGGCTTTGTCGAGCAGCAGAGACTAGAGGCAGCGCGAAACGGCCTTGTGTTCATCGGACCAGACGCAACTTCCTCTTCGGGCAAGGGCGGCCTTTGGACGAGCGACGGCACGACGGCCGGCACACAGCTAATCGCTAGCGGTTGGGGTGGCATAACTCCGGTCGACGCCTGGGGCTTGGTCTGGGTTCCCGGCGTGTCCACCACCGGCGCCCCCTCCGGCGCAATGTACAGGAGCGACGGAACACCCGCCGGCAGCGTCGAAGTGTTCCCCGCCGGAACGTTCTTCACCGTGGGTGGACTCGGGCAGACTGTCCGGGTGGGCGGTACCGTGTTCATCACCGGCGCCGAGGTAGCTTTCGCCGACTCCGGCCTCTGGACTTTGGAGCCGGGCGCGGGCCCGGCCGACCGGTCCGCGACCGATTGCGGTACGAACCCCGATCCTACGGTGACGCCGGGTCCGCCTCCAACCGCAACGCCGACGCCGGTGCCGACTCCAACACCAACGCCAACACCAACGCCGGTGGACGGCCCGGCGATGATCCTCAAGGACATCATGCCGGTGCTGGATACGTTCAACAACGGATCGGGCCCCAACGTCATGGAGAACATAGGCGGGAAGCTCTTCTTCAATGCCAGCAAGACTGGGGTGGCCCCGTACAATCCCACGTTGTGGACGAGCGACGGCACGACGGCGGGCACCGTCGAGCTCACGAACGTCTTCGCCGGCGGTATCGTCGACGTCGGGGGGACGGCGTTTGTCGCGGTCGGCACATCCGACCTGTGGAAGAGCGACGGGACTGAAACGAGCACAGTGCTGGTCAAGGATGGGTTCGTCGGATTGTCATTGCACGGCGCAGAGCTCAACGGCAAGCTCATGTTCTACGCCAACGACGGGGTCAACGGCCTGGAGCCGTGGATGAGCGACGGCACAACCGCAGGCACAACGATGATCAAGGACATCAACCCAAGCGGCGGCAGCGTTTTGTCGAGCCCGTCGTTGGTCGCGGCTACGAACGGACTGTTCTTCTTTGTGGCGAACGACGGGGTCACCGGCAACGAGCTGTGGAAGAGCGATGGCACCACGGCGGGGACGATGCTGGTGAAAGACATCAACCCGGGTGCCATTGCGGGAAGTTCGATCACGAACTTGGAAGTGATGAACGGAAACGTGTACTTCAGGGCGTTCGATGGAACCCACGGCTGGGAGCTTTGGAAGAGTGACGGAACCGACGCCGGCACCGTGCTGGTCAAGGACATCCTCCCAGGCGCCGGCACCGGCCTGGAGCGGATCGTCGGTGTACTGGGCAGCACGATCTTCTTGAGCGCTAGAGACGGAACGAACGGATTCGAGCTGTGGAAGAGCGACGGAACCGACGCCGGCACGGTACTGGTCAAGGACATCGCACCTGGGGTGGACGCCTCGGGATCAAAAGGCGTGGGGAACGCGGGCGGTCACCTGTTCTTCAGTGCCGTCGACGGCACGAACGGCAATGAGCTGTGGAAGACCGACGGCACAACTGCCGGTACCATGCTGGTGAAGGATATCAACACGACCTCGAGCCTCCATGGCCTAGGGGGATTCCCTGCGAGCGCCGGCCTGGGCGTGGGAGACCGCCTGTTCTTCAGCGCTAACGACGGGACGCACGGATTCGAGTTGTGGGTCAGCGATGGCTCGTTCTGCGGGACGTTCATGGTCCAGGACATAGCTCAGGGGGATAACTGGGGCGTCAACCCGGGCGTGGATAGGACTCTATTCGTGGCGATCGGCGATCTGCTCTTCTTCGCGGCTTCGCAGATCTCAACTGGCACGGAGCCATGGAAGCTCGACACTACACTGGTGACAAACCCAGTCTGCACACCGACGCCATCACCGTCACCCAGCCCCACGCCGACGCCTGCACCGACGCCAACACCGACACCGACGCCCGCTCCGCCGAGCGACGTGAACCGGAAGTGCTACAACATATCCGACGCCCCCCTGGGCGCTACAGTCGATCTAGAAACGCAGTTCGGCACAGAGTCGGGAGTGGAGATCGGTCCCGCAGGTTTGCTTTGCGCACCGGCCCTCATGTCGTTCCCGTCTGGATCCACTCTCGAAGGGGATCTGAACGCACCACACCTTAAGTGTTACTTCATCAACTCCGGCGACGATCCGCCGCACATCGTGGACCTTGAAACGCAGTTCGGCATCGAACAAAACGTGGAGGTCGGTCCGGCAGGTGCGTTGTGCGTGCCAGCGAGCAAGGAGGTGATCTCACCGACGAGCGAAGCGCCGACCGGGTTAGTGACGGCCCCGCACTACAAGTGCTACCAGATCTCCGACCCGATCGGGATAGATGTCACGGTCGATCTGGAAACGCAGTTCGGCACCGAGAGCGAGGTGCAGGTTGGTCCGGCAGTTCTGCTGTGCGCGCCAGCGTTGACATCGTTCCCGCCTGGAACCACTCCGCAAGGCGACTTGAGCGCTCCGCATCTGAAGTGCTACTTCATCCAGTCACAGGATGATCCGGCGCATGTCGTGAACCTTGAGACAATCTTTGGCTCCGAGTCCAACGTCGAAGTTGGTCAAGCGGAGCTGCTCTGCGTGCCTGCGATCAAGACCATCGTGGGCGGAGTCGACACCCCCACGCCCAGTCCCACGTTGACACCAACGCCGACTCCCACGCCTACGCCGCCCCCTACACCTTCGCCTACGCCAACACCAACGCCAACGCCGACTCCGACTCCCACGCCTACACCTTCGCCCACACCAACGCTCGCGCCTACACCGACACCCACACCGACTCCGTCCCCAACTCCGACCGCTTCGCCAACGCTTACGCCCACTCCCACCCCGACACCGACACCACAGCCGACAGTTCCGCCGCCGACCCCGACCGCTCCTCCAACGAGCACACCGGGGCCGACTCCTGTACTGGTAATCCGCCTGGAGCTCCCGTCCTGTCTGGGCCGGGCCGGGACGATCATCGGCACCGAGGGTAAGGATGTGATTTTCGGCACCGATGACGATGATGTAATCATGGCGCTCGGCGGCGCAGATCAGATCTTCGGCCTTGGAGGAAACGATCTGATCTGCGCTGGGGACGGCAGAGACCACACCTTCGGTGGAACGGGCAACGACATTCTGCTGGGGGAAGGTGGCGATGATTACGTCTTCGGGAACCACGGTGCCGACGTCTTGTTCGGTGGCGATGAGAACGACCGCCTGTTCGGTGGTCTGGACGAGGACGAACTCGACGGTGGCTCCGGCATCGACTTCTGCAACGGCGGCAAGGGCCCGGATGCGGCGACGGCCTGCGAGTTCGACGTGCTTGTCCCGTAGGCCGCGCGGGGCTCAATAAATTCGTCCGGAGGGCCCGGTGGGATTCGAACCCACGACTCCCGGATTAAAAGGCCGCTAGTCGCAGGGCGCGGTGTTGGAGCCCTTGCCAGATATGGAGAGCGCGTCTCGGAGGGGCTGCCTCGCGCCGAATCCTCTCGTTATCACTTTTGCTTGACCCCGCCCATACCCCGCCGCTCTGCATCGAGGTTATTCATTTCTCACAATCCCCTCGTCAGCACGTATTGGGTACGCGAAGCGAGTTCAGTTGGGGCACGATCCGGACACTGCTTCCGCGCACGGCTGGCCGGTCGTCGTTCCTGACGGCGAAGCTGATCACGCTCGGCCTGTTCGTTGCTCTTGTGGTGATTCTCGGCTTCCTGGCGGCTCTCGTGGGAAGTGTTCTGGTGACAGCCTTCAATGATCTGGACGGTAGCCTCGGAGACAACTTCGTGGGGCAGTTATTGGGAGCGGCGGTGCGGGCCGCCTACGTAATCGTCCCTTATGCGGCGATGGCCTTCGTCATCGCCCTGTGGTCCCGGTCCAGCGCCGCGGGAATCGCTATTCCCATCATCGTCTTCTACGCCGAGGTGCTGCTCACGCCGGCATTTGCTTCGGTCGAATGGCTCCCGAACGCCTTGATCTACAGCGCAAACATAAGCTCGCTCGTGGATTCCGATGCGGTTCTTGAGGCGGACGAACTGCCCGGCCGGTGGCAGGCCGCGGGTGTGCTCGGGGCCTACGTTACTGCGTTCATCTCCCTCGCCTACGCGCGCTTCCTAACACGAGACGTCACCTAGGGCAGCAGCTACTGTCGGCGACGGCTAGGACTCCGTATCTCAAGTCCGGTGCTCTGACCGTCGTACTGGTGACGTGACCCGTATCGGTCCAGCCCTCGAGCGACCGCTCCTCATGGTTTGGCTGCCTGAGCGACGTCAGACGCTTGGTCGGCGCCGTTCACCGATGATGTCGTCATCGCAAATGTAAGTACAGCGTGAGCGGCCGCGTCCGACATCTGGTCAAGGGCCTCAAGGCTGATGTTATCGAATGTGTCACAGGCCAGGTGGTAACACGGGTCGTATTGGTCACCGGCAGTCCCGCCGTAGATGGCTACTTGTTCTTCGGTCTTGATCCCCTCGGCCCCAGTGAACAGGCCTCCGGCAGGTATACCTACCGCAATGAACGGCCCGTAGTCGGAGCGTCCATCAAAAGACGTTGGCTCTGTGGCCAGATCCTCATCAGCGAAGTAGTCGAGGAACACTCTTTCAATGTTCGCTGAACCGTTGGGCCCAGCAAGTGGCGTATCGGAGCCGTCACCGTCGTACACAAATCGGACGAAGTTCGGTGAACCGATCATGTCGAAGTTGAGGTTGAGCGCTATATTCTTGATCTCTCGCTTGCTCAGGTTGTCCACGTAGAACTGAGAGCCCAGCAGCCCCGATTCTTCTGCTCCCCACCAGGCGAACCGGACTTTGTTCTGCGGCTCGATTCCGAGGTCTGCCATCTTGAGAGCGATCTCCAGTATCGCTGCCGAGCCGCTGCCATTGTCCTGAATGCCGGGGCCCTCCGAAACGGAGTCGAGATGCGCTCCGACGACGACGACTCTGTCGTCCCGGCCACCCGGTGTTTCCGCGATGACATTCGATGTTGTCACGATACCGCGAAATACGTCGGCGACCATGTGGAGTTCCAAGCCAGTCGTCCCAGCCCACTCAACCCCACGATCGAACGTTGCTTCGAACACAGGTAGCCCGCCAGAGTAGTCAGGCGAGAGCGTGCCGTTGATCAACCCCTTTCGGGCCTCCGTGTTTCCCTGATTGAAGATGATCGCACCTACCGCCCCAGCTGCCGCTGCGTTTTCAGCCTTCAGCTGGAAGGTGCAGGCACCGCGCTGGATGATCGCGATATTGCCCGCAGGGAAGCCAGAGAAGTCTGACGCCTCGCATCCGCTAGTTGACGAATTGCCCGGAGACGTATCGATGTCCACGGCAGTAGCCGGCCGCGCAACGTCGCCCGGGTCAGTCTCCGACATCAGGTCGTAGTCCAGACCCTCAACGTACGAAACCGATCCAGGGGTGGTCTGCTCCAAAGTCGAAGGCCCTAGAGGTTGGAAGCTGGCGAAGTCAAACGGTTGGATCTGGACGTCGTATCCCGCCGCGAGCATCTGTGATGCCACGTAGTCGGCCGAGTGATCATACCCGGGACTACCCGCCACACGGATCCCACCGTTCAAGTCAGCGATGCGCTGAAACGCGTCCTGGTGTTCCCGAACCCCATCAACCGTCACCGCCTCTCTGAGCGCGGATGAGTCCGTGGGCACCGCTCCTGACGCCGCAGGAGCGCTGATCATTACGGCTAAGATGCTCACGATGACGATCTGAGCGAATAAGATCTTGGATCGCATGGTACGTAACCCCCTTCTGGGTAGCCTAGTGGTGGCGCTCAAATGGCGCTTGGAGTGCAAGGACGCGCCACCATTGAGGCACGACAATACAGACAAGGCCGTAATGCGTCAAGTGACTGCGAGTCAACTGGCCGTGGGGACCGACGTTGTGGCTCTCGCCAGATTCCGTAATGAACGAGACCGTTGACTCCCGGACCGGTAATCCGGGATTCAAGAAAACGACCGCTTTGGCCGGCCTGCATTAGATAGGGAAGCAACGTGGAGGGCCCGGTGGGATTCGAACCCACGACTCCCGGATTAAAAGTCCACCCCTCGTGAGGTCGGATCTTTGAGCCCCTGCCAGATACGGAGAGCGCGTCCGGGAGAGGCTGCTGTGCGCC
>Ga0164320_10000942_pt1 | contig 10239 bp, 7 predicted proteins | sample GuaBasSediGuay11_FD_113736 | JGI IMG/M metagenome (GOLD analysis project Ga0164320, IMG submission 113736) | Subseafloor sediment microbial communities from Guaymas Basin, Gulf of California, Mexico - Guay11, Core 4567-28, 0-3 cm | ecosystem: Environmental > Aquatic > Marine > Hydrothermal vents...
ATGTTGTACGAGCTGCACGACAGGAGTGGTATTGGCGTGCACCTGATTGAAACTCCTGGTTGGAGCTTTCCGTTTGAACCCGGCAAGGAGTTCGCCCCTCGTAAGGAAGTGTTTCGCCGCATCTCAGAGAAATTCAAACCGGGTGACATCGTTCTTCTGTCGCGGCTTTACATCGACCGCGCTCTCCCCCAAACCGTCATTGAAGTCAGACCCTGGTTATACCTCGTAACCCGCCTCGCCGCGGAGCTTGCCGAGAAGGGGGTAAGTATCGTTGTCACCGGACCGCCACCCATATTTCCGTACAAGGACATCCGTGAGTGCAGCCTGGACGAAAGAAAGAGCTGCAGGTTGGAAAGAGAAACGTTTTCCCCGTTGGTGGATCAGGTGACAGAGCTGCTAACCGAACTCGAGGCAAACAACGGGAATATCGCCATATTCAAACTATTCGATTCAGTCTGTCCGGCTGGCGATGAATACTGCTACCCGGACAATGGCAGCAGTTTCCTTTACCGGGACAAAGACCATTTCAACTCGCTGGGTTCAATGCTGCTGGCTGAGCCTTTTGTCGACATGCTACGTTCCTCAGGCTTACTTACTCGCGGCCAGTAAAGTCAGATCACGGTGTGAAACACCTACGGTATCAGGCACGTATTTGTTGTATATGTTGCGTTAGTGATAATGATTTCAAACTCAATAATCTTTCGATCAATTCTGGTCGTCTGCTTGCTCATTGTGACCGCAGCAACGAGCGCGCAGGCACCTGCTGACCGGCCGGTTGTACGCGCGGCAGAAATGACGTCAATCCCGGTACTCGACGGCAGAGTACTCGAAGACTCCGCGTGGGCCAGCCTCATCCCGGCCACTGGGTTTTGGCAGGTGCAGCCTGATGATGGCGAGCCAGCGACACAGAGAACCGAAGTCTATGTCGGTTACTCGGATGACGCGTTGTACATCGGGGTTGTTGCGTACGATGACGATCCTGACGCAATCCTAGTCACCGATAGCCGTCGCGACTCCGACCTTGCCGATACCGACAGCTTTCAGGTTGTTCTCGACGGCTTGCGTGATGGACAAAACGGATTTGTCTTTGGTACCAACCCTGCGGGCATTCAATATGATGGCCAGGTAACCCGCGAAGGCACTGGTGGTGTGCTGGGTTCCGGCAGTGGCGGCTTCAACCTGAACTGGGATGGAAGTTGGGACGTCGCAACGAAAATATCCGAGATCGGCTGGAGTGTGGAGATGCGAATCCCGTTTCGTACGCTTCGTTACGGTCGTGATGAGATACAGACCTGGGGCATAAATTTTCAGCGCAACATCCGTCGCAACAACGAAATCAGCTACTGGGCGCCACTGTCCCGTCAGCACAATCTATACCGCGTCTCCGAAGCGGGCAGTGTGACCGGGATTGAACTACCGGTGCAGCGCAATCTGAAGATATCACCGTACGTTCTTGGCAGTTCCTCAAGTGGCGGGGATCTTACCGGTACCGAGAACAACAGTGAGGTCGGCTTTGACATCAAATATTCGATAACGCCCAGCCTGACACTGGACGCGACCTACAACACGGACTTCGCACAAGTTGAAACAGATGAGAACCAGGTCAACCTGGATCGGTTCAGCCTGTTTTTTCCGGAGAAACGACCGTTCTTTTTAGAGAACGCCGGGCAATTCGCCGTTGGCGATGCCCAGGCGACTGAAATGTTCTTCAGTCGCCGCATTGGCATCAGCGATGACGGTGACCCGCTACCGATTGAGGGCGGCATCCGAGTCTCCGGCAAGATCGGCAACAGCACCAATGTCGGGTTTCTGCACATGAGCTCTGAGGCCGTGGCTGGCATTGCACCGGGCAACAAGTTCACGGTCGCACGAATTAATCAGGAATTGCCAAGCCGCTCCGCAATAGGGTTTATTTTCGTCAACCGAGACGGTGATGGATCGCATCTTGTTGCTCCCGGCATGGATGAGAACCAGACTTACGCTATCGATGGGCGCTGGGGCATTGGCGAGAATTTATTGCTGAGCGCCTGGGCTGCGCAAACCGCGACACCAGGGTTAAACGGTCGCGACGAAGCGTTCGCTGCGAAAGCAGCCTATGACTCGGCCGAGTGGGCCTATCATTTGGAGTACGGGCAGGTCGGTGCGGATTTCAACCCGGAGGTCGGGTTCCTCTCACGCTCTGATTTTCGCCGCGTAAGCGCTTTCTTGATGCGTCGTATTCGCCCGGACGACATGTGGGGGTTGCTCGAAATTCGACCTCATGTGTCCTATACCGGCTACTGGGACTTCGACGGTTTTCAGGAAACCGGCCGTTTGCATAACGACATCCACTGGGAATATCGCAACGGTTATGAAATTCACACCGGTGTTAATCTGTCGCGCGCGGGCGTGAAGGAAGCTTTCGATATTGTCGACGGTGTGACTATTCAGCCCGGCACCTATGAGAACGCAGAAGTGGCCATCGTATTTCATACGAACCAGGCGGCACCGTTGAGTTTTGCGATAAACACAACCATTGGCGGTCGCTTTGGTGGCGACCGTGTCTCATTGGCACCAACGCTACGCTACCGTATCGGAGAAACATTTAGCTCTGAGCTTTCCTACAACTACAATGAATTCGATTTGCCAGTGCCCGGAGGGCAGTTCAAGGCGAATCTCGCACGTTTGCGTTTGTCTTATTCATTCACTCCGAAAATTCTTCTGCAAGCGCTCGTTCAGTACAACGAACTTGATGACATCCTCGGCGCCAACCTGCGCTTTTCCTGGTTGCAATCTGCGAACGCCGGTTTTTATCTTGTCTATAACGAAGTTGACGAGCAAGGCGTTGGTGGACTGCCAGCCGGCCGCGAAATCATTATCAAGTACAGTCACATTTTCGACGTCTTCAATTAAGAGTCCGAATCGACTCCTTGCTTGCCTGCGAGGCTAACGCGCGTTTATACGCAATGTAGTACCTGTAGATATTGCCAACATAGGTGACAGGTTCACGGCCAACCTGCGCCGCAACCACGAGCTCGACATTATTAAACCAGACATTCGGATCAAGCCCGCGGGCCTCGGCCACCCTTCTCAAGCGGTTTATTCGATTTGGACCGGCGTTATAACCTGCCATCGTGAACAACATTCTCTCTGTCGGTTCCATGTCTGCATCTGAGAAATAGTGGCCACGCAGTACCGACAAGTACTTGGTCCCGGCATGAATATTATTTTCGAGGTCCTCAATATCCGAAATTCCAACCGCGCGGTCTGCAGCAGTAGAAGGCATAACCTGCATGACACCGATGGCGCCTACGTGGCTGCGAGCATTCTGATCGAAACCCGATTCCTGAAACGCAAAGCTGGCCAGCAATAACCAGTCAAAGTCATAGCGCTCTGCGTAAGTCCTGAACAAACCTGAGAGCTGTTCAAAGCGTCTGAACGGTTGACGTTCCAGTGCGGGACGCACCCAGCCGGTATTCTTGCCATACCGTTTCAACAAGATGTTCGTCGTCAACGTGCCCACACGATTTTCGTAAACGAATCCATCGAGCAGCTCTTTGAATCGCGGGCTCTCTTTTCTCATAGCCAGTGCGATCTCGGCACCTTTTCTGAAAACGATATCTTCGTGCACTGTGAGATTGCTGAATATCTTTGCCCAAACTTTTACCCGGTGATCATCAACGACTGTGGCAGGCAACAGGCCGGCGTTCATCATTTCGAGAATATCTTCGGCCTCAAGGCGCGGATCAGTGACCGTTACTTTGATCGGCTCCAGTCCATCTGCAACGAACTTCTCGTTCAACGCAGTAACGCTTTCATAATAGCTCGACGCCCGCGGCACAACCAGCTCTTGTCCCGCGAGATCCGTTACCTCAACAACGTCCACAGCACTGGGTCCGGTCACCAGGAGTTCGCGGACTTTTTTCGTGAAGGGCGTAGAAAAGTCGACTAACTGACTTCGCTCCGGCGTCACCGTCAGGTTCGCAAATGCGACATCACCATGACCTGTTATCAGGAATGAAATGAGCTGATCACGACGCACGGGAATAATGGTTACTTTCAGCGTCTTCGCCGCTTGTCCGAGTTTGTCGCGCGCGTACTTCTCGAGCAATTGGGACATTTCGAAAACTGTGCCACGTTGCCGCCCCTGGTCGATGAAATACGAACCCAGCGTGATGGTCGTCAGCACCCTGATTTCGCCACGCTGAAGCATGGCATCGAGGTCACCGAATTGTGGCTCGGCCAGCGCCGGCCAGACATCCTCTAATGGAGCCTCGTCAACTTCCTGGGCAAAGCCAACAGCTGACAGCAGAAAAACAAGTAGTACCCTGAACGTTTGTCGCAGACTATTTTTGCTCATGATTTTTCTTCAGGTATATCTTTTTTAGTGCCGGTGTTTGGAAAAGCAGTGCCGAACAGAATGTTACGACCGCGATGATACCAAGGATGACCATCATACGGCCGAAGGGCTGGCCATAAGCCGCACGTACTTGCACCAACTCGTAGAGCGTACGCACCCACTCAAGTGCGCCGAGGATGAGGACGACTTGCATCAGCCGGGCAACCCATGGTCGATGGACGATAAGCAGAGCGATCAGGAGCAGCGCTCCAATAACACCGATAGAATTGCCATAGCGCATGAAATGGGCGCCGAGAATGACAAGGCTGAGGATGACAGGGAGGTAGAGCAACACTTTCTTCATGGTCGCATGATGGCAGATGACGTCTGTTTTTTGTACGCATCGATCTGCTGATCGGTTGAGATCGCCGCCATTTTTCTACGCCGGGCCGGCTATTACACCGATGAGATCTCCACCAGGCTTTAACGGCTTACCGGTCAGATCTCCAACCATTTGGACATCTGCAAGGCCGGCATGACGCAACTCCGTTTGCAGACTCTCCGGCGTGTAGTGCTGAAACCAGTTGAAGATCTGCCATGTATCGTTGGGCTCAACGATCAGATAGCGATCCAATGATAGGCGCTCATCTGGATAGACAAACGTGCGTTGAATGCCTACATAGTCGCCTTTCGCCCAGAAACCGTTCATCAACTGATTTTCTATAAGGGTGCATTCCTCCTTACCAGTGAGGAGCCCCATCCCTGCGACATCGATCACAATTCGACCCAACAGGATTGTTCTTTGTTCTGGCGAGAGAACACAAAGGTCGGTATAGATGAGCGTTACTATGTCGAAGCCAGTAGGCAAGTCATCTAATAGATAATCAGCGTGTATGTAACGGATTGACTGTTCATTCTCTCCAGCCTTGAGATCGGCGTACTCCACTGAGAGTGCAGAAAAATCCACACCAGTTACATCGGCCCTTTTTTTTGAGAAGCGTTGAGTGTAAAGCCCGGGCCCACAGCCAAGGTCACATAGTCTCTTTCCAGAGAGGTGCAGTTGAGAATCAATCCAGTTGACTGTCTGATCGATGATCTCGAAGCGACGCGATGCGAGGTCAGTTTCCTGATTGAGATGAAAACTCAACATCTGCCGAGCAAGGTGTGGCCGCGTCCATAACTCCGTCGCTGTGTAACGAGAAAAAGGTTCTGGACGTTGGGCAATGTCTTGTAGCAATTCATACATAATACAAATCCTTCGAAGTCTTAGACTTCAAAATAGCTAATAAAAACAGGATTTAGCAGCCGCAAGAAACGCTGCTCAAGGAGCAGGTATAGATGGTGCGGCCGGATTTATGTACGTGCTATTTCATAACGCGGCGACGATAGCACAAACGCATAACGATGCAAGCATGCTCGGGGAGCTATTCGTGAGGATCAGGTCGACGGCATATAAATGTCCAAGCCCGAACGTTCGCGGCCATTATCGCCTCCCACCGCCCATATCTAAACTCGTCATTCGCCATTTTCCCTGTGTTGGGTGACTGTAATCCTAATTCCTGTAGTAACTTATAGGGTCAAGCACTGACGAGTCTGCACTTTTGGAGTAAATTGGTACTTGATCCGGTAGACAGCGTCAGATGAGGAGCGTCAGAAAAAGACCTAACGTGATGAGACAATCCTACGAAATAGTATCGATCCAGCGAGCAGAGCCCCCGCCCGACGCCGAGAGCTCCAACTGGTACCGCTATGTGATCGCGTTTGAAGGCACCAACACCATTCACGGCTGCCGACAAGGGAGTCTTAAGGCGGTGACGAGCGCAGTCGAGGAAATCATCGTCCAAATGAACGAACGCCATTCGAAAAAACGCGGCCGAGAGAAGAAAACCTAGAAGTCGTAATGCCCGCTCCTGACCTTAAGCCGCCGTTCATCCGAGTCGTAAGCGGAGTGATCGGGATTCTCGGAGTTGCCGCAATTCCCTTAAACGCTCTGCGGGATGGCAGTCTCCAACCAACCATAGTGCTTTTTGCCAGTCTCTTTGCAGGCTTTCGTCGCTCTCATTAGCAATGCGGTCAGTTCTGTCCTGTCCCGCCTTCGAGGTGTTCCCAGATAAATTCCGCCAGTTTTGGGCGGTAGCGATCCCGAGACAAGAGAAATCCGTTGTTGTGATCGCCTGCAAGCTCAAGAAACGCCTTCGGTTCCGGCGCCGCCTCATACAGCGCCTTGCCCATAGCAAACGGAATGATCTCATCGTCGCGACTATGGACAATGAGAATCGGGCTCATGATTCTGGTCACGAAATCAATGACAGGGTATCTCAGTCGCGAGATGAGCCGTACAGGCATGAACGGGTAAAGTTGAGCCGCCATATCAACGGCCGAGGTAAAACTCGATTCTACGATTAGCGCGGCCGGTTTGTGTTTGGTCGCAAGCCAGGCCGCGACGGCACCCCCGATCGAACGCCCGAACATGATAATCCTTTCGGGATCTTTTCCGCGTTGGGTGACCAGATACTGCCAGGCAGCTTCGGCATCCCGGTAAGTTCCCTCCTCGCTGGGTTTTCCCTCGCTCTGGCCGTATCCACGGTAATCGATGATGAACGTATCGAGCCCGAGTTCGTGGAAGATCGCTATGCTATCGAGACGATGCGATATGTTGCCTGCATTTCCGTGCAGGAAAAGGACTGTCCCACGAGGATTGTGGGCATAGACGTACCAGCCGTGAAGCGAGAGACCGTCGGCGGTTTCGAAATTGACATCGACATAGTCAAAGCCTGCGTCCCGTGGCGTTGCCTCAAGTTCACGGCCTGGCAGGCTTGCAAGGAATACCATCCGCTCCTGCATGAAGTACAGCAGCACACCCAGCAGCACATAACAGCCGGTAGCTATCGCAATCAACGCAGCAATCGTCCGCATGGCACCTCCTGCACGGGAATTGAATTACTCGTCTGGCATCTATTGTATACGGGTGCGAGTACGGCGACATTGGGAAGGGTGCGCTTAGTGCATTCGTTGCATCAGGCGTTCCGCACGCACATGATCACGCATCTGATCACGGAAATTGTTAACGCCGGAAAAGAAATCGCGCATCATAATGACCCACAAATACTGGCCATGGGGGGTGAGGCGAATGTGCTCACCGTCGTCGACAATGGCTCCGAGAATCCTTAACAGCAAGAATTCCTTGCGCAGCAGATTAAAAAAGCGCCCTTGGTATTTTTGCCGATGTTCCGCTTTTGACATGGACAGACCGAACAGGGCCATGATCGCATCGTAGCGGGCCTGCTGGAATTCTCTCAGCTGTCGGTGCGCCGTTATCGCCGCGCCAGTCTTGTCGATCATGCGGCCATAACGGTGGATCGCGAAGGTGTTGGCGTACATCACGCCATCGAGATAGCTGAACGCACCACTGCCGGCGCCAATGTAACTTGTATCGGCGATGATGTATTCATCGGTAAGTCCTGCGTTCCGCGAGAAACACCAGATGGATGAAGGCAGGTAGTCCTTTGCCATGCGCTGACGGAGCTCTTCATAGAACGGCTTTTCATTCTGCAGAGAGTGGGTACCCATGGTCTTGCGCAGGGCCTTGCTCATGCGTCTGGAGGTCATCAGCGGATAAAAGGACGCCTGACTTATCCGCAATTCGTCAATGACGATATCAAGATCGCGTTGCAACGATTGTTCACTTTGCCCCGGCAGATTGAAAATCATATCGACGTTCACTGTGCCAAATCGGTCTGCGGCGAACTTCAGACGTTCACGGTTCTGCTCCCCACTGCCATAGGGAGCATACCGGCCCATCTGTTTCAGCAGCTCGTCGTCAAACGTCTGTATGCCGACCGAGAGGCGGTCGACCTTGGCCTCGATCAGCATCTGCAACACGTCTTCCCGCAGGTGGTTCGGGTTCGTTTCGACTGAAACTTGCTCGATGGGAAACAAGGAACCGACCAACTCCAGGGTCATGGCGAGCTCCTCGGGCATTATCGTCGGCGTTCCGCCACCAACGTAGACAATCGTGGGCAGATAGCCATTGTCCGCGATGACGCGCAGTTCCTGCCACAATGCCTTGAAATACGCGGACGCCTTGGCCAGATCCATCTGTACCCGATGAAACGAACAAAAAGGGCAAAGCGATTCACAAAACGGAATATGAATATACAGGACGGCTGGCTGCGACCGACTCGCTTCCGGCAACGTCACCGGCCCGCCGAACTCGAAATTCATTTGACGATCAAAGTTGCGGCGCAAATATGCGTCCAGCAGTCGCTCGGTAAAAGTCACGGAGGATTGTCCTTGGAGCCCAGACGATCCGATTATAGCTTGTGCCCGACGTGGCCCGCACACGATCTATCATATACGAGCTTGTTGAGCTTCTACTTCATCCCCCGTCCCTTCACCAAGGACTGTATTTTTACGCATGTGAACCGGTGGGCCAGCGGACTAGACTTGACACCGATAGAAGAGGTCATTCAGTCATGAGCATGAGATGCGCAGTTCTTTGTGTCGCGTTGCTGACGTTCACAGCAAGTGCTGACGATGCGGATTACGCGATCGCGAGAGCTGCGATGGTGGACGAAGTTTATCTTTATTCGGCTTCTGCCGGCGATACCGGGGAAGATGCGCTAAGCGAAGGTGTCATGCATGCCCTGGGCACAGTCAAACGTCACGAGTTTGTTCCGGCACGCCAGAAGCCCTTCGCGTACGAAAATCGCCCGTTGCCGATCGGTCATGGGCAGACGATCTCGCAACCTTACATCGTCGCGATAATGACCGATCTCATAGAACCTGACCGCGACGATATCGTGTTAGAGATCGGTACCGGTTCCGGTTACCAGGCAGCGATTCTCGCTAAACTCGTAAACCACGTTTATAGCATCGAAATCATCAAACCACTGGCCGACGACGCTACAGCACGCCTGGCACGTCTCGGCTATGTCAACGTCACGACCAAGCTCGGCGATGGCTACTACGGTTGGGAAGAACATGGGCCTTTCGATGCGATAGTGGTGACAGCCGCCTCGAGCCACATTCCCCCTTCACTGGTCCGGCAGTTGCGGCCCGGCGGCCGCATGATCATCCCGGTTGGCGGCCCGTTCATGACACAGCAGTTGCTGTTACTCGAGAAGACCGAAGACGATGACATCATTACGCGACAAATTGCCGCAGTTCTTTTTGTCCCTCTGACCGGCAAGCACTAGCCCGAATGATGCGCGTCCTGTTCCTCGCGACCTTACTCATCTCGGCAACAGCGATCGCTTACGAAATCCTGTTGATGCGCATGCTGTCGATCGTGCAGTGGCATCACTTCGCTTACATGATTATCAGCCTGGCTCTTTTGGGCTACGGTGCCAGCGGCACCTTTATTGCAATCAGCAAGCGCTGGCTCATGCCACGATTTGAACTGGTTTTCAGTATTAGTGGCCTCCTTTTCAGCATCACAATGGTCGCCTGCTTTGTGCTTGGGCAGCGAGTGTCGTTCAACGCCCTCGAAATCGTCTGGGATGCGCAGCAAACCATAAACCTCAGCATCATTTATCTGATCTTTTTCGTGCCGTTCTTTTTTGCTGCCTGTTGTATCGGTCTGGCCTTCACTTGCCGCCCGTCGTACATCAGTCGGGTTTACTTCTTTGATCTGCTCGGCGCAGGAATCGGCGCCATGTTGATCGTCGGGTCGCTTTTCCTTCTTTCGGTGCAAAACGCACTGATAATGCTGGCTATTCTTGCGCTGCTGGCATCCGTATTGATGGGTCTCACGTCAACGGCGCGCAAACCTCTCATCGCCATACAGCTCATCTGCCTGGCCGCCCTCCTCTTCGGCCTGCCCGAGGACTGGCTCGCACTGCGAGTCTCGGAGTACAAAGGACTGAACCAGACCATGCAGGTGGTCGATAGCAACATTTTGAAAGTTTCATCGAGTCCAC
>Ga0164320_10000943_pt1 | contig 10238 bp, 10 predicted proteins | sample GuaBasSediGuay11_FD_113736 | JGI IMG/M metagenome (GOLD analysis project Ga0164320, IMG submission 113736) | Subseafloor sediment microbial communities from Guaymas Basin, Gulf of California, Mexico - Guay11, Core 4567-28, 0-3 cm | ecosystem: Environmental > Aquatic > Marine > Hydrothermal...
GAAGATGACATTTGTATTGACGCCTGCGTTTTCTCAATTTGTAGTCGATACGTGCAACTAACAGGACCAACGGTTCGTCTGCTTTACCCCAGAAGCAGCCACTGAGCTAGAATAGGGCTGAGGGGCCGCTACTGACCCATTGCGGCCGCTCACTGGAATCAGGAGTTGGGGGAGCGTGGACGAAATTACTACAACAAAGAAGCGATCTAAACCAGGCTAGGATACTGATCGTGGCGCGAAACGGTGCTGAAAGTCGGTTCACGACCTAAGTCGGAACTCAAATGCCATCATAGTCAAGAGGATTGAGTCGGCTCTGATGCCTTGGAACATGTCTCGTTGTGAGGCAGGAGAGTATGGAGGAAACAGCATGTATCGAATCGTTAAAGTAGGACTTATGGCGACGGCAGCACTGTGGGCCATCTGCAGTGGGCTATACAACATCACAAACTGGTCGGAGTCGCTGACCTACGTTGAGGCAGTAACTTCCATGTCTCTATTCGAAGGAGGTTCGGAAAGCTGGCAGGCAACATCCAACTCGGTCATTGTGTGGATGGGCATACTGTTCATTTTTCTGGCCAAAGTCGCCGCCGCGGCATTATGCAGCGTTGCGACCTGGCGCATGTGGCAGACACGCGCAGATGATGCTGCATACGCTGCGGCGCGTCAGATTGGCATGGCCGGCTGCGGTATTGCGGTGATCATGCTGTTCGGAGGCTTCATTGCCATCGCGGAGAATTTCTTTGACCTGTGGCGCGCCGGCGATGTTGGCGGTGCCGTGCTCAGCGGCGCTTACCGATACGGAGGAGTCATGGCCCTGATCGCCATCATGGTTGGCGCGACTGATGATTGATGGAGGCACGTGGTTCGCTTCGAACCTATCTGGGATTGGCGGCTGACCGACCGCTATTGGCCGAAAGCAGCCACTCAAAACAGCCAGAATCCACCAGTCTGAGCGTCCGGTATTGGGAAAAGCGGATATTACGCTACTGATTCCGTAGCAGGATGATTTCAGAACAAATAGCCCGAATTTGAGGTAAGTGATAATGATCTCTTGGCTGATCGTGGCGGGCTGAGAGGCGCTGATTCGACGTTACAAGTCCCTGCACAAGTGCAAGGTCACTCAATCGCGTTAATGTGCACTTATACCGCACTTAAACATCGAAACTTCAGCCACTAGGTGAGCGAAATATACTACAAATAATTGAAAACAAACGAGAATTGTGGTCGGGGTGAGAAGATTTGAACTTCCGGCCCCTGCCTCCCGAAGACAATTCGACACTCGTTTGTTATCAAGAACTTACAGAATAACACCAAATAAATCATTCACATAAGATGTTTTTTGATAACGATTGATCACGTTACGTAACGTTTGATAACGTTTTCACTGTGGCAGAATTGTGGCAGATTCTTCCACGCTGATCGCAGCGGATACGTCGTATTCGTAGCGGTATTTATTACTTTACGATGATTGGATAGAGTTTTTGCGCCCTTCAAGTTCGTCTCAAACAATAAATTCATGTTTTTAAATGAAAAAAAGTGAACCGGAATTGCTTGAATAAAAGACAGGATTGCGAAAATTGGAAAGCCTTGCGCCCAGCAGGTCACCATGAGCATGCGTAAATATGATGGCTTCGACTGGCTTATCGCTTATCTTTCGAAATTCGGCGAGCACAGCTTTGGCTGCTATTTGATCGATCTGAGCATCAATTATCACGACGCCGCTGTCGCCCACGATCATTGACGTTGTTGACACACCGTAACCAACCGCTGTGTAAACTCCAGCGGCGACATCGATAATGTCTTTTTCGAACTCCGCTTGCCTGGCCTGTACGAGCTTTTCTGCTTCAGTTGCAGCAAATGCTATCGAACAAAATAGAAACGCGATTATGCAGCCCCCTATACTCAGCAAGGTTTTCACGAATCTTTTCTCCAATTCACACTTCAGTTCGGAACGTAAGGACCAATTTCTAGGTCCGCTTTGGGTCATTAGCGGACATAGAAAACGACAAAGCCATCGGCATTTAATTGCTTACGCAACCATAGGGCTCCACAGTGACGCCTGGTACGTAAAGCCAATACTTTTGGAGTTCGATCTGCTCGGTAAATGTTGCCGGATCCATGATTTTCATTTTGTAATCCATACGACTTCCGTCATCACTCGGCGTGAATCGCTCTTCAATCTCGACAGCGTCACTCAGGGGGATGCCCGTTTGGTTGAAATGCCCATAATTGATGCCAGTGGTCGTGACCACGAGGGTTTGGTCCTCCCAGCGGCCAATGGAATAGCCCAGTCTGTGGGGCGATTTACCCTTTGGTGTTGCATCATCGGTCATGTGAATGATGCGAGTCGTATCGTATTCCTCCAATCGCAAAACAATATCCGGATCTTGCGCAATAAATTCCAGCGGATATGGCTGCTCCATAATGGTCGGCATGCCCTTTGGCCTGCAGTTCGCTGTCGGGTTGTCATTAATTGGGTCATGCGCAGCCAGGGCCGAACGAGCCACGTCCGTCAACGGATAGCTGCTGAGATCAAAATCGGGGTTACCGGTCGAGGGAAAAAGCATCGGAATGACTGCGGTGTGAGTCCACACCCGGTATATGCCAAGTTCAGGAGCTGACGCATCGCCCTCTTCTACAAACCTTACTCCGGACCTTCCAAGAATCTGATCAGTCCAGCGTGGCTTGTCCTTCGGGTCGATCACCAGTTCCTGCTGATTTGTGAGCAGCACATTGGTTACCCACATTGCGCTCACTCCGCGGACTGATGGGTTTCCTGCAACTTTTACCTTATCGCCAACCGCAAGCAGTGCTTTGGTGATATTTTGGTTGCGCAGGTGGCTGATTGACGTTGTTTCAATCTCCCACAATTCTTCTTCGCCGTCGTTGCTTCGCACACGGATCGTAAAGCGGACATGAGGGTTCTTCCAGGTCAAGCGAGTGATCTCGCCCTCGAGTTCAATCATGACCGTGTTGTCGAATTTTCCGTTCCTGCTGTGATGCGCAGATGCGTCGAATGGCAGGATAAATACACAAATTAAGGCTATCCAGCCAATCGCGTTATTCATCGAAAACATTATGGACCACCGAATTGTATTGATGTCACTGGTTGAGATAATCATCAACTACTAGAAGAGGATAGCGGGGAATTATATTCGATAAAATTTCCAATTCGTCAATAATAGCGAGATTATCCGAAAACCTATACAATTTTTGTCGATCAAAAACATAACGTGTGAATTAATCGAAATTAACCGGATTCAAATCTGATGCCTACTACCACACCCGTCGGCTCAAACGAAGACAATGAAGCACGAATTTCTACCCGGGCATCAACGGTTTACGACAGACTGCACGATGACATACTTACCGGAAAACTGAGACCCGGCGTGAAGTTGCGCCTAAAGGACCTGATAACGCAGTACGATACCGGCAATAGTCCGCTGCGAGAGGCGCTGAACCGTCTGTCGGCCAATGGGATGGTTGTCAGAGAGGACAACCGCGGCTTCCGCGTTTCGTCCGCCAGCACAGATGAACTGGCCGAACTCACGCGTACACGCTGCTGGCTGGAGGAAATTGCACTCCGGGAGTCCATCGCCAACGGCGATTCGACCTGGGAGGAAAGAATTGTAGTGGCAAGCCACTGGCTTACGCGGACTGCCGGGAGCAAGGAAACCTCTGTTGACACGTCGTCACAAGATTGGGAAGCCCACCACCGCGAGTATCACCAGGCGCTGATATCAGCGTGTAATTCGAAGATCCTTATGGATTTTTGTGCTGAGCTGAGCCAGCGCTTATTCCGCTACCGAAATCTCGCAGAGGTTGTCGAATACCGTGACCGCTTCGAACTCGGAGAACATCAGGAACTGCAGGAAGCAGTATTGAGTGGCAATGCGGATCTTGCAGTCGAATTGCTTCACAAGCATTACGCCGTGACCTCTGAAATATTGCTCGCTAGCGGCCGATTCGAATAGGAGGACCGCCATGACGGTTGGATTTGTTGGCCCGGGCGGCATGGGGCAGGGAATGGCAGGCAGTATTCTGGATGCTGGTCACTCGAGACATACGCGAAGGTGACGCGCTTGTTTGAAATCGCCTCTGCGCGCTCGATGCGCCGTACAAAGTGGCGGTCTGTGTCAATACGACGAAGCCAACCGTTGCCGATTCCGCCTGCCTGACTATTACTTGGGTTTTCTCCCTAATTATCGATTGGTTTTGTGCTGAACAATCGTTAAGAGTTCCTGCAAAAGCGAAACGGCCCGGGGATGCCGGGCCGTTCGGTTCGTGGATCAAGGGACCCGCTGTCACTGATCCGGTTATTGTGAGCCCTCGTCGGCTAGTTACTGCCGATTACTGCCGAAATTCGCCTCGAACGTCATGCCGAACATCGCTTCACCATAGGCAGCGACCTCACAGGAATAATTCCCCTGTGCCGGCGCACCCGGGCCCCAGATAACACTGGAGCATGCGAACTCCTCGGTCAGGTTATTGCCCCACAAGGCGACGTTAAACTGCTGATTCTGTCCAAACGCGAAAGCGGCTCGGGCATTCAGAAAACTGTAATCAGACGATTCGTCGCGTACCGCATTCGTCTGCACAAACGTGTAAAACATTGACGATTGATATCGGTAGTTGAGAGAAAACTCAAGCGCATTGTTGCCCATCGGAATCGTATAAGAACCAAACAGGTTGCCTGTCACATCCGGCGTATTTGTCACTTCCTGGCCGATTTCTGCTAAAGACAGTGGATTCAGACCGGTGATATCAACGACTTCGCTATCAGCTGTACCTACGCTACCCTGAAAATACCAACGATCATTGGGAGCCCACTTGATTTCGGCTTCGATTCCGGAGATCTCAATGCCGGGCAAGTTAACCAAAGCGGGTATGCCGCCATAGCTTTCGAATAACTGCAGGTCTTCCCAATCATAAAAATAGTACGCAGCAGTGAACTGCACGGTGTTGTTTGCGAAAGTGCCCTTGTATCCGATCTCATACGCGGTTAGGTATTCCGGGTCGATCGGGTCGTCACCCGTTGCCAACGCGCGGTTATCGTATGAGCCGCCCTTGAAGCCGTCCGCGATACTGAGGTAAACCATCGACGCCTCACCGAACTTGTAACTGCCGCTCAACTTGAAGCCCGTTTCCGAGAGTTCCTGAACCGGGGAGTCGACGATATTGGGTCCCAATTGGCCGGGTGTTGAGTCCGGGCAACCGGCAGCCCGATAATCCCGGTCCTGCACGATCGCGCCAACAGATGACGGATGGAAGCCACAAACCGTTCGTACCCAGCCGCCATTATCTGCAGACAATTTGTCGTCGGTATAGCGTAGGCCAGCCGTCAACGTGAATGCATCAGTAATAGCCCAGTCCATCTGGCCATACACCGACCAGGCATCGTATTCACTGTTGATGTCGACACCAGGAACCACGCCCTGACCTCGTCCGGGTGGCGGGGCGACATTCGGCGGGGGACCGGCCGTATTGGAAACCCAGGTGTCTTCGTGCGACTCCGACGTCGTCATGTAGGCGCCTGCCAGCCATTGCAGTGCGGAGTCCGTGTCTGATGTTAGTCGCAACTCGTACTGCTGGACTTCCCAGTCACCCTCTCGCATTGGCCTGAATCCCGTTAGCTCCTGGCCATTTCTTTCCAACACATACGTCTCGTCGTAAGAGGCGAGGAGAGAGAGCGTCATACTTTCGAATGAGTGCTCGTAGTCCAGACGGAAACCGTCCCATTCCGCAGTGTAGCCATCTTCCGGATCCTGGAAGGTGTAACCGAGCGGCGTCGAATAGTTAACGAGCTGGGTCCACCTAGGAAAATTTGGGTCAACGTTTGGATTGTCGATGACCATGCCCGTGCCCTGGTCATACTGGTCCTGTAGCCAGGGGGTTGCCGCGATATCTGCAGCGGTAGCGACAACCCAATTGTCATCGGTTCCGGTCAGGCTATCTGCACGCCGATTTCCAAACTCCGGATCCACTGTTCCATCTGCAAGTCGGTTGCCGCTCATCTTCACGGGAAGATCTTCGCCGTTCATATCACCGGTCGAAAATGTGAAGCCCAAACGGGAGTTCTGACCGTTGCTCCAGACCAGGTTGATGCGCGCGCCGTCGCGATCATACGCACCACCGGTGTCACTGCCGTCAACGACATTGGTCCAGACGCCGTCAAATTCGTCACTTAGTATCGCAACACGGGCGGCGAACTGATCGCCCATGTCGAAACCCATCGCGCCTTCGAACCGCATCAGGCCACCATCGCCGCCGCGAAGCCTCGCATAACCATTCGTACCGTCACCGGGATTGGCTTTGTTGGTATGCCACACGATAGCGCCGCCGGTTGTATTGCGACCGTACAAAGTGTTTTGTGGACCACGCAATACTTCTACGCGGTTCATGTCATACACGGCCATCGCGCTAACAAAAGGCGAAACCTGCGAAACGTCGTCGATGTAAGTACCGACTGATTGCTGGCCGGAAAGATGCACATTGTCGGTGCCGACACCACGAATAGAAATTCCGGTATTGCCGCCGGAATTTCGATTTGTGCCGACATTGGCAAATACAAACTCAAGGTCATCTGCCCGCGTAACATTGAATACTTCGAATTGTTCGCCGGTCAATGCACTGATCGAAATCGGCACTTCCTGCAGGTTCTGTTCACGTTTTTGTGCCGTCACGATGATCTCTTCGATCTGCGCAGATGCGGGAAGAGAGAAAACAATCGTACAGAGAGTGAGTAAAGCGGCGGATATTCGTCGATATGACAACATGGTAGTTCCCATCCTTTAGCTAAAACGGCGGCAGCCTAGTTGAGCGAAATAATTGTAGGACAACTGATATTTTCGATAAAATATAAGAAATAGCGATTTTGTGTTTATTATTGTATCCCGTGTATTTTTATATGACAATCGGTAAATTAAATATTGAGCAACCCTCCTCGGCCAGTGACCAGCCGGCGACGAACATGAACATTCACGCCATTTGCGTCACAAAAAAAATATGGGGAGTAGGCGATGAAACGTGGGCAGGAATTGCCCGCCACCAGTTTGGAGTCGTTTCCGGCGCACGCCCCGTTCAACAACATCGGCACCCTACGAGCAGGGCTGGCATAGTTGACGTGATCAGACTGCCAATTCAATATCGGAGCTTCGTATGTCCAGACTGACAATCGCCCGAATCCTCGTTGCAGCAGGTTTGATCATTGGACTGGAGAGCCTCTATGCGACGTTTACGCATATCGGCGATCCCTTGTTTACTTTGCCAGTCGAGTTTGGTGGAGGCACAACCCACGCGTGGTATCACGCCCTGCGCGAAGCCATGGGTGACGTCGCCACCATAGTTGTATTGCTGTTAATTTTTTTCGGCAAGCCAATGTTTAGAAATATCGGCACCTGGTGGATTGGCCTGATTCTGATGATTGGGTATTTCTCACCGTTCTGGGTGGGTATGCCATTCAACTCAGCGCTGGCTGCACCGACGCTCGAAGCCGAATTGCGGCATATCATGCAAGCGACGATGCCGTTGATTGCGTTGATCATCGCACGCTCGGATTTTGCGGCAAACATACCGGATAACAGGGGTACACAATGAGAATGTTACGTTTGGCATTGATCTTCTTCACTCTCGGATTTCCAGGTATGAGTCAGTCAATCGCTCAAACCGACACGATCAAGGTGACTTTACTCGGAACGGGTACGCCGCAACTTAATCCACGGCGGATGAGTTACAGCACATTAATCGAAGCCGGTGGTGAGGTGTTGATGTTCGATGCAGGAAGAGCTGCAATGCTTCAGGCAAAGAAATCCGGGGCAAACCTGAAAAACCTCAATAAACTATTTCTTACGCACCTTCATTCCGATCACGTGGTCGGCATTCCTGATGTCTGGCTAACCGGCTTCCTGGCGCCAATGTTCAGGGCCACGCCTTTGCAAGTCTGGGGTCCAGAAGGCGTTAAGAATTTAACAGCCGGATTACGTCAGGCTTACGCCGTCGATGTCGGGCTTCGCGTTGCGCAATATGGTGGTAATCGTGGTGACGGAATGGAGTTTAATGCCACCGTAGTTCATGACGGATTTGTATACGAAACCAACGGTATCAAAGTGACCGCGTTCGAGGTTCAGCATACCGGTCCAAACACCTCCTTTGGCTACAAAGTCGAATACAATGGTCATTCCATCGTCCTTTCTGGCGACACCGTCTATAACGAAAATGTCATTAAGTATGCTAATGGTGCTGATCTGCTGATACATCAAATTGGCTACGCGCCGGAAGCAGCAATCAAGGAAAACAAAGTCGTCGCCCGGATTATTGCGCTTCATACGCAGCCACAACAGGTCGCTGAGATATTCGCGCTAGCCAAGCCCAAAATGGCCGTTCTTTCTCACATTGTGATATTCAATGAAAAGGGACCCGACTTATCACCCAAGGGCGAGGAAGAAATGATGGAAGTTGTCCGACAATATTACGGCGGGCCGGTGACCCTGGGGCAGGACATGATGGCCTTTGAAGTCGGCGATCAGATCGTTCAGCTGCATTAAGATACTCGGCCGGACACATGATCAAACGATTGCCAGTGACCATTGCCTTGCTGTTACTGGCGTTCTCACAGCCCGCAGCCGCTCAGGATTTCAAAGTAACATTGCTTGGGACCGGAGCACCGAAACCGACTTTTAGCCGCTTTGGTCCTGCGACGCTGGTAGAGGTTGGCGGCCAGGAATTATTGTTCGATGTGGGCCGCGGGGCGGCGATGCGCTTGTACCAGATTAACGTACCGCTCAGCGCACTGGATGCGGTCTTTCTGACGCACTTTCATCACGACCACCTGGTGGGCCTTCCCGATGTCTGGATGACCGGTTGGCTGCCGCCGCCTTTTGGTCGGCGCAGTACTCCTTTCGAAGTCTGGGGCCCGACCGGAACTGCCGCAATGCTGAAAAATCTGGAAGAAGCATTCTCAATCAATTCAAGTACTCGTATTGCGGACGAACTACTGCCACCGGCGGGAATAGAAATGGTTGCGCATGAATTCGAAACGGAAGGCGTCGTTTACGAAAAAGACGGCGTCAAAGTGACGGCGTTCAACGTCGATCACGGCGATCTCATCAAACCTGCGTACGGTTTTCGCATCGACTTCGACGGCCGCTCCGTAGTGATTTCGGGCGATACTCGATATGACGAGAATTTGATAGCAGCAGCGCAGGGCGCCGACCTGGTGTTGCACGAAGTTGTACTAGCCAGTGACGCACTGGTCGCCTCGTCGGCGCAGCTGGAACGCGTGGTAGCGCACCACTCTACGCCTGAACAAGCGGGCACCGTATTTACCAAAATTGCACCCAAGCTTGCGGTCTTTACACATATTACAGCACCTAATAGTCGGACGGTTGCAGCGGCACCGATGTCCAGCCTGGTCTCACGCACGAGAGCAAACTATGACGGCCCGCTGGTCGTCGGTGAAGACCTTATGAGTTTTCTAATCAATGATACGATCACGGTCATCCGCGATTCGCGCTAGCGCAATCGGAGAAATAAATGGGTATTAAGATCAGAAAGGCACTGTTCATAATTTGCGTGATGAGTGGAGGCACAGCGGCGATAGCTGCGGATGATGCGCTGCTCGAGCGTGGAACCTATCTTGTAGAAACCATCACCGCTTGCGGCAATTGCCACTCACCCAAGGACCCGCAAACCGCCGCGGTAGTTGATGGTATGGACTACGCCGGAAGCTTTATGATTCGTGAAGAAAACTTCACCGCTTTTGCGCCCAATATTACGATGGACATCGAAACGGGCATAGGCGGCTGGACGGATGAGGAGATCATCGTTGCAATTCGCGACGGATTTCGACCGGATGGGTCACTGGTAAGGCCACCGATGCCCGTCCCGTTCTATAGAGCAATTTCGGACTATGACGCCCGTGCGATTGTGACCTATTTACGCACTATCAAGCCGGTAAAGAATAAAGTAACGGAGTCCGCATATCGAATGCAACTACCGCCGAATTACGGTCCGAAGGTTGGATTCGTTCCTGAGGTGAGTAAGGACGATCCGATCGCATACGGTAAATATGTGACCCATACCCTGGGTCACTGCACAGGTTGTCATACCGCTCGTGAGAACGGAAAACTCGACTTCAGTCGTACCAATATTGGTGGGCGAATTTTCGACAATATCTACGGCCTCGGATTTGTCTCTGTTTCCATGAACATCACGCCGCACCCTGTTGCCGGAATTGGTAA
>Ga0164320_10000944_pt1 | contig 10232 bp, 7 predicted proteins | sample GuaBasSediGuay11_FD_113736 | JGI IMG/M metagenome (GOLD analysis project Ga0164320, IMG submission 113736) | Subseafloor sediment microbial communities from Guaymas Basin, Gulf of California, Mexico - Guay11, Core 4567-28, 0-3 cm | ecosystem: Environmental > Aquatic > Marine > Hydrothermal vents...
CGTGTGCCGGAACGCGGTCCTCCAGCTCTTCCCATTTCTTGATGGCTAGCTTTTTCATTGGCAGGTTCCTTAATAAGAATTTGTTCTTTTATTTATCAAGCCGGAAAGTCATGCCAATCCGTGGGCTAATGACCAGAAAGCCAGTACGTCCATTTAGTATTAGTCTACACAAGCCTGAAATCAAATGTAAAGTGGGGGACGCCGTTTGTTTAGGGGCTGCCATGATCGCAGTTCGATCGAGAAAACGAGGCCTGGGCGGCCGGGGGAACCCTCAACTTTGAATCTGGAAAACTTTGGAACATACTTTCAGTCGGTGGCGAATAATTTGCGTCAGTACCCATCGATGCGTCCGACAGCATGCCAGGCTCGTATACCTAGATTCTCACGCAATATTGAACGCTAAAAAGCCGCTTACGATCCATCCAGACTTTCTCGACCGAGAATCCCGCGGCCTCGGCCAGCGCCGCGAAGCCGTCGAGTGTGTACTTGTGCGAGTACTCGGTTAGGATGCCTTCGCCCGTGGCGATCGAGACAGTCTCGCCGCCGATCTCGACGTACTGGTCCTTACTGCTGATGAGCTTCATGACGACGCGACCTTCTCTCTCGTCGTATCGGGCCTGGTGCTCGAAGCTGTCGATATCGAAGTTGGCGCCGAACTTGTGGTTCAGGTGCCTCAGCATGTTCAGATTGAACTCGGCCGTGACGCCCTTCGAGTCGTTGTAGGCGTTCTCGATGATCTTACGGTCCTTCTTGAGGTCGACGCCGATCAACAATGCGCCGCCTTCGCCGGCTTCGTCATGCATGACCTTCAGTAGATCGAGCGCCATGTCGTTCGTGAAGTTGCCGATCGTCGAACCCGGGAAATAGACGATGTTTCTTATCGGCATGACTTCGGGCGACGGCAGATCGAACGATTTCGTGAAGTCGGCGGCAACCGGGTGTATCGGCACGGTCGGAAAGTCGGCCCTGATCTCTTCGACCGCGGTGAGCAGGTGCTCCCTGGAGATGTCGACCGGCACGAAGGCGGCGAGATCTTTGAGGTGCTCGAGCAGGATACGCACCTTGACGCTTGAGCCCGCGCCGAACTCGATCAGGCTGGCTTTCGCGCCGATGCGATCGACGATGTCGTCGATGTTCGAGCGCATGATCTCGAGCTCAGTATTGGTCGGATAGTACTCGGGCAGCTCGGTGATCCTGTCGAAGAGCTGCGAGCCGCGTTCATCGTAAAAGTACTTCGGCGAGATCTCCTTCTTGTTTTTGGACTTCTTGAGGCCGTGGACGATCTCGCGAATTTCCTCGGCCTTTGCATTCATCGCGTGCCGTCCTTTGCGAGTCGGATGCCCAGAAACTGCCATCGCTGGTAGGGATAAAAGAAACTGCGGTAGCTCGAGCGAATATGAGACGCCGATGTCACGCAGGAGCCGCCGCGCACGTTCGTAAATCGCGCGGACAGAGTCGCACGCGAATCGTTTGCAAGAAATTCTGAGATTGAAGCCATCGTGGCTGCTAAGATGTTCAAGGTGAGGACGTCGGCACCGTACCGTACTCGGATCGGGGCTACAACCGCGACAGTCATAGAGTATAATTTTCGGTGCCTGAGCCCATATCAAAAATTTGTGAGAGAACTACATAGTGTTGCCGACATTTAGTAGCCTACCCGGAATCAGGTTGGGCCGCAGTCAAGCTGAACTCCAGTTGGACCTGTTCTTCGATTTACAGTGTCCCTATTCAAAGGCGTCGTGGGACGTTATCGGTGAATCACTTACACAAAAATGGAGTGAAGACCTGAATATCTACTTCCATCCCATATGCCTGAGCCATCACCGCCAGAGCTGGGACCTCACTCGCACTTTGTTCGCCATCAGGAGCCTGGAGGAAAGTAAAACCACAGAATTTATCGACCTCGTGTATTCGGAACATGAGCAGTTTTACAACGCCCAATGGAAATCAAAAGGTCAGGATGAACTTCTGGATCATCTGGTGGGCTTCGCGAGAAAAGTTATTGGCGATACGGACAATAAATTACCTGAGCTGATCGAAAGCGACCAGATCTACGCAAATGCAAAGCGCTCGATTTATTATGCGAGCGTAAAACAGGTGTGGTCTACACCGACTTTTTTTGTGAATCAGGTTCCTCGTGACCAGCTATCTTCCTCGTCACGAATTGAAGACTGGGACCAACTTTTGACAGAGCTACAATCCGTTTCCTAGACTCAGGGTAGGGTACACCGCAGCTCGTATCCGCAAGTACGTGATTCTCGACGCCGAGACGAGGCGACGATGTCATTTCCCTGGTCGAGACGATGAGCCTGGCGATCGAGCAGCTTAGTCGCGATATAGCGAAAGGATGGCTTGCTTCAGGTGTGCATGTTTCTGCAGAAGGAACCAGATGTTGAAATCGATGGATTACCATTGCGCTATGCTCGTTTGGGCAATTTGTATCGCCGCGTCGCAGCTTACGCTTGCGGCGGAGACGGAGGATGTGCACCCGTATCTTGAGAATGGATTCTCGCTCGACCTCGGTTTTTTTTATCCTGACCGACAATTGGATTTGCAGGTAAACGGCTCCCTGGCTGGCATCAATGACGAGATTGATTTTGACGAATCGCTACGACTGAAGAGGGGTGACGATATCTTCTCAGCACAAATGTCCTGGCGTTTTCGCGACCAGTGGTCAGTAATTGGTCAGTACTACAAATCTTCTGGCGGCCGCGGTGTAGTACTCGAAGAGGATATCGAATGGGGGAACGTCGTATTCGGTGCAGGCAGCTTTGCCGCAATGGGTGAAGATTTTTCACTAACGCGAATTTTCATTGGGCGGCACTTGGACACCAGGAAACGTCACGAATTTGGTATTGGTGCAGGCATTCACTGGCTCCATATCGGCGCATACATTGAAGGGCAAATCCTGATAAATGGCACACCGGCATCGGCGAGGCGCGCGGTTAGTGAAGAAGCTCCCTTGCCCAACATCGGTGTCTGGTACGACTATTCGATCTCACCAAGATGGGCATTTCGGTCCCGATTCGACCTACTCAGCGCCGATGTTGGCGATTACGACGGCATCATGGTCAACGCCGCGTTCGGCGTGAATTTTCAGGCGTTCGAGCACGTCGGCTTTGGCCTGAACTACAACTACTTCGAGCTCGACATCGGTGTCGACAAGTCGAACTGGCGAGGTAATATTGAAACCACCTACGACGGCGTCTACCTGTATGCGAGCTTTTACAACTGGTAGCTACCTTCCGCTATCATTCAACAGTGGGTGGTCACTCCGCTGGCACTCATTTTGGACTGTGGGGCAACTCCAAGGAAGAAGCTAATTACTTCATGACCTTTGTTGAAGGTGAAGGACAGATTGCATTTGGAAAGGATGAGCTTCCCCCGCTCACCGACATCGGGTTCTGGTCCATCACGGCCCACGACGAGAATGTGCTCGTTCACGTCAACGAATACGACTCGTACGTGCTGACCACCGACCAGATGATATTCGAACAGGATGGCTCGGTGGTCATCAGGTTTTCGTCGGAACCCGAGGAGGGCAACTGGCTATATACGCCGGGAGGAAAGATGGCCATTCTCATCCGGGCCTACCAATCAGATCCAGAGAAGATTGGGTCGTATGTCCCACCCGCCTTTGAATCGCGGTGATGATGTGGAACATTTCCAAGACGCAAATGCGCGCTGTCTGAAAAATCGGTAGTGCATGGTGGAAATATAGTTAACACTTACCCAGGCTGAAGCAGCACTTTGGTTGCGATGGCTAATGCAAAAGCAATGGCTAACGCGCCAAGCAACCAGTACGATCTTGCTTTGCTCGAGGACGAGTCCGGGTCTTGTGTCCGGATGACTCGCAAGTCGTATAGCCACGCGAGTAACATTGCAACAGGGAACCCCCCGACAAATCCAAGTACCAATGCACGTCGTAACCAGGAAGGTGCATCGAGCGTTTCTGCGACCGTTGTCGTGATCTCGGTAAAGCTCCAGGCGATCGCTATGTAGAGAACCGCGGTGCGAATTACACGTCGCTGTTTTAACTCTTCGAGCCATTCGGATAAAGGCGATTTGCGCAGCGTTGCATCATCTATTTTGGAATGTAAATCGTGATTGGTGGTCCGCTGTTTGTAGGTAGGGTCACTTTTTTGGCCAACTGAAAAATGTTGGTCGATATACGCCAGGCTTTCACTGGTCTTCAACGCCTGGGTAGTGTTACTCATTCGCACAAAAAAAGACTCTTCGTTGTCCCGCTTGAAAAATGTCGGCCTGGCTGACGGTAAGCACTCAACGACCAGCAACCGCCGGTCGCCAACGTTGTGAATGATTGATCGAATGTATGGAATGAACTCCGGTCCCAGGTAAGACTTGATCAGATTGACCCAGTGAAGCAGCAGCTTATCTTCGTTCTCGAAGTGGTCATTGTCCAGACCGACAATCGTGCCCTCGTCATCCACACCGATGAGTAGAGTGCCTCCCTCGGCATTCAAATATCCTGCTATAGCTTTCAGGCAATTGTCTTCAATGTCCTTATCCATCTGATCCGTACGAAGGTTCCAACGCATTGTAGATTTGAACTCGACCAAGTGCCCCTGGCCAGATTGAATCAAGGCTATTAGTGCAGGCTCATCGATGTCGCTGAATGAACGCGCCTTGCTGCCGCGAAGTTCTAGAATCTCCGATATTAATTCACGGGTTTTCTCGTAGTTAGCTACGTGCGTGCGCACACGAGCTCTAACAATCTCGTGATTGTACGGCTTGGTAATGTAATCGACGGCGCCAAGGGCCAGTCCGCGTTGCTCGTCCTCAACTTGCGACTTAGCGGTAACAAAAATAACCGGTATGGGCGTCGTTTCCGGGCGCTGCTTCAACTCCTGGCAGACGTCGTAGCCGTCCATGCCCGGCATCATGATGTCCAGTAAAATAATATCCGGTTGCGGATCCCGGGCAGCCAGGTGCAAGGCCTTTTGACCGCTATTTGCGACCTTCACCTTGTATTCGTTGCTCAATATCTCGCGTAAAAGGTCGAGATTGGTGGGAGTGTCGTCAACCGCCAGAACGACAGGTTTCGAGTCACTCATCGTGCTCAGCCAGCATTTGATATCGCATTTATCAATTTTATTCGATTACATGAATGTCGCATAATATGTATAGTGGACTATTGATCCGGCCTTTCACACCATGCTCTCGCGACGGCGCTCATCACCTATGTATTCTAACGTATCACTCGAGACGGCGCGAAATGTGTGCATGGTCCCGGGGAGTGACTAATGGCCGGCGAGTCGAATAAATCGACTGTTCTGGTCGTCGATGACACGGCCGCGAATATCGAGTTGCTGCACGCGATATTGCACGACAACTACAAGATCAAAGTCGCCACCAACGGGGCGAAGGCTCTGCACTTGGCCACCCGGGATCCGCAACCGGATATTATCTTGCTGGACATCATGATGCCGGGCATGGATGGCTACGAAGTTTGCCGGCGCTTGAAGGATGACCACCAAACGTCGTCGATCCCGGTTGTGTTCATTACCGCCAAATCACAAATTGAGGACGAGCAACGCGGACTGGACCTTGGCGCCGTCGACTACATTACCAAGCCGTTCGATGCCGCGATCGTCGAAACGAGAGTGCGGCAGCATCTGACGAATTATCTCCAGTCCCGAGAGCTCGCGCGGGAGAATCTCGAGTTGCGCTCGAATGCTTCACGACGATTTGGCGACCATACAGAAGAAAGCGTGAGCGCGCTCATTGCGGCCGGAGAGAACGACTCTGTTGAGTTCAAGTCGACACTGCGTTGGAATATGCACGCAGACAAAAGCGACAAGCGCATCGAAAATGCCTGTTTGAAAACGGTCGCAGGCTATCTCAATGCCGACGGCGGGTTCCTGATAATAGGGGTGACAGACGACGGTGAACTTATTGGTTTGGGCAACGATCACTTTGAGACCGAAGACAAGTTTCTGCTGCACTGGGTGAATCTGGTCAAGGGCTATCTCGGTGCTGCGTCCATACCTTACCTGCGCTCCATGTGCTACGAAGTGACCGGCCAACGGCTACTGGTCGTTGAGTGTCTGCCCTCACCAACGCCGGTGTTTTTCAGGCGTGACAATGATGAAGCTTTCTTCGTGCGTATGACCAACACGACTCAAGCGCTAAAGCCGAGCGAGATTCTGGCTTATATTGCACAGCGTTTTACGGCATAAGGGACTGCTGCAGTTCTTTCAACGACTCGAGCGCAGCATCGAAGTCATACTCACCGATTCGCAGCAGTATCGTTTCAATCTCAGCGCCACGGTTGTGCAGTTGCGGATGACCTCGCAACGCGGTGACCGTATCGACAGCTTGCGCGTCGCCATCCTCCAGCAACGTGCATAAGCTGTCTATCAACTCTTGCGCCGACTCCGATGATTCGGGTGCGTGTGTCTCCGGTTCTTTGATCTGAGCGAGTGCGCTGAGAATCGGGTCGAGTCGCTCGATCACCGTCTGCATGCGCGCCTCGATTCCCGAAGCATCGCCATTGTCCGCCGTTGCCGCCTCAAGATCGGCCGCCACCGTCTGTAAGTCCAGCGCACCGATGTTGCCTGCCACACCTTTGAGGGTGTGCGCATGACGGTTCGCTGTTCGAATTTGGCCGGCTGCGATGGCCGCCTGGAATCGCTCCGCGAAATCTCTCTCGGCATCGCGGAATTTTTGCAATAGCCGGCGATACAGTGGGTACCGTCCAAGAGAGATCCGTAGCCCAACCTCAACGTCGACTCCGGGTAGCGTAGGCAGAACATCAATTTCCAGCTGTGCGGACTCAGAAGGAGCTGGTTCACTCTTTGCAGACACAGGCTTGATCCAGCGCGCCATAGTGGCCAACGCCCGCTCGAGATCAATGGGTTTCGCAATGTGATCGTTCATACCGGCGTCGAGAGCTTTCTCGCGATCACCCTTCATGGCATTCGCGGTCATTGCTATCACCGGCAGGTCTGCGAAGCGTGCCTGTTTTCGAATCTCGCGCGTGGCTGTGTAACCGTCCATGACTGGCATCTGGATATCCATCAGAACACCGTCGAAGTCTTCTTGCGCGATGATATCAAGAGCTTCCTGACCGTTGGTTGCCAACGTGACGCTCATGCCGGCATCCGACATGATTTCCATCGCGAGTTCCTGATTCAGCGCGTGGTCTTCCACAAGCAACACGCGCGCACCGCGGAGCTGGTCGATCACGTCGGAGTTAGCAATTTCCTGTGCTTTGCTCAGTAAGTTTGAACGGATTTCGTCAGCGAACTGCCGGTTGATCGTGTTCAAAAGTGTCGATGGGCTGACGGGCTTGATCAGGAAATCCTCGGGTTGCGATTGTCCAGCGTCGCGCAATGCTTCGTCCCGGCTGTATGCGCTGACCATAATAATCGTTGGGATGACCGCCAGACTCTCGTCGCTCCTGATCCTGCGCATGGCTTCAATACCATCCATGTTCGGCATTTTCCAGTCCATAAGAACGAGATGGTACGGCTCGTTAGACCGCGACGCTGCCTCGATTTCAGCGATGGCTTCGTGGCCTGAACTGGCCACGGACGCTTCGATGCCGAGAGATTCCAGCATCTGTTGCAGAATCTCGCGGGAGGCTGCGTTATCGTCAACCACCAGCGCCCGATTCACGCTCAGTTGCTCGCCCAGCGCCGTGGGGTGGATGCTCGAATGGTCGCTGAGCGATAAGCTGACCTCGAAACTGAATGTGCTGCCGACGCCATACTTGCTTTCGACCCAGATATTGCCGTTCATGCGTTCGACCAGATCCTTGCAGATCGCCAGGCCCAGCCCGCTGCCGCCGTACTTGCGAGTTGTTGATGGGTCCGCCTGAGCGAATGGCTGAAACAGGCCCTCCTGCTGCTTGGCCGTCAGGCCAATTCCTGTGTCGCGAACTCTGAACTGTAGCCGCACCAAACCATCACAGTCTTCGAGTCTTGTGACGGACACAACGACCTCACCCTGCTCAGTGAACTTTACGGCGTTTGTCGCCAGGTTACCCAGCACCTGCCCCAGGCGCAGCGAGTCACCCACGAGCACAGCGGGCACATCGCCAGCCACGTCGAACAGGAGCTCAAGTCCTTTTTGCTGGGCCTTTAGTCCGATGACGTTACGTAGACCGTCCAATACTTCTTCGACACTGAAGTCGACGCTCTCGATGTCGAGCCGGCCTGCCTCTATCTTGGAGAAATCCAGCACGTCGTTGATGATGCTCAAAAGGGCGTTGGCAGCTTGCCCGACCTTCTCGAGGTAGTTACGCTGCTTCGTGGTCAGTTCTGTTTTAAGGCATAAATGATTCATGCCAATGATCGCGTTCATCGGCGTGCGAATTTCATGACTCATGTTCGCCAGGAAATTACTCTTGGTCTGGTTCGCTTCCTCGGCAGCGAGCTTGGCGGTCGCGAGTTCGAGGGTTCGCTCGTTTACCAGCTCTTCAAGATTTTCCTGCTGGATCTGCAGCTCCTTTTTCGCCGCCATCTCAGCCAGCATACGTTTTCTCGCTGTCTGTGCGAGATACGTTGCCAGTACTGTAGCCGCGGTCAGCAGTCCACCGAAGACCAAAACACTACCGCTGGCTAGCAGGGGATAGCCGACACCAAATTGTTGGGCCACCCCTGCCTGATAGGCGACAAGGGCCTGCCACAATGCCAGCGTCAACGTGACACCGGCGATACCAACGATGATCGGGAAGCTTCGCGGCAAGTACTCGGAAAAGCGCTTCTCAAGTATCCAGGCTTTGGCAACAAATCCCAGGCCAACAACGATGAAACCGGTGGCCGTGTGTATGGCCATGCGGGTGAGGTTGCCCCAGCCATAAGCAGTGTTCATATTGAGGAAGTAGCCGGACAACGCGACGCAACCAAGGCTCGCGATTACAGCGCCCAATATGCCGACGACGGCACCAGTCGATTTGGCGGGGTAGAAGCGACCGGCATAGAACAGTGTGATCCCGCTCAAGGTGAAACACATGGCCGTATTTGGTGCCATACGACCGGGGTGCGATGTCTCGATCTGTATATAGTGCTCCATGAAAAGTTGATCCAGACCCAGGTCCAGCCCAAACACATACTCGAGAAGGGTGCCGCCCCCGATCGCGACCACGATCGCGCCCACTACCATCGTAATTCGCTCATGGCGGGATACCAGCAAGCCCAGTCCGGCACCACAAAGAAGAAACCCCAACGCCGTGTTGTACTGCATCGGTACGAATGCGGGATTGATCTGAATCAAATTGGTGTTTTGCGTATACCAGCCGAACAGGACCACTGCACCGAGCAAAAACGACAAGCCGCCGGAGCCGTATGCGGCCCCAGCGGCTACAGGGTGTTTATCTAATAGTTTTCGCATCCGGTCGATGGTATAGGTTTAGAGCGCATCAGTCATGGCTTCTAAAGGTACTGACAAATTAACTTCTCAGCTTGTCGCTTAGGTGCTCTTAAGTTGTCAGCACCAGATTAAGTACTCCGCGGCTTTATTGCTGGAAGCAGGCGCATGTCGGAAAGCGATTGTCTCAGGGCGCCGAAGAAAGTCATGTCATCCAGGAGGTAGTACTGCACCTTCAAGGTAAGTGCGCAGCCAAATATTATGCTGATGAGAGCCATCAGTGAACCCAGTGCGAGCGTTGACATTCCGGTGATACCTTGACCGATCGAACATCCCAGAGCGAGTACACCGCCGAAACCCATCAATACGGCGCCTTTAATGTGTCGCACCATGTCGTCATGATCAGTGAAAGTTTCAACGCGAAACTTGCCGGTTAGAATTACGTAAAGAAACGAACCCAGTATCACGCCAAACACGCCAGCGATGCCGAAGTTGATCTCCGAGCCGGTGAATGTCATTAGGTACATGAGACTTTCACCTGTCGGCCCAATGAATGTATACGACTCGAAGCGTATGGGCTCAAAATCGTCGAATCCGATTACGCCGGTGATATACCAGCCTATGGGAATGAGCAGGCCGATTGTGACACCGGCCAGAATATTGTTGAAACTTCCTCTAAAGGTCTTACTGGTAAAGGCAAAGATGACCAAACCGCCGCCCAGTAGAATTGCCAATACCAAATCCACGCGAGCCAGGTTTTCCAGTCCGGCAGCAGCGGCAAGTAAAGTGCCCATGCCCTGGTCGGCGACGCCAGAGCTGGCAAGATTAATGTTGGTCGCCTCAATCACGTTCACCCGGAATAACGCGAGCAATCCTCGCATCGTCATGTAGGCGGTCAA
>Ga0164320_10000946_pt1 | contig 10230 bp, 8 predicted proteins | sample GuaBasSediGuay11_FD_113736 | JGI IMG/M metagenome (GOLD analysis project Ga0164320, IMG submission 113736) | Subseafloor sediment microbial communities from Guaymas Basin, Gulf of California, Mexico - Guay11, Core 4567-28, 0-3 cm | ecosystem: Environmental > Aquatic > Marine > Hydrothermal vents...
TCGGAGGTCCAGCGCCATCTGCAAGATGAAGCGGTCCATCTCGCCAGGCCCACGGGCTCGCCTCGGCATCTCGGCCGGAACGGCCACCCGGAGCTCACCGCCGGTGGCCTCGAGGGGAACGCCCTGATCCAGGGTTCGGCCATTTTGATTGCGAAGCTCGTCGAGAATGCGCGAGATGTGCCGCGCGTTCTGCCCCAGCTCGCTCAACTCTTTTTTGAATTGATCGACCTCTTCGATCACGAAGATCGGTAGGACGACCGTGTTGTCCTCGAATTTGTAGACCGCTAGAGGGTCGTGAAGGACCACATTGGTGTCCAAGACGTAGGTCTTCTTCACGCCGTGGGACGCTAGCATGGTTCGGTGCGCCACGTACGGAGAAACGAAAACCGGGTATAGTGCGCTCGCGGAAAGTCCATGATCGGGGAGTTGAGTTACCAGAGCCTCGCGATGCTCGCGGCAGCTGGCGTGCTCGCGACCGTGGTCAATGTGATGGCCGGCGGCGGCGGCATGATCGTGTTGCCCCTGCTCATGGCGCTGGGGCTGCCCGCGGACGTCGCAAACGGGACGTATCGGCTCAGCGTCGTCACACAGAGTATCGCTGGCACCGCCGCGATGCGTCGCGAGGGAAAGCTCGACACGGCATCGATTGTTCCAATTCTGATCCCTACCGTCCTCGGAGCAGTGGCTGGGGCGTTGCTTGCGACATGGGTCCCACGCGAGGTCCTGAAGCCGATCATGCTCACGACGATGATCCTGATGGGCGCGCTCATCGCGCTTCGGAAGCAGACGCTGATCCCCGGGGAAGGCCCCGCACTCACCCCTCAACAAGCGCCGCGCTCGTTCGTCGGCCTGTTCTTGGCCGGGGTTTACGGCGGTTTCATCCAGGCGGGCGTGGGTTTTCTGTTGCTCGGTGTTCTCGTTGGAACACTGCGTCACGACCTGATCGCCGGCAACGCACTCAAGTTGGTGATCACCCTCGCATTTGGCGCGGTCTCACTCGGCATCTTTGCCTGGGCGGGACTGGTGGCATGGGTGCCCGCCCTCGTTCTCGCCGCCGCATCGATCGTCGGCGCCCGGCTCGGCGTAGGCCTCATGCTCACAGTCCCCATCGCCCGATTGAGATGGTTCGTGTTCGCATGCGTGGTCGCCGTGTCCGTTGCCGCGTGGCTTCGATAGTTAACAACGATCCCCGTTGGTGATACCCTGAACGGTGAGGAGGGCTTCACGATGGGGGAAATGGTCAAGCAGATAGCTGCGCTGCAGGACTACGAAAGCTACCAGAATCTACACTGGGAAGGTTCCTTCGAAGACTACCTTCAGATCGTCCGAGAGAGGCCGCAGGTCACGCGCAATGCGTTTCAGCGCATCTACGACATGGTGATCTCGTACGGCGAAGAAGAGTACATCGATAACAAGAAGAAGCTAATCCGATACTCGTTCTTCAAAGACCCAATCGAGGACGGCAAGGACGCGATCTTCGGGTTGGACATTCCCCTGATGCGCCTGGTGCATGTGCTTCATGCCGCAGCGCAAGGGTATGGCCCGGAGAAACGAATCATCTTGCTGCACGGGCCGGTCGGCTCGTCGAAGAGCACGATCGCGCGACTGCTCAAGAAGGGGCTCGAACGCTACTCCCGAACGCCCGAGGGCGCGCTCTACACCTACGAGTGGACCAACTTGGAGTCGACCGGACTCGCGGGCGGCGACGACGTGTTCCCGTGTCCCATGCACGATGAGCCACTTCGCTTGATCCCCGCTGACTGGCGCAGTAACGCGATCCAAGAGCTTCGCTTGGGCGACGACCGAAGGCGTGTGCAGGTGCGTGGTGAGCTCAACCCCGCATGCCGATTCATCTTCCGAAGCTTGCTCGAGCGCTACGACGGCGACTGGGCGAAAGTGATGAGCAATCACGTCCGGGTGAAACGCTTGGTATTGAGCGAGCAAGATCGCGTCGGCATCGGCACGTTCCAGCCCAAGGACGAGAAGAACCAGGACTCGACCGAGCTCACCGGCGACATCAACTATCGAAAAATCGCGGAATACGGATCTGATTCGGATCCGCGTGCCTTCAATTTCGACGGCGAGTTCAACATCGCGAATCGAGGGGTGGTCGAGTTCGTCGAGGTCTTGAAGCTCGATGTGGCGTTCCTCTACGACCTGCTCGGGGCGACGCAGGAGCATAAAATCAAGCCTAAGAAGTTCGCGCAGACCGACATCGACGAGGTGATCATCGGCCACACGAACGAAGCCGAGTACAAGAAGCTCATCAACAATGAGTTCATGGAAGCGCTCCGCGACCGCACGATCAAGATCGACATCCCCTACATCACCAAGATGAGCGAGGAGATCAAGATCTACCAAAAGGACTTCAGCCCGGCTCGGCTGAGAGGCAAGCACGTTGCGCCACACACGCTCGAGGTGGCAGCGATGTGGGCCGTCTTGAGCCGCCTCGAAGAGCCGAAGAAGCACCAACTGGCGGTGCTTCAGAATCGGATGCACTACGACGGCAAGATCCTGCCCGGATACACGCAAGACAACGTGAAGGAGCTTCGCAAGGAGGCGAGCCGCGAGGGCCTCGAGGGGATGTCGCCCCGTTATGTTCAGGACAAGATCAGCAACTCGCTCGTGCGCGAGGGCAACGAGGGGTACATCAACCCATTCATGGTGCTCAACGAGCTAGAAAAAGGGCTCAGTGCATCGCTTACCGTCGGGGACGATCAACGCAAGCGGTACGGTGAGCTCATCGGAGTCGTGAAGGCCGAGTACGATGAGATGGTCAAGAACGAGGTGCAGCGCGCGATCAGCGCCGATGAGGACGCGATCGGAAGGCTCTGCGGGAACTACATCGACAACATCCGAGCCTACCTGATGAAGCAGAAGGTGAAGAACAAGTACACCGGCAAGGACGAGGAGCCGGACGAACGGTTGATGCGGTCGATTGAAGAAAAGATCGACATCACCGACCCGCGCAAGGACGACTTCCGCCGGGAGATCATGAACTTCATCGGACACCTAGCCCTCGAAGGAAAGAAGTTCACGTACGAGACAAACGACCGCCTGCGCCGCGCGCTCGAGATGAAGCTCTTCGAAGATCAAAAAGACTCCATCAAGCTGTCGAGCTTCGTCGCGAACGTCATCGACAAGGAGACGCAGGACAGGATCGACATCATCAAGAACCGGCTCATCAAGTACTACGGGTACAACGAGGCGTCGGCGACGGATGTTCTCGCCTACGTCGCCAGCATCTTCGCGAGGGGCGACGTAAAGGAGTAACGGGTGTCGCTGCGAATCGACCAGGATCATTCCCGGTTCCGCAACATCGTTCGCGGGCGGATTCGTGAGAATCTGCGCAAGTACATCTCCCAGGGGGAGCTCCTCGGCAGGCAAGGCAAAGACATCGTGTCGATCCCGATCCCTCACATCGACATCCCGAAGTTGCGTTTTGGCGACAAGCAGCAAGGTGGCGTGGCGCAGGGCGACGGCGATCCGGGCGATGCCTTGTCCGGGAGCCCGCAAGACGGCGACGGCCAAGGGAAAGCCGGCGATCAGCCCGGTGATCATCCGCTCGAGGTGGAGCTCACGCTCGACGAGCTGGCGGATATTCTCGGCGAGGAGCTTGCACTGCCCAACATCGAGAACAAGGGCAAGAGCGCGATCGTCGACAAGAAGGATCGCTACGTTGGCGTTCGCAATGTGGGTCCGAACTCGCTGCGCCATTTCAGGCGAACATTCCGAAGCGCGTTGCGCCGTCAGATCGCACTCGGCACCTACGACCCGAAGCGTCCTGTGATCATCCCGACGCGCGACGACATGCGGTACAAGTCGTGGAAGACGGAAGAAGAGCCTGTCGCGAACGCCGTCATCATCTACATGATGGACGTCTCCGGGTCGATGGGTGACGAGCAAAAGGAGATCGTTCGCATCGAGTCGTTCTGGATCGACACGTGGCTACGCAAGCAATACAAGGGCATCGAAACGCGCTTCATCATTCACGACGCAGCGGCGCGAGAGGTCGATCGCAACACATTCTTCAGGACGCGAGAGTCCGGTGGGACGATGATCTCCTCGGCGTACCGCCTAGCCGCCGAGATCATCGAGCGCGACTATCCTGCGTCGCAGTGGAACATCTACCCGTTTCATTTTTCCGATGGCGATAACTGGAGCGTCGACGACACGTTGCTGTGTGTCGACATCCTCAAGAAGCTGCTTCTCCCCGCATCCAACGTGTTTTGTTACGGCCAGGTGGATAGCCCGTACGGTTCCGGCCAGTTCATCAAGGACCTCAAGGAACACTTCTCGGACCACGAACGATTGATCACGAGCGAGATCAACGATCGCGAGGCGATCGTCGGATCGATTCGAGAGTTCCTCGGGGAGGGCAAGTAGCGAGTGGCCCAGTTCGCCCTGAAAACCGCGCTTCCGAACTACCTCCGCGACGAGCAGAAGCGAATCGAAGGGTTCGTGCGAGGCGTCGGCCTCGACATCTTCCCAACAATCTTCGAAATGCTGAGCTACGACCAGATGAACGAGGTTGCCGCCTACGGTGGCTTCCCCACGCGGTACCCGCACTGGCGCTGGGGAATGGAGTACGAGCGGCTGAGCAAGAGCCACGAGTACGGGCTCTCGAAGATCTACGAGCTGGTGATCAACAACAACCCGTCCATCGCGTACTTGCTGGAAGGCAATAGCTTGGTCGATCAGAAGCTCGTGATGGCGCACGTCTATGCACACGTCGATTTCTTCAAGAACAACTTCTGCTTCAAGATGACCAGTCAGGGCCGCGACCAGCGAACCGGAGACGACATTCGCAAGTGGATTGACACGATGGCCAATCACGGCGCGACCATCCGCAAGTGGGCGAATCGTATTGGGCTCGAAACCATCGAGCAGTTCATCGACGCCTGCTTGAGCCTCGAGAACCTGATTGACCCGCAGAAGCCGTTCTTGCCGAAGGAGACGTCGCCGAGCACCTCCGAGGAAGAAGAGCTTCCCGAACCGCAGGAAGTGCCGCTCTTGCGTGTCGACCGCGAGTACATGGAGTCCTTCATCAACCCCGCAGAGTTCGTGGACTCGCAGAAGAAGAAGCTCGCCGAAGAGGCAGAACAGGCTCAACGCTTCCCGACCGAACCTCAGCGGGATGTGCTCGGGTTCTTGCTCGACAACGCGCCGCTCCAACGATGGGAACGAGAATGCCTCGCCGTCATTCGTGCCGAAGCGTACTACTTCCTTCCGCAGATGCAGACCAAGATCATGAACGAGGGCTGGGCAAGCTACTGGCACTCGCGACTCATGACGGAGAAGATCTGCGATCCGAGCGAGATCGTGGACTACGCAGACCGTTGCGCGAGTGTGCTTGCAACGTCACCGGGGCAACTCAACCCGTACAAGCTCGGAATTGAGCTCTTCCGGCACATCGAGAATCGCTGGAACCGAGGGCAATTCGGCAAGGAATGGGACGAGTGCGAAGACTGGGGGCTCCGCCGGCACTGGGACCGCCGCACGGGGCTCGGGCGCGACAAGATCTTCGAAGTGCGCGCTCTCTACAACGACGTGACGTTCATCGACGAGTACCTCACCGAAGACTTCGTGTTCGATCAGAAGATGTATTCGTTCGGGTACAACCAGCGAAACGATCGCTGGGAGATCGAGAGCCGCACGTTCGACGACGTGAAGAACCAGTTGCTCACGAGCCTGACCAACGCGGGGAGCCCCATCATCTACGTCGTGGACGCGAACCACGGGAATCGCTCGGAGCTCCTCCTCGAGCACACGCACCAGGGCGCCGACCTACGCTTGGACTGGGCCAAAGAAGTCGTGAAGGCGCTTTGCCGGGTTTGGACGCGCCCCGTCGAACTCCACACCATCGTCGATGAGAAGCCAACAGCCCTTCGCTTCGACGGCAAAGACCACTCCCAAAGGTCGCTCTAGAAACCGACGCAATTGGCGAAAGTGATTGTCGTCGGTCCAACACCCACGGCGCCAACGTCGTAGGCAAGCACGCTGGTCCCGTTGATCAGTGATTCGCATGCGAGCTCGAAGCTCACGTCACTACCTTGCACTGAAATGCCCGAGAGCTGGCAGGGCTGATCCATCGATATGTCGTCCTCCCCGCATCTGCCAAGCGTCCGACCTCCATAGGACGTTCCTTCCTCGATGATGGTGACGTAGCAGTCGGTCTGCTCCACCAACCCGTCGCCCGCCTCGATGGTCTCCGCATGTAGCTCGAAGGCGAAGTCGTCGGCAATATTCGCTTCGAGCGTGACGAGCCTAGTGCCGTCGGCCCCTTGGACCGCCTCGCAGATCGCTCTGATCGGATCGCCGGTGCACGCGAGCTGACGATGCTCGCCGAGGATAGCGCGGTGACCTCCATCTCCGAGACAGGTATTCGCGGGGGCCCCTGGACAGCCCACCGGGCTGTCGGCCGGACACGTGAGGTTCCATTCCGCGTTCACCGAGACAGGACCGCCAGTCTCCGCACAGGACAGCGCCAACACTGGCAGCAGCACCCACATCAATCGGCTCATCTTCATCCCCAATCCCACGCGATCAGGTTAGCGACACCGCCAAAAGCCCGCAACTACGGAGTAATACAACGTGATATCCTCGAGTGCGAGGCCGCCGGGACGCTCGAGCGGCCCAGTAAGGTTGCGACGCGCGGGCCAGTCACGCTAAGAATGGCCTGCCAAATGCTCGAGCTGCTTACCAATCCCGACGCGTGGATCGCACTGGCCACTCTGACGTTGCTCGAGATCGTGCTCGGCATCGACAACATCGTCTTCATCGCGATCCTCGCCTCTCGGCTTCCGGTCGAAAAGCAGGCAATCGCGTATCGCCTCGGTCTGCTGGGGGCGATGGTTACCCGAGTCGCCCTGCTGATGACGATCAACTGGGTGATGCAGCTGACCGACCCCTTGTTCGAGATCCTGGAGCATACTTTGTCGGGACGCGACCTCATTCTGCTCGGAGGCGGCTTGTTCTTGATCGCGAAGAGCACCCAGGAGATGTACGAAAAGATCGAAGGAAAACCGGACGGGGACATCAAAGGCTGGTTCAACGGGCTTCCGGGCGTGGTGGCCCAGATCATGATTCTCGACGTCATCTTCTCGCTCGACTCGGTGATCACCGCGGTGGGCATGGCTGAGCACATCGAGGTGATGGTGACGGCGATCGTCATCGCGATCGGGGTCATGTTGCTGTTCGCAAAGCCAATCGGCGACTTCGTCAACAAGCACCCATCGATGAAGATACTCGCCCTATCTTTCCTCCTTCTGATCGGCGTTTTGCTGACGGCGGAGGGCCTGGGCCAGCACATCAACAAGGGCTACATCTACTTCGCAATGGCGTTTGCCCTGATCATCGAGCTGCTCAACATTCGCTTTAGGGCGAAGCAACGGCCTGCATAGGCCAGATTTTTGCTGCGGCTGCTCGCCGCATGCGCCAGACTCGGCGGCGATGCGGTTGGCGCCTCTCATAGGACCGGACCTTCAAGAGGCCATCGCGAACGGTCCCGAGGCCGTTCGCGAGGCGGTTTCCGAGTTCCACCCCGAAGACATTGCCGAGCTGCTCGAAGACCTGTCGGCGAGGGAGGCGGTCGCGCTGGTGCGGGCGCTAGCCACCGAGACGGCCGCGGACGTGGTGGAGCGCCTCAGCCCGCATCGCCAAGTCCTCGTCTTCAACGCGATCGACACGGGTCGCGCAGTCGAGCTCCTCGGGGAGATGGACCCCGACGATCGTGTCGACCTTCTCCAAGAGCTCGAGGAGGGCGACGCGGCGGCGTTGCTTGAAGCGCTCGAACGAAGAGAGCCCGAGGCTGCCGAAGAAGTTCGGGAGCTCGTTCAGTACGAGCCGGAGACAGCCGGCGGCCTGATGACCACGGAGTTCGCGTCCCTGCCTCCAGGGACGAAGGTCTGGGAAGCGATGGAGGCGGCGCGTCGCTTCGGACGCGAAGACATGGCGGAGTTGCTGTACTACATCTATGTCTGCAGTCCTACGGGCGAGCTGCTGGGCGTCGTGTCCCTGCGAGACCTGATCTTGAGCGACCCCGGGCAGTCGCTCTCCGAGATCATGACGGAGAACGTCTTCCAGGTGTCGTCCTTCGACGACCAGGAAAAGGTTGCCCACGAAATCGCCCGCTATGACTTGGCGGCACTGCCGGTCGTAGACAGCGTCTCGCGCATGCTCGGCGTGGTAACCGTCGATGACGTCGTCGACGTGGTGATCGAAGAGGCCACCGAAGACGCACAGAAGATGGGCGGCGTGGTGCCCCTCGAAGACTCGTACTTCGAGACCGGCTGGGCCGAGTTCGTGTGGAAGCGAGGCGTGTGGCTCGTGCTGCTCTTCGTAGCGCAGCTGTTGACGGCGTCGGTCATTCGCGAGAACCAGGATTTCCTTCAGGCGACGCTCGAGCTCGTACTGTTCATTCCATTGATTATCGCCTCGGGCGGAAACGCTGGCTCACAGTCCGCCACCCTGATCATCCGCGCAATGGCGGTCGGGGAGCTGACGCCCCGAGACTGGGCCAAGGTCTTGGGTCGTGAACTCCTGATCGGCCTCTCGCTTGGCATCGCGCTCGGATTCATGGGCTTCGCAGGTGGCTGGTTTGCCGGCGAGACCGTGGCTCCCATCGCGATCGCGACAACCGTCGGGGCAAGTGTCCTCGCCATCGTCACGTTGAGCACGATGATCGGCTCGCTGCTCCCACTGCTGATTCGACGCGCAGGGCTCGATCCCGCCGTGTCCTCGACGCCGTTCATCGCGTCGGTCGTCGATGTCTTGGGGCTCATCGTGTATTTCGCCGTGGCGAATGTGATCTTACACGTGGTGTTCGGCTCCTAGCCTCTCGATCTTGGTCTCATCCCCTGCTAGTGTCTCGCCTTCGCAACGGGAGCCAGACATGCCGAAACTGACCATCAACTACAGCCAAGACATCGAGACGGTTTATCGCTTCGTGACGGACGTCGATGTGATCAAGAAGCGCAGCGAGTCGTTCGGAGAAAAGAACATCCGCATTGAGCTCGATGAGGCGGGCGGTACGAAGACGATCACGTCGACGCGGGAGATCGAAAGCGATCTGCCCGGCTTCGCGAAAAGGCTCTTCAACGCGACCAACACGATTGTCGAGCGCCGCGAGTGGCGAGACGCGGGCGACAAGAAGACGTGCAAGGCTCATATCGACATCCTCAAAACGCCCGGCTCCATCGACACCAACGTGACGATTTCACCGAATGGGACCGGCTGCACCTACGACATCGAGTTCGAAGTCACCGCGAAGGTGCCACTCATCCGCAAGAAGCTCGAAGAGTTCGTCGCCAAGACCACGATGGAGGGCGTGCGCGACGAGCACGACTACAACCAGCGTGAAATCGACTCCGCCGGCTAAGCTCAATCGGTGAGCTCGGGCTCGAGGTAATCCTCGCCTTCCCAGAAATCGCACTTCTCGGCGGCGTTGCTGCCCACGGACACGGTCACATCGCAGACCAAGTGCTGGTCTGCTGCCTTGTCGTACATCGGCCACTGAACGCCCCCTTCAGTGCTCGGATTCCCGGTCGCCGCGAAGCGCGAGAAGTAACCCAGCATCTGCTGCCACAGCGCCTCGTCCACGGTGCCCGGCTGCCACTCGTTGAGAGTGGCGGAGCCATCCGCGAAGTTGATCTCGAGCAGGGGGTCGTAGCCAAACACGTAGGGAATGTCTGCACCGTGAAACGCAGCGAGATCGTAGCTCGGCAGCTCAGCTCCGGGAATGAACGGTAGCGCGACTTCGATCTGAGAATGTCCGTCCGGATACTCGAACTGATAGAGGTACGTCGGAGTGAACGCCGCCAACTTCGCGACCTCGCTCTTGCCCGGACATCGGAAGATGGCGTCTGTCGTAACGGCTGCCAGCGCCACTGCAGGCTGCGAGTAGTCCTCGAGCCGATACTGTTCCGCTACTCTCTGCGCGAGCGCGGTGTCACCGCTGAAGAGATGCGCGATCAGCTCCACGTAGTTGTCCGCTGTCACCTCGAAGGACGGATCAAAGAGCTCGGCGATCCAGATGAAAAGCCTCGCCTCCTCTTTGGCGAACCCGGCGCTCGTCGGCACCCGGTTGGAGTTGCCGGACGTCAACGAATCAGTCGGCTGCTCGGTGACCAGCGAGCCAGCGAGAATGGCGCCACGGCCGCCGCCGGGTTCTGCGCGGCGCGTGATCCCGAAGTCGGGAGCCGGTGGCAACGCTGCCAGAGCATCGGCCCA
>Ga0164320_10000947_pt1 | contig 10225 bp, 8 predicted proteins | sample GuaBasSediGuay11_FD_113736 | JGI IMG/M metagenome (GOLD analysis project Ga0164320, IMG submission 113736) | Subseafloor sediment microbial communities from Guaymas Basin, Gulf of California, Mexico - Guay11, Core 4567-28, 0-3 cm | ecosystem: Environmental > Aquatic > Marine > Hydrothermal vents...
AAAAGATAGCAGATATTGATGACAAAATCAAAATACTCCAGCGTATGAAAAAGGCTTTATTTAAGCTATCAAAAGCATGCAGCGGCAAGGGCCCTGTAAATGAATGCCCCATTCTTGAGGCATTAGAAAAATAAGGAGGTATCGACATGACAGACAAAAGAAAAATAGAGGTCTTCAGTGCGGGATGTCCTGTTTGTGATGACACCGTAAAGCTGGTAAACAATCTTGCCTGTCCATCTTGCGAGGTGAATGTTTTGGATATGAAAACACCCGAAATTGCTGAAAGGGCGAAAACCCTTGGAATACGTTCTGTCCCTGCTGTGGTTATTGATGGTAAACTTGCTGATTGCTGCACTGGAAGAGGCCCGGATGAGGCCACACTGAAAGCAGCAGGACTCGGCAAACCCCTGTCCTGAAGATTACAGGAAAGCAGGTAAGCAACAGACTTGTTCTCTGCTTATCTGCTTTCAACTACGGAGAAAGGAACTTGAAAAAGGAAAATTTATCAAGCATGGGGACCATTATGACATCTTTGCTTGCTACGTCCTGCTGTGTTGGTCCGGCTATATTTATTGTCACCGGCACATCAGTCGGGTTTTTGAGCCAATTGTCATTTCTGGAACCAGTAACGCCCTACATGCTCGTGATAGCATTTCTCATGCTTGGTTACTCATTCTGGAAGCTTTATCTTAAAAAACCTGATTGTGACTGTGATCAGGATGTTCGGACACGAAAAATTGCCCGTACAATATTCTGGGTTGGTTTTACCTCTTTATTAATTGCAACATCATTTCAAAAGGTTGTTATATGGATATTTGGTTAAGGAGAGCTAATATGATAAAGAAAATTATTATCACTGCTGTTGCGTTGCTTTTCATAAGCGGCTATTACGCAATAGCGGCAGAACAGAACGTCATCATGGAGATAGAAGGGCTTACATGTCCTCTTTGCCCCATAGCAGTCAAAAAGGCACTTTCAAACGTTGATGGAGTGCGTGATGTTACGGTATCCCTGGATGATGAAAAAGCATTGCTTATAGTGCAGGATTCAGTTACTGACGAGACTCTTTCTGATGCAGTGAAAAAGGTCGGGTCATATAAGGGAAAAGTAATTCAGAGAACAGTAATCGAGTAACTATAATTGAAAAAGGATGCGGAGACCCGCATCGGGATCCGGAATCCAGTTCCTTAATAGCCCACTATTTATATTATTGATAACGCTAAAATTAATGACCCTCTGCCCTGGTCAATAATCCGAATAAATTTAAAAATTATTTATAACGGTATAGTCACCAGAAATTGGACTACCACAACATTATTGATAATAGAGGAAAAGAGAGTTTCTTCGGCTAAGATAAAATAATAAGGATTACGGAATGAAATTAATTTTATTTTGCTTTATTTGCGCATGCGGATTCATAACCAATGAGCCCACTCTCAATCAAAGCACCGACTTTTTCAGGCTCTAAAGGCTTCGAGAATAAATAACCTTGAGCATATTCACATCCCAATTTTTTTATTTCCGAAAAATGCTCCAGTGTCTCGACTCCTTCAGCTATCACACACATCTCCAGATTAGACGCGAGATTCACAATTGATCGGACGATTTCCAGATTCGTTTTATCACTCATCATGTTATTAATAAAGGATCTATCAATCTTCAAGGCATCTGCCGGGAAATTCCCCAGATAGCTTAAAGATGAGTAGCCTGTGCCAAAGTCATCAATATGTATTTGAATATTTAAGTCTCTCAGTTGCAGCATTTTGGTTGCGGAGTTTTCAGGATGTTCCATTATGACGCTTTCGGTAATTTCAAGACAGATACTGGATGGATCAATATCAGTCTCTAATATAGCGCCTTTGATCTGCTCAATGAAATCTGGTTGTAAAAACTGTTTACTGGAAATATTGACACTAATTTTTAAGGGTGGATATGTGGGAAATTGTTCATGCCACAATTTCATCTGACGAAATGCCTCGTATAGCACCCATTGACCAATAGGCACTATAAGGCCTGTTTCTTCAGCCACCGGAATAAAATCCATTGGAGAGACTAACCCACTGTCCGGATGATTCCAGCGAATAAGGGCTTCGAAACCATATAATTTATCATCGGTCGTAGATACTACCGGCTGGAAATGAAGCAAAAATTCCTCCCGTTTAATCGCTCTGCGAAGATTCGTATCCAATTCCAGAAATTTCGCTACCTGGTGGTGCATCGCAACATCAAATACAACATGGCGCGCCCTGCCAAGAGACTTTGCCTTATACATTGCTGTGTCAGCATCACGCATGATATCTTCTGATTGAGTGTATTCAGAATTGCTGAAAGCGATTCCGATGCTGACGGAAGCGAATACCTCATGCTTATCCAGATAAAAGGGAGACTGAAATTTTTCATAGATACGATCAACAATAGGTATAGCCTTATTTACATGTACGATATCATCGAGAAGCATCGCAAATTCATCCCCTCCAAGTCGTGCAAGGATATCATTAGAGCGTAAACAGGATTGCAGGGTTTGTGTAATTTCGATCAACAGTTTATCCCCTATCAAATGCCCGAGACTGTCATTTATATTTTTAAAATGATCGATATCTAAAAATAAAATAGCAAACATATAATCCGGATTTCTAACTGAACGAGCATAAGAAATTTCCAGGTTTTCCTTAAATGTGACACGGTTTGGCAGGTTTGTAAGAGAATCATGATATGCCATATGCTTAACACGATCTTTCGCCTGCTTGCATTCTATCAATTTTTCTTCAAGCAATATGTTTTTTTCTTCAAGTTTTTCAAGTAAATCTCTTTTGTCCTGCTGCACATCAAACAGGTGAACTGACTGTTTGATAATTATTTTAAGTTCCTTGTTATTCCATGGTTTAGTGATATACCGGTACACATTTCCCTTGTTTGTGGCTGAGAGAATGGAATTACTGTCAGCCGAAACTGACAATACAAGACGAATAATATTCGGATCAAGGTGTTCAATTTTTTTTAGCAATGAAAATCCGTCCATTTTCGGCATTCTGAGATCAATTACAGCAACATGCACATCGTTATTTTTCAGTATATTAAGTGCATCCTCCCCGCTTTCGGAGAAAAGAAGATCATATGGTTCGTTGATCATTAACCTGTTGATCGCGCTTAATACTTCTGGCTCATCGTCAACAAACAGTACTGATCGCTTTTTCACTTAATCCTCCTGACTAATGATAAATGCAAACCGCAAATCTTACAGAGGGAAATAATTTATACATATTCCAAATATCTTATCGGAACAATTAATGAATATCCTTAGGTATAAAGATGTAGGAGTAAATGATTCAGAAAATACTTATGATCATGGCTCTTTGGTCAATCATGATTGCCAAAAAGTTACTTACCCGAAATTCCGCTCCCGTAATGATCTTTTTCAGTATGAATTTTATTAATCAGTGATGTATCAAATATCTCTTCGGGTGTAATGCTTCTATTAATATATCCCAGTCTTGTCAAGGCTGTTACAAATGACATGGTTGTAGAGATATATTCTTCTGTTATATGTGCGCAGTATTTAGGTGATAATTCAAGAGTTTCGCGGACGAATTTTTTATCTATTACCCCAACAGTATCAGCGATAATGCGAGAAGCATTATCAGTATTATTCCTGAGAAAAGACTCCGACTCCTCATGAAGCACAAGAAACCTTTCGACTAATGCATTTTCTTTTCTTAAGAATGATTTTTCTACGACAATGCCGTAACTGGGATTATTTGGCCATAGGTCAGCTGGTGGGTAAAGTACTTTGCCCCCTGCATAGTGTTTTACTGCCACTGCCAGTGCTGGGGTTCCGACTGCAGCTGATATTTTGTCTTTGCAAATAGCCTCCAGAACCTCGTCAGCCCATCTGAAATTTAACACTTCAATTTCTTTATCCAGAGCAAAGTTCTTCAGAGATTCTGAAATTATCACATCATGAATAGAACCTGTACCAGGCACCCCTATTTTAAGGCCTGAAAACTGTTTGAGTATTTCATCAAGCTTGCCTATTTCGGGAAAAGGTCTGAATTGATTTTTACCGCTTAAAACGGTGCCTTCAATATGTCCTCCTGCTACACATACTATGTTGACTCCCCTGCAGATTCCTATTATCGCCGGAGGCAGTCCGATATAAGCGATGTCTATCTCTTTTTTTTCGAATGCGTCAACAATTGCAGGCCCTGTTCCATAGAGATTCCAATCAACTTCGATACCGATTTCACTGTTCAAAGTTCCCCGGGCTATCATCAGGATTGAAGTGTGATAAAAGGTGGAAAGGTATCCTATTCTCAGTTTCATGGTTCTATTTTTAAAGATTTTGGACTTTATTCCGACATAATACGTTATTAAAAGTGATTTTGTTATAATAGACGAATGTTTAGTATTTTAACAAAAATTGTAGGCACAAAAAACGACAGGGAAATGAAAAAACTATGGCCTGATGTGGAGCAGGTCAATTCCCTGGAGACCTCTATTTCATCCCTGAGTGACCAGGAACTAATAGCAAAAACAGAAGAATTCCGCAAAAGACTGACTGACGGCGAAAGTCTGGATGACATTCTGCATGAAGCGTTTGCTATTGTTAGAGAGACATCGATCAGGACACTTGAAATGCGTCATTTTGATGTCCAGATTCTTGGTGGCATTACCCTGCATCAGGGAAGAATATCAGAGATGAAGACAGGGGAAGGAAAGACTCTCGCGGCAACACTGGCGGTCTATCTTAATGCGATTGACGGGCAGGGCGTACATGTTATAACTGTAAATGATTACCTGGCCAAGAGAGATGCCCAGTGGATGGGCCCTCTTTATAATTTTTTTGGACTTTCGATCGGGGTTATCCAGAATGACGGTTCTTTTCTTTATGATCAAGCATACCGGGCTGAAGATAGAAGGCTGCAGTTCCTTAGACCTGTGGAGAGAAGAGATGCTTATGCTGCTGACATAACATACGGTACAAATAACGAGTTCGGTTTTGATTATCTGCGCGATAATATGAAATACAACATAAATGATTACGCACAGAGAGAATTGAACTTTGCTATTGTGGACGAAGTTGACAGCATCCTGATCGATGAAGCGAGGACACCTTTAATAATATCAGGACCGTCAGAGGATTCTACTGACAAGTACTACAAAATAGACAAAATAATTCCAAAATTGAAAAAAGAAACTGATTTTACTATCGATGAAAAAGCAAAAACTACCATTCTGACTGAAGAGGGTAATCTTAAAGTTGAAAAGCTCCTTGGGGTAGGCAATTTATACGACCCTGCCAACGTAGAGCTGGTTCATCATGTTAATCAGGGACTCAGGGCGCATGCCATGTTTAAGAGGGATGTAGATTATATTGTAAAAGATAATGAAGTCGTGATAGTTGATGAGTTTACAGGACGTCTCATGCCTGGAAGACGCTGGTCTGATGGATTGCATCAGGCTATTGAAGCAAAGGAGGGAGTCAAGATAGCGAGTGAAAACCAGACTCTTGCTTCGATCACATTCCAGAACTATTTCAGAATGTATAACAAACTTTCAGGGATGACCGGTACGGCTGATACAGAAGCGCCGGAGTTCGCCAAAACATATAACCTCGATGTTTTAGTAATCCCGACAAACAGCCCTATGATCAGAAAGGACAATGCGGACATTATTTATAAGACTGTTCGTGCCAAGTTCAACGCGGTTGTGGATGAAATAGAGGATTGTCATAAGAGGGGACAGCCGGCGCTTGTCGGTACTATTTCTATAGAGAAGTCTGAAGTCCTCAGTGCGATGTTGAAGAAGAAAAAAATTCCTCACTCTGTGCTGAATGCTAAATATCATGAGCAGGAAGCAGAGATTATTGCCCAGACAGGCAGGAGCGGGGCTGTTACCATTGCTACCAACATGGCTGGGAGGGGTACTGATATTGTGCTCGGTGGAAGTATAGAAGGTGTTGCAAAGGATATGCTCAGGGACAAGAAAGACTATTCTGAAGAAGATCTTGAAAAGGCCATTAAAAAGGCCACAGAACTATGTGAAAAAGATAAGGAAAAAGTTCTGGCAGCAGGAGGCCTGCATATCCTTGGAACAGAGCGTCATGAGGCAAGAAGGATCGACAACCAGCTAAGGGGCCGTTCCGGACGTCAGGGAGATCCAGGTTCATCGAGATTCTATTTATCTCTTGAGGATGACCTGATGAGGATTTTCGGATCTGACAGGATATCCGGTCTTATGGGAAAGCTTGGAATGGAAGAATCTCAGCCTATTGAACACAAATGGGTTTCAAAGGCTATCGAAACTTCACAGAAAAGAGTGGAAGGTCATAATTTCGATATCAGAAAGCATCTGCTTGAATATGATGACGTGAATAACAAACAGAGGTCAGAGATATATTCATTCAGACGCGAGATACTTACAAGTGATAATTTGTCTGACCATTTGAGCGAGATGTTAGAAAACACGCTTGATTATATTCTCACTAATTATTGTAGTGAAAACAAACATCCCGAAGAATGGGATATTAAAGGATTACGTGACGCGATCTATGGCCAGTTTGGAGTATACCAAGAGATCGATATCGCCCCACTGGAAGAACTAAATAATAAATTACTTGACGAAATAAAGCGGGCTTATGAAACCAAAGAGCAGGAAATCGGGTCAGAGACATTCCGGTATCTTGAAAAAATGATTTTGCTTCAGGTTGTCGATATGCAGTGGAAGGACCATTTATTGAGCATGGATCATCTAAAAGAGGGCGTGGGTCTTCGTGGGTATGGTCAGCGGGACCCCCTTGTGGAGTATAAGAAAGAGGCTTTCGAAATATTTGCTGATTTAAGCGACAGGGTTGCAGCAGAAGTTGTCGCAAGACTTATGAAAGTTCAGATAGCCCGGGAAGAACATGTTCAGAAAAAGTTTGCGCCAAGACAGTCAAATCTGTCATATGGCCGGGGCGAGGGCCAGGCTGCTAAACCACACACTGTTGTGAAGGACAAAAAAATAGGCAGGAACGATCCATGCATTTGTGGAAGTGGGAAAAAATATAAAAAATGCTGTGGTGTAAATGCGTAAGATACTCATTATAAACAAGGGTGATTCACCAGTTAATAAATTCAGGAAATCCCTTATGAATAAAGGGTTTTCAATGGTTAATGTGCAAAATATTAGGGCTGCCCTCTCCAGTTTAAAGGATGACAGTATTGATCTTATTATCATTGGTGGTGATTTTGTATCGTCTGTTAATAATTCTGACAAGTTCAGACAGATGGCAGCTTATATGCCTAAAATTGTTCTGATGCCAAAGAATGCTCTGAAACGGGTTGAGCATAAATTTAATGACGGTTGTTCAGTCACTATAAATGAACCGGTCAAGTTCAAAGCATTCAAGCATTGGATAGATATCCTGCTCAATAATAAGTCGCTTGAAATTGAAAAGAGAAGGCTCCAGGAGAAACTTTTATCTAGCCAGAGTGAGTTAAAATTCTTTAACGATATGACTCAGTTAATTGCAGATACCACCAGCCTGAGTCAGATATTGAGTCCAATGATGGAAAAAGTGAAGGCAATGACCCGTGTTACGGCCTGGTCTCTTCTATATAATGACGAACCTTTTTTTGATATAGTCAAATTTAGAACTTCAAAGAAAATACGCAAATTCAGGTTCAAGAAAGGAGTGGGTATAGCAGGGTGGGTTCTCGAAAATGATCGTCCATTACTTGTACAGGATGTACAAAAAGATACCCGCTACAATAAAGAAGCGGACAAATTTTCGGACATGAAGATCTGTTCATTAATTTGTGCTCCATTGAAAATCAAGGACAGGATTGTCGGAGTACTGAGACTTATTAATAAAAAAGGGGAACATCCATTTACAGACAGTGACCTGAATCTGCTTGTCAACGCTGCACGTTATGCCGCTATGGCGTTAGAGCTGGCATTTCTGTCTGAGGAAATAAAAAATGATGACCTGACCAGTCTCTATAATTTTCGTTATCTGCATCAGGCGCTGGACATGGAGATCGAAAGGGCAGAGCGTTATGGTTCATTGTTTTCGATCGTTTTCATGGATCTTGATAGTTTCAAGGAAGTAAATGATAAGTTTGGCCATCTCGTAGGAAGCAAGCTGCTTATTGAAACGTCCCAGATCCTTCAAGTGAACCTGAGAAAGATTGATGTTATTACCCGATATGGCGGAGATGAATTTGTAATGATTTTACCTCAAACAACCAATGAGGCCTGTTATCAGGTCGCGGAACGGCTTAGAAGTACAATAGAAAAGACTGTGTTTTTGAAGAATGAAGGATATTCAATCAGATTGACGGCCAGTTTAGGAATAGCCACGTTTCCTGATATCGCGAAAAACAAGGAAGAGCTGATTCACATGGCAGATAAAGCGATGTACCGTGGCAAGTTCTATTCTAAAAACATAGTGTTTTCAGCAAGATAATTATCAGTTCTTTTATAATTAGTCACCTTTTAATTAATCCATTGTTAAAACAGATGCTACTTGTTGCCTGCTAATTATAAATAACTATTATCGCATCACAGTGTCTGAATTATTTAATTCTAAGACAGGAGATTAAATTACTGCATGTTTAGGTGGACATCAAAAACATATCGCTTGATCCTCAATAACATGACAAATGGCGTATATCTTGTTGATCTGAATTACAAGATTAGATATTGGAACAATGCTGCTGAAATGCTGTCCGGATATGCAGCTAATGACTTGATAGGCAGTATATTTGACCAGGAATCAATACCGTATGAAGATGAAAACGGCAATGTCCTGCAGTTTTTTGAGTACCCTGTAATGAAATGCTTTCAGGAGGGAAAACCTGTAAACAAAAACATGATAATGGTAACTAAAGATTACCGGAGAATATCAGTGGAAGAATCTGCATCACCCTTGATTGAGGCAGGCAAGGTCACCGGTGTGGTGGTAACGTTAAGAGATATTACAGACTGTATAAAGTTAATTGATTCCAGCTTAAAGGCTAAAAGGGAAAAAAGATTAATACCAATATGTGGATGGTGCAAGAAGATAAGAAGTGATGAAGACTCCTGGGAGCATCTGGAGACTTATCTTTCACATGAAGGGTTCGGTGTATTTACACATGGCATGTGTCCTTCATGCGCGGAGAAAATCTTTGAGAAGAAGGTGTACCTCGAAAGTTACCAGAATATATGTAAATCAATTAGTGCCAGCATTTCTCTTGAAGAAGTTTTACAGTTAATAGTTGTAAATGTTGTGAAAGTAATGAATGTCAAAGGAAGTATCCTGCGTCTGCTTAATAAAGAGAGCAATCAGCTGGAACTTGTTGCCTACCATGGAGTAAGTGAAAAATATGCTAACAAAGGCCCGGTATCTTATGATGCCAGTATTGATGATGCGTTGCGGGGAAAACTGGTTTCGGTATATGACATTGCGGATAAAAAAGATTCTGAATACTACAAGGAGGCATTGGCAGAGGGTGTCAGAAGCATACTATCTATTCCTATGCTTTTTGAGAAAGAAGTGATTGGCGTTCTCAGAATGTATACAACCGAACCGGTCAAATATACAGAAGATGACTTCAAATTCATATCTGCCATTGCTGAACAGGGCGCAATCGCGATAGTTAATGCAAGACGTTTTGAATCAGCTGTTTCAAACGAAAAGGAATATTTGAGAGTCTTTGAAGAGATCACCAAGGCGGTAAGCTCATCTTTCAGTGTAAATGAAGTATTGAATATTATCGTGCGTAAAATCCCTGAAGTAATGGGTCAGAAGGGGAGCATTTTACGTCTCCTGAATAAAGAGACTAAACAACTGGAACTTGTAGCCCACTATGGACTGAGTGAAAAGTATGTCAACAAAGGTCCGGTAGCGTATGATGCCAGTATAGATGACGCACTGGCCGGGAAATCTGTCTCTTCGTATGACATTACGGAACATAAGGATTCAAAATATTATAAAGAGGCTATAGAAGAAGGCATAAGGACTATTCTGTCGATTCCAATGAAATATAAGGATGAAATAATCGGGGTGTTACGACTGTATGCCACTAAACGGAGAAAATATAAATACGAAGACCTGAGGTTTATATCTGCAGTTGCTGAGCAGACCGCAGGCGCGATTGTTAATGCCAAACATTTTGAAACAGAGATTTCAAAGGAAAAGGAATATCTGGAAGTATTTCAGGAAGTAACGAAGGCGCTCAGTGTTTCTCTGCGGCCGGAGGAA
>Ga0164320_10000948_pt1 | contig 10223 bp, 11 predicted proteins | sample GuaBasSediGuay11_FD_113736 | JGI IMG/M metagenome (GOLD analysis project Ga0164320, IMG submission 113736) | Subseafloor sediment microbial communities from Guaymas Basin, Gulf of California, Mexico - Guay11, Core 4567-28, 0-3 cm | ecosystem: Environmental > Aquatic > Marine > Hydrothermal...
AGGGTCCGGCACTCGATGGCGTGCTTCGAGTGGCCCAGGGCACCGTAGGTGATCTTCTGGGGAGCGGGGTCGTAGAAGGTCGAGTAGCGAACCAGGGGGCCGAGCTCGAGGCCGGCCTCGAGGCGCGGCAGCGGGTCGAAGGAGAGGTGATTGGATGTGGCGAGCTGCTCTGCTGTTGCCTCGCTCACGGGGAAGCCGACATCGCCGAGCGCGGTAGCGTAGAAGCACCAGTCGAAACGGCGACCGGCGGTCTGTGCGAGGTCGTCAATCGCCGTGGGGGCGCCAATGTCGGCGAACAGCAAGGCGTCAACGCCGGGCACCTCCGGAGTGCTGTCCTCGCGACCGAACCAGACGCCGACGATGTGGGCGTCGTCCCCGTAGGTCTCGCGTACGGCACGAATGGCCGCGGTGCCCATGACGCCGGTGGCGCCGATGACCAGGATCTGTTGCATGAATTCGCTCTCGGCCGTTGTGACGAGCCGCGATTCTGCCACAAAGGTGAGATGGCAATCAGTTACCGGCCGCCGCCGGCAGCACGTAAATCTCGGAATCGGGATTGAACGCCAGCCAGGCGAAGGCGAAGTGGACGCCGCCGGGCAATGGCGTCAGGCGCTTGCCCGTCAGCGGGCCGGCCAGTGCCTGTCCGAGCAGGTTCCAGCGGCTGCCGGTCGCTGTGTCGACGATCTCCCCGTCGCGAATGGTGAACTCCAGTACCTGTTTGTCGACACGGCGGTCGAATGCGTTGGCCGAGTGGATCGAGCGGGACTCGGCGATCGCCTCGCGGTCGAGTGCTGACAGGGTGCCGTGGCGTGCCAGGACGATCACCGGTGTGCCGGCAACCGTGTCGTGGATTAGCGGCTGGTCGCGGAACAGCGCGAATGGGTAGAGGCGGTGAATCCCGCCGAGCGAGACGTTGAGCACCCGCTCCATTGCCGGCAGGCGGGGATCGACCGGATCGTCGAGCAGGAACGGGGAGTTGTCGATACGGTCGTAGCCGCGGTAAGGGTTGCGGCCGTAGGAACGGCTGTGACCGGTTTCGCGTGACAGCACCTCGCCGTCGGGGAAGCCGGTGCGGAACTCCTCGAAGGCGACGATCTGGGCTTCGACCCGCGTCAGCGTGGCACCGTCGAGTTCGCCGACGATCGCCCGTCCGGAGAACTGTTGCCACCAGCTCTCGGTCTGGCGGTCGTACATCACCAGGTCGCTTTTGCGCAGCAGGCCGGTGGTGCCGAAGTCGAGCAGGCGTCCGTCGAGCCGGCGGTCGAAGACGATCGAGGCGTTGCACAACGGGCAGAAGGTGACCGCCAGCGGACGTCCGGCCAGGGTGTCGTTGACGATTTCGTGCCACATCAGAATTTGTAGTGGGTAGGCGCGCGCCTGCTCCTCGACCGCGACGACGATCACAGGCTCACGCGGATCGAGCCAGTTGGCAGCCTCGGAGGTGGTGACGAAACGGGGCCGGTCGATGGCCGGGATGCCGTCCTTGGGCGGTCCGCCGGATTGGATTTCGTCCAGGTTGATACTGAGTCGGGAGAAGTCGGTATCGGACCACTGCAGCTCCATCAGCTGCGGCGAGACACGGGCTTCGGCCAGGGTCGCGACCAGCTGGGGGCCGATCAGCCACCAGCCGAGCGACACCAGCAGGCCGATGCGCAGCGCGCGGTAGAGCAGGCGGCGGTCGTGGAGCAAACGGCGGGCCGTGGCGATCATCGGGAACCTCCATCACAGCAGACCCGGTCTGAAGCCGGATTCTTACGCCAGGGCCTGTTCCACCTGGCCGCTAGAACAGCCGGCGCTTCAGGCCTGACTTGTGCAAGATCGCCGTTGCGATCTCCTCGATAGACGAAAACGAGGTGTTGAGGCAGGAGATGCGCTCACGCCGAAACAGCGATTCGGCGCGGCTGACCTCGTAGCGACACTGCGCCAGCGAGGCATAGCGGCTCTGCGGGCGGCGCTCCTCGCGAATGTTGTGCAGCCGGCGCGGGTCGATGCTCAGGCCGTGGAGGCGATCGCGGCACGCCTCGAGTTCCGGTGGCAGTCGCAGGTCGCTCAGATCCTCCTCGGTTAGCGGGTAGTTGGCCGCACGGATGCCGAAGCTCATCGCCATGTACAGGCAGGTCGGGGTCTTGCCAGAACGTGAGACGCCAATCAGCACCATGTCGGCGTGCTCGTAGCCCTGGCTGTTGAGGCCGTCGTCGTGGTTCAGGGTGTAATTGATGGCATCCATGCGCGTCATGTAGCCGCGCAGGTCGGCAAGCCCGTGAGTCCGCCCGACCATGTGCGAAGAGCTGCGCTGGAACACCTTCTCCAATGGGCCGATGAAGGTCTCGAAGAAATCGAAAAACTGGGCATCGACCGACTTCACCACGGCGCGCACCTCGCGATCGACCAGCGTACTGAAGACGATCGGCCGTGCGCCATTGTTTGCCGTGGCCTGCTCGATCTGCACCACTGCCGCGTGTGCCCGTTCAACGGTGTCGACAAACGGGATGGTCCGCTGTTCGAAATCGACGCTCTCGAACTGGGTCAGCAGGCTGTGGCCGAGGGTTTCGGCAGTGACCCCGGTGCGATCGGAAAGGATGAAGACGGTGCGCTTCACGTTGCCGCCACCGTCTCAGCGGCGACCGACACGAAAGTGCAGCGGCCAGCGCACGCGCCGTGGTTGCTGTGGGTCGCCCCAGGGCACAGAGAGTTGGGTGAGCAATCCAGGTAGCGGGTCGAGACCGGTCTCGTCCCGGCAGCGCCGGTAGGCCGACCAGGTGGCGAAGTAACCGCCGAGCTGCGTGAGGTCCCAGTCGACCTCGATCGTCAGCGATGGGGCCTTCAGTTCGGTGAACGGGAAGGGCAGGTCACGGTAACCGCCGTCGACCAGGGCCCGCTCGGTTGGCCACCACGGGCCGAGCCGGTCGCGGTAGAAACGGTTGATCAGGGTGTCGATCGGCGGCGTGATCCGCAGCAGTGAATAGCACCAGCCCGCCAGCACGCCACCGGGCCGCAGCACCCGGCGGGCCTCGGCATAGAAGGCGTCGAACGGGAACCAGTGCAGCGCCTGGCCGACCGCGATCAGGTCGCAACTGGCGGTGGCCAGCGGGGCCGGTGCGGCCAGCGCCTGCAGGTAACCGATGGCGTGCGCGGTATCGCGCTGTTCGAGCTGGGTGGCGCTCGGATCGCTGGCCACCACTTCGCTGAAGTGCGTCGCGAGGCCACGTGCCACCTGGCCATTGCCGCAGCCACAGTCCCAGGCACGCAAGCGCGCCGGGCTTATTTCGGCCAGCGCGGCGAACAGCGCCTCGGGGTAGCCTGGCCGGTGCCGGGCATAGCCTTCGGCCTGGCCCGAGAAGTGGTCGGCAAACGTACTGTCTTGCGTCATGCTCAGATCCGGCGCTCGATGCGGGTTTTCTGGAACAGTTGGCTGGCGATCTCCTCGATCGACAGCGACGAGGCATCGAAATATGGGATCGATTCGGCCGCGAACAGCGCCTGGATCGAGCTGATCTCATAGGCACAGCGCTCGTACGAGGCGTACTCGCTGCCGGGCATCCGCTCGTTGCGGATCTGGTGCAGACGCTGGGGATCGATGCTCAAGCCAAACAGCTTGCTGCGGAATGGTTTGAGCACCGGGGGCAGGCACTCTTGGGCCAGATCCTCCTCGCTCAGCGGGTAGTTGGCGGCCCGCACACCGTACTGCAGCGCCAGGTAGAGGCAGGCCGGGGTCTTCCCGGTGCGTGACACGCCGATCAGGATGACGTCGGCGTGCTCGCAATGATCGGCGCGAATGCCGTCGTCGTTGGCCAGCGCGAAGTTGATCGAATTGATGCGTGCCATGTAGCTGTCGTAATCGACCATGCCGTGGGAGCGGCCGACGGTGTGGGTCGACTCGACCTTGAGCTCGCGCTCGAGTGGCTCGATGAAGGTGTCGAGAAAATCGAAAAAGACGCAGTCGGTCGCGGCCAACATCTGCCGGATGCGTGGGTCGACCAGGGTACTGAAGACCACCGGTGGCAAGCCGCTCTCGGCTGCGACGCGGTTGATCTCCTGGACCGTCGCCTCGGCCTTGGCGAAGGTGTCGACGAACGGCACGGTCACCTGTTGGTAGGGGGTCTCCTCAAACTGGGTCATCAGGCTATGGCCCAACGTTTCGGCGGTGATGCCGGTGCTGCAGGAGAGGAAAAAGAGTGTCCGCAGCGGTACCTCGCTGCCGGTGTCGGCCGTGGCAGTCATCGGTCACCTCCTGCGGCGGTGTGGTGCAGCGCCAGCCAGACGGTCGGCCCGTCGTCAGTGGTCCATTCGACGCGGTGACGGCAGCCTGCGGGGAGCAGCAGCCAGTCGCCAGGTGTCAGCCGGCGGGCTTGTGGCTCATCGGCGAGGCGCACTTCGGCCGCACCCTGCAGTATCACCACCCACTCGTCATCGTCCTGATCGTACCACTCGCCCGGTGGGGTTATCTGGCCGGTGGAGACGATGCGCTGCAGCCGGAATGCCTCGCCCGTGAGCAACTCATCAAAGTGCTCGACAGCGACGGGCTCCGGCAGGTCGGTGTACAGGCTGCCTGCGCGGGGGGGCTTCATGGCCGGTGGCCACGCACAAGGTAGTCGTGTGACTGCATCTCGATCAGGCGGCTGGTGGTGCGTGCGAACTCTGCCCCGAGCCGGCCGCCGGTGTAGAGCGCCTGCGGGGTCGCCGCGGCCGAGACCACGAGCTTGACGCGGTGGTCGTAGAGGATGTCGACCAGGTTGATAAAGCGGCGTGCGCGGTCATCGTCCTCGGGGCCGAACGCGGGCACTCCGGCGAGGAGTACGGTATGAAAACAGCAGGCGATTTCGAGGTAGTCGTTCTGCGAGCGTGGGCCGTCGCACAGCGCTGAGAACTCGAACCAGACGACATCGTCCGCCCAGCGCACGGTCGGGATGTCGCGACCCTCGACGTGCAGCAGGGCGCCGACCGAGCCCATTTCCGGGGCCACCTGTTCGAAGGCGGTGCGCAGTGCCACATCGGCCTGGGAGTCCAGCGGCACATGATAGATCTCGAGTCGTTCAAGGGCGCGCAGGCGATAGTCGGTCGTGCTCTCCAGGGCATGGGTCGCCGTGTGCTTCTTGATCAGCTCGATCGCTGGCAGGAATTGTGCGCGTTGCAAGCCGTTGCGGTAGAGGTCATCCGGCGCGATATTGGAGGTGGCGACCAGGGTCACTCCCCGTGCGAACAGGGCCCGCAGCAGGCCGCCGAGCAGCATGGCGTCGGTGATGTCGGTGACGATGAATTCGTCGAGGCAGAGCACCCGGGCGCGACCGGCAAAGCGTTCGGCGATGGCCTCGAGCGGATCAGCCTGTCCCTGCAACTGCTGCAGTTCGGCATGGACACCGTGCATAAAACGGTGGAAGTGGACCCGCTGCTTGAGCTCGAACGGCAAGCAGTCGTGGAAGGCATCCATCAGGAAGGTCTTGCCGCGGCCGACGCCACCCCACAGGTAGAGGCCACGTACCGGCTTCGGTTCCGAGCGCGGTCGGCGGCGCAAACGGGACAGCCAGCCCTCGGTGTCGGCTTCCGTGATCGGGGCCGAAAGCAGGTCGTGGTAGACCCGGTCGAGGGCACGCACGGCGGCCTCCTGGGCCGGGTCGGCGTCGTAGCCGAGGCTCAGCAGGTCGACCTGGTAGCGTTCCAGCGGGGTTGTCACGATGGCGTCGTCGGGCGGTGGGGCGCGGCGCGCATTATAGCCGGCCGACGGCCGTGCTTAGGGAACCTCTGATCAAGTCTGGACGAAGTAGATGGTGCTTCGGAATGTTCAGATTTGAGGCGCAAAGCACACGTAATAGCTAGCTATTGCGAAGCTTTGCAACGAAAAAGCTGGATATTCTGGGTGCCAGATACGAGTTCATGACTTGATCAGAGGTTCCTTAGAGCGGCAGCAGGCGCCCGGCGGCGGCTACGGTCGCGGTCACGAGACCGAGCAGCAGGTTGGCGCCAACGATCTGCCGGATCCGGTTCAGTGCCGCCGCCGCCGCCGGCAGTTCATCGGCATCGAGCGCCGTCTGCAGGGTGCGCCAGGGGCCGAAATAGAGGAGCAGGAACAGGGCGATCATCAGCCAACCGGTGGCCTGCATCAGGTGCACGTGCCAACCCACCGCACCCAATCCCCCGTAGAGTCCGAAGACCAGTCCGTAGCCGGTCAGGGGCAGTCCGACCACCGCGCCCCAGACCCACGGGAAGAAGCGGTTGAAAACTCCACGCCAGAGCGGCAGCCGCAGCGGCGGTTCCAGTCCGGTTGCCGCGACCGGGCGCAGCACCTGGTAGGCGAAGAACATGCCACCGACCCAGAGCAGGGCGAGCAGTTGGTGGATGGCGAGGGCAGCGGCAAGGGTCATCGGGCGGTCCGGGCAGCCATGAGGGCGCATCAGTCTAGCGCGGATAGTTCATCATGGCCCCGCAGGCTGGCGGAATTTGCAGCTGTCGGCCGCCTTGATGGATTGTCCGGTCCAATATGCCGACGGCGCTCTATGGGGGCATAAAGCCACTTCCGGTTGAATCTTCAGGATGATCGTTTAGAGTGACCCGACGCGGCTGCCATGGCCCGTCACGCGAGGGAGAGCAAGTGATGTCTGACTACCTGATTGCGCCGTCGATCCTGTCGGCCGACTTCGCCCGGCTCGGCGAGGAGGTCGACCGGGTGCTGGAGGCCGGCGCCAACCTGGTCCACTTCGACGTCATGGACAACCATTACGTGCCGAACCTGACCATCGGACCGCTGGTCTGCGAGGCGCTGCGCAAGCACGGTGTGACCGCGCCGATTGACGTCCACCTGATGGTGCGTCCGGTCGACCGCATCATTCCGGACTTCGCCGCGGCCGGTGCCGACTACATCACCTTCCACCCGGAGGGTTCGGAGCATGTCGATCGTTCGCTGGCGCTGATTCGCGACTCGGGCTGCAAGGCGGGGCTGGTGTTCAACCCGGCGACGTCGCTCGATGTCCTCGAGTGGGTCATCGACAAGGTCGACATGATATTGATCATGTCGGTCAACCCCGGGTTCGGAGGGCAGTCATTCATCCCTGCGGCGTTGGAGAAACTGCGCCGGGCGCGAGCCCTGATCGACACCAGCGGGCGTCCGATCCGCCTCGAGATCGACGGTGGCGTCAAGATCGACAATATCCGCGAGATTGCCGAGGCCGGGGCGGACACCTTCGTCGCCGGCTCGGCGATCTTCAACACCGACGACTACCAAGCCACCATCACCGCGATGCGCGAGCAGCTGGCGGCGGTGCAGGCGTCGGCTTGAGCCGCGTCTTGTCGGCCACCGCGGTCGTGACGCCGAGGTTCGCACCGAAGCTGTTGCTGCTGGATCTCGATGGCACGCTGGTCGACAGCGTCCCCGACCTGGCCGCGGGGGTGAACCGTAGGCTCGACGCCCTTGGCCGCCCGCCGGCCCACCAGGACGACGTGCGCAACTGGGTTGGCAACGGCGCCGTGCGCCTGGTCAAACGGGCGTTGGTCGGAGCGCTGGACGGTGAGCCCGAGATGGCCGAGTTCGAGCGGGCGATGCCGCTGTTCCTCGATTTCTACGCCGAAGAGAATTGCCGCCACAGCCAGCCCTACCCGACCACCCGGGCGACGCTCGCGCGGCTGGTCGGTTCCGGCTTGCCGCTGGCCTGCGTCACCAACAAGCCGGCCGACTTCACGCTGCCGATGCTCGAGCAGCTCGGGCTGCGCGACTACTTCGGCCTGGTCGTCGCCGGCGATACCGTCAGTGCGGTCAAGCCCGACCCGGCGCCCTTGCTCCATGCTACGGATTTCTTTAAAGTTCCGGCCGGTGATGCACTAATGGTCGGTGACTCGATCAACGACATCCAGGCGGCACGAGCCGCCGGTATGCCGATCATCTGCGTCAGCTACGGTTACAATCATGGCCGCGACATTCGCCTTGCCGCACCCGATGCGGTGATCGACTCGCTGGCCGAGCTCGAAGAGCTGCTCGACACCTGAATATATGGACATCTCACGGATAACGACCTTCATGGGCATCTGCTGGCGATGGCGCGTCTGAACGCGTGACCGTCCCGCTTGCCCGACAGCCGTTGCCTGAAGTGATGTCCCATGAAACCTGAAGAGTTCGTCCGCCTCGCCGCCGCCGGCTACAACCGGATTCCGATCGTCCGTGAAGTTCTCGCCGACCTCGACACCCCACTCAGCACCTACCTGAAGCTGGCCGACGGCCCCTACTCGTACCTGCTTGAGTCGGTGCAGGGCGGCGAGCAGTGGGGTCGCTACTCGATCATCGGCCTGCCGTGCCGGACCCGCGTCAAGATCAGCGGCCAGCGGGTGACCCTGGAACGCGACGGCCAGCCGCCCGAGATCACCGAGGAGGCCGATCCGCTGGCCTGGATCGAGGCCTTCGCCCAGCGCTACCGGGTGCCGCAGCTCGACCATCTGCCACGTTTCACCGGCGGCCTGGTCGGCTACTTCGGCTACGACACCATCGGCTACGTCGAGCCGCGCCTCGCCGGCGATCCGGGTCCCGACCCGCTCGGCAACCCGGACATCCTGTTGATGCTCTCCGAGGAGGTCGTGGTCTTCGACAACCTTAGCGGCAAGCTGTCGGTCATCGTCCACGCCGATCCGGAGGAGTACGACGCCCTGGCGCGGGCCGAGCGCCGCATCGATCAGTTGGTCCGCCACCTCCGTGGTCTCTCCCCGACCTATCGCCATCGCGGTGGCACGCACAAGGTCAGCGAGGACGATTTCACTTCCGGTTTCACCCAGCAGGGATTTGAGGCGGCGGTGGCGCGGGTCAAGGAGTACATCGCCGCCGGCGACGTGATGCAGGTGGTGCTGTCGCAACGCCTGTCGATCCCGTTCGCCCATGCGCCGCTCGACCTCTACCGTGCGCTGCGCATGCTCAACCCGTCGCCGTACATGTTCTTCCTCAACCTCGATGACTTCCACGTCGTCGGCTCGTCACCGGAGATCCTGACCCGGCTCGAGGACGGCGAGGTGACGGTGCGGCCGATCGCCGGCACCCGGCCGCGCGGTGCCGACGAGGCCGAAGATGCCGCCCTCGAGGCCGAGTTGCTGGCCGACGAGAAGGAACGCGCCGAGCACCTGATGCTGATCGACCTCGGCCGTAATGATGTCGGCCGGGTCGCCGAGACCGGGACGGTCAAGGTGCGTGAGCAGATGAAGGTCGAACGCTACTCGCACGTGATGCACATCGTGTCGATGGTCAGCGGACAGATCAGAAAGGAGTACTCGGCCATCGATGCCCTGCGCGCGACGTTTCCAGCCGGCACGGTCTCCGGGGCACCGAAGATCCGCGCCATGGAGATCATCCGTGAACTCGAGCCGGTCAAGCGCGGTGTCTATGCCGGCGCGGTCGGCTACATCCGTTGGCATGGCAACATGGACACGGCGATTGCCATCCGTACCGCGGTGATCAAGGATGACGTTTTGCACATCCAGGTCGGCGCCGGCATCGTCTACGATTCCGACCCGACGCGCGAGTGGGACGAGACCATGAACAAGGGCCGCGCCGTGTTCCGTGCGGTGGCCCTGGTCGAGGGTGGCCTCGACGACCTGACCGGGTAGATCGCCATGCTGGTCATGATCGACAACTACGACTCCTTTACCTGGAACCTGGTGCAGTACTTCGGCGAGCTCGGCGAGGAGGTGCAGGTATTCCGCAACGACGCGGTGACACCGGAAGAGATCGCGGCCCTGAAACCGGACCAGCTGGTCATCTCGCCAGGGCCGTGCACCCCGAACGAAGCGGGTATCTCGTTGCAGGCGATCCGCCATTTCGCCGGCAAGGTGCCGATTCTCGGTGTTTGCCTCGGCCACCAGTGCATCGGCCAGTACTTCGGTGGCACCATCGTGCGCGCGCCGCGCATCATGCACGGCAAGGTGTCGCCGATACACCATGCCGATGCCGGTGTTTTCCATGGTCTGCCGGAACCGCTGCAGGCGACACGCTACCATTCTCTGGTGATCGATCCGGGCCACGTCCCGGCTGATCTCGAGGTCACCGCATGGACCGAGGATGACGACGGTAGCCGCGAGGCGATCATGGGGGTGCGTCATCGCGTGTTGCCGGTTGAGGGAGTGCAGTTCCACCCTGAATCGATCCTCAGCGAAGCTGGCCACCAGCTGCTGCGCAACTTCCTGGCCGCCCGGCCGGCCTGATACGGGAGAACCGAAACAATGGACATGCAGACCGCGATTCGCGCCGTGACCGAACG
>Ga0164320_10000949_pt1 | contig 10221 bp, 9 predicted proteins | sample GuaBasSediGuay11_FD_113736 | JGI IMG/M metagenome (GOLD analysis project Ga0164320, IMG submission 113736) | Subseafloor sediment microbial communities from Guaymas Basin, Gulf of California, Mexico - Guay11, Core 4567-28, 0-3 cm | ecosystem: Environmental > Aquatic > Marine > Hydrothermal vents...
CGTACTTCGAGCTCGAGCTTGCCGCCCGTCTCGACGACTTCTACGCATCGGTCGAAGGTGCCGGCGGGCGTCTCGACGGTCATATCAATCGAAACCAACCGCGCCGTGCGGCCCCCGCGGCCAGGCCACGTAGCGCCTTCGACTAGGGGCGCGCGAATCAGCCACACATCGCCGGGCGGCACACGAATGCCCTCAGGCAGCACCTCGTAGCGCACGACTGCACGGCCTGTGTGCACCTCTGCGATGTGCCCATCGAACGCCTCGACTCGAGCGATCCCAAGGGTCGTCAACGAATCGCCGGTGTCGACATCGTAGGACCACGCATTGCCCGTCCGCAGCGGGTAGAGATCGCTGGGTTCGATCGTTGCGCGCGATGACGGCGGCGGACTTTGGCCCGCGCAAGCCACTAGGCAACAGAAAGCCCCTAGGAAACAAGGAAGCGCCGCCATGGCAGCCCAGGAACCGGAGGTCATACGAGGTGAGCGTAGCAGCTCCCATGTAGGCAGTGACCGCATATTCGCGATGAGCAAGCCTCCTGTTAGGATGCAGGAGTGCCCGCGAAGAAAACGATTCTCGTTCTCGACGACGATCCCTCGGTGCGGCAGATGCTCGACGTCATGCTCGAGCAGGACGGGCATGCGGTCATCACGTCGGGCGACGTGCGCTCGGCGCTGGCCCAGTGCGCAGTACAACTCCCAGACCTGATGGTCGTCGACCTGATGCTCCCGATCGAAGACGGTGAGATGTTCGTCCGGGAGTTCCGCCGTCGCTGGAGGCATGCCGACGTGCCGGTGATACTCCTGAGCGCCAGCACCGCGCGAAACGAGATCGCGCGCCGTCTCAGCGTCGAAGCCACGCTCCCAAAGCCGTTTTTGGCCGAGGACTTGCGCGAGCTCGTCGCGGGCCTGTTCCAAGACCGTGAGACGGTTGCAGCCGGCTGACAATCCAATCGTCGCGTCTCACGCGGCGTGGTATGAGCGGCGGCATGGATCAGGTGTACGCCGATGGGTTGTTCTGCGACGAGGTTGTCTTGATCACGGGCGGCGGGACGGGCATCGGCCTCGTCGCGGCGACGGAAATGGGACTGTTGGGAGCCAAGGTCGCGATCTGCGGACGGCGCCCCGACCCGTTGAAGAGCGCTGTAGCCGAGCTCGCCTCCAAGGGCATCGAGGCCTTTGGCGCCCCATGCGATATCCGAGAGCCCGATGCGATCGCAGCTTACGTAGACTCGGTCCTCGAACGCTTTGGCCGCATCGACGTGCTGATCAACAACGCGGGCGGTCAGTTCCCCACCACCGCCGAGGCTCTCTCGCCCAAAGGATTCGCCGCCGTCATTCGCAACAACCTCATCGGCACCTGGAGCATCACACACGCCGTCGCGACCAAGGCCATGATCCCACAGAAGCGAGGGCGAATCGTCAGTGTGATCGCGCAGATCAACCGCGGATTCCCCGGCATGGTGCACACTGGCGCGGCTCGCGCAGGCGTGGACAACATGACCAAAACGCTCGCGGTGGAGTGGGCCATCCACGGCATCCGGGTCAACGCAGTGGCGCCCGGTGTGATCGTCACGAGCGGCACGAAGCAGTACCCGCCCGAGCTCCTCGACAACGCGGAGAAAGCCAACCCCCTGCGCCGGCTCGGCACCGCGGAGGAAGTCTCTCATCTAATCACGTACCTCGCTTCACGGTACGCTGATTTCGTGGCGGGCCAGACGTTCTACATCGACGGGGGAGCCAGCGTCTGGGGCGAGAACTGGTTCATTCCCGACGACGTGCCGAAGTTCCCCCCCTACCCGGTCCCCGACCGGAGTTAGGCCGGGTTCGCGCTCGGCGTGGTCTAGGGAGCTGGCTTTTTCTGAAACACGCTGAGCAGGTATGCGCAGCCAACCCCAACGAAGTAAAGCAGCACGAGCGGGACGAGCATCATCACCATCGTGTAGACGTCCTGTGGCGTCAGCAGCATCGAGATGAATGCTGCGCACACGATCCACCAGCGCGAGAACTTCAGCAGCTGCTGCCAAGTCACCATGCCCGCGCCGGCGAGAAAAGTTACGATGACAGGGACCTCGAAGACGATGCCAAACGCCAGCAACATCCGGCGGAAGAACGGCATATAGTCTTTGACGAAGAGCGTCGCGACCAAAGTCTCGTCGCTGAAACCGAGCAAGACGGTGAACGCCTCGGGGAACACGAGCTTGTACCCAAACACCGCCCCACCGACGAAGCACACGGTCGACGCGACGATGAACGGAATGGCAAGCGCCTTCTCTTTCTTGTACAGCCCGGGTGCGATGAACATCCACAGTTGCCAGAAGATCCACGGGGATGCGAGGAGCACGCCCACAACGAGGGAGTTCTTCATGTACATCATGAAGGCGTCCGCCGGCCCCGAGAATCGCAAGACGGCGTGCCCGGGCAGTTCGAGCTTGTCCCAAGCTGGCTGAAGCGGTGCAACCAAGAAGTCCTTGATCTCTTTCTTGAAGAACCAACCGATCGCAACGGCGGGAACCAACGCGAGGAGCGAGCGCAACAAACGCGAACGGAGCTCGCCCAGGTGCTCGAAGAACGTCATCGCTTCATCATGGTCCGGGACCGGCGGCAGCTGCGGCTCCGGGATTTGGATCTGCTCGGAGGTCATGGACGCTTTGCCTCAGTCGGCACATCGGCATCGGCCGGAGGCTTGGGATCACCGGACGCAGGTGTCGGCGCGGCCGCGCTCGCTGCCTCCTCGCCCTCCGGTGCAGACTCGGTGGTTGCCTCGGCACTTGGCGGCGGCGGCTGCGGTGCCTCGTCCGGCACTGGAACGGGCTTCGCTCTTGGGGGACGGACCGGAGGAGCACGAAACGGGTCCCCCTCACGCATGAGATCATCGAGCCCAATCGCGTCCTTGAACTCGCGGCTGGCGTTGCGAACTTGGCGAAGCCCCTTGCCGACCGTTCGCATGAACGTGGGTAGCTTGTCCGGGCCCACCGCCAGCAAGACGATCACCAGAAAGAAGGCTAATTCGGTTGGACCAATGCCAAACATGAGCCCCAAAGATGAATCGTTGCACCCCCGAAAGGCAACCGGAGGCGCCGGCGGGTCGTTTCCGGGACCAACCACCCTGGTTTGACGCGAGTCACGACGCGAAACGAATCTGACGAAGCCGCTCGAGCCCTCGATTCATGCCGCGGACCCGCCTTTCGTACTCGCGTGTCAGCTCCTGAATACGGTTCGCCGCGGCCAGAGTCTCGTCCGAGCTCTCCAAATGCTTCCGGTGGGACTGGTGTAGCTCCAGGACCATGTCGGAAATATGCTCAATGGCCCCAGTCATCTGGCGCCCGCCCTCGGCCTGCTCCTGGCTAGCGCGCTCCATCTGCTGCGTGATCAAACGCATGTTGTCCGCGCTCCGCATGATCAGCTCCGACCCGCGCGCCTGCTCGGCAGTCGCCGCTGCGATCTGCTGAACCGTCTCCGCGATGCGTCCGATCGCATCGGTCACCTGCTTCGAGCCCTTCGCCTGCTCAACTGTAGCCCGCGCAATGCCACGCACCATCGCCGTCGACTGCCGGGACGACTCCAAGATCTTTTTCAGTGCGCCCTCGGCCTCTGCACTCACGGTGACACCCCGGTCCACTGTACTGGCGCCGCGCTCGACCGCTTCAATCGCGTTCTTCGTCTCTGCTTGAATCGTTTTGATCAGCTCGGCGATCTCTTTGGTCGAGGCGCCCGCGCGTTCGGCGAGGTCCTTGATCTCGTCCGCAACGACCGCAAAACCCTTTCCGTGCTCGCCGGCCTGCGCAGCGATGATCGCCGCATTCAGGGCGAGTAGGTTGGTTTGCTCCGCCACGTCGTCGATGACGTTCAAGATGTCGCCAATCGCCTCGATACGATCGCCCAAGTTGGAGATCGTGCTCACCGCCTGCAGCGATGACGTCTTGATTCGGTTGATCTCGTCGGTGATCTTGTGAATTGATTCCGCGCCTGTTTCCGCGTCGCTGGCCACTTTCTCCGAAAGACGCGCAGTTTCGTTGGCGTTCGACTGAACCTGACCGATCGAGACATCCATCTCGTTCATCGAAGACGAAGTCTCTTCTGCGGTCAGGGCTAAGCCATCGACGTTCCGCGCGACCTCTTTAATGCTGTACGTCATCTCCTCGATCGACGACGCGGTCTCGCGAACGCTCGATCCGAGGTTCCCCATGTTCTCCGCAACCTCGTGGTTCGTCGCCGTCATTTGCAGGATGCTCGACGCACTCTCTTCGGTGCTCGACGACAGGGCCTCTACGCGATCGCTGATCGCCTGCAGCGAGATCGCCATCGATTTGAGGGCGCGGGCTGTTTCTTCGACAGCCACCATCTGCTCACCGAGGCCGCTCGAAAGCGCCTTCACGTTCTCGCCGATGACGTCTTCCACCTGTTCGATCTCGTCATGGATCGATCGAATCTGAGCATCGACCTCCTCGACGTCGATCGATGCGGGCAGACCCGATGCGATGATCAGCAGGCCCAGCACGCCGAGGACGGCGGCAACGACGCCCGCAATAGAGGCTCCCTGTGCGCCGGCCAACACGCCCGAGGCAACCCCGACGGGCCCCACGACAAACGCGAGTGCGAAGCACAGGAAACCCGGAACGAGATAGCGACTCTTGGCGATTGCCCGAAACATGATCCCCCGTGAACGATTACCAGAGTATCGAACCCTGGGAGTGCCGGGCAAGTTCCCCCGCTCCTTCGTGCAACGCCCACGACCGAAGTGGGGAACTTCCGTTCAGAGGGGGTTGGTCAGGAGCTGCATCGAGAGTTGAAGCGCAAGGGAGTAATCACCCTCCATTTTGAGCTTGCCGCCCAAAAAGAGCTCTTGAATGGTGAGCTCGCCGCGCTGGACCATCTCCAGATCCGAGAACTGCAGCTCCGCCGTGAAACCGGGCTCTTTCGGCACCTCCGGGACGTTGAAGCCGACGCGAACCTCGACATCACCGAGGTCGGGGACCCCCCGAAGCGTGACGAAGGTGGTCATGGGCCGCCCCGCGAGCGCGTCCTCGAATCGCTTCGAAGAAGTCTGAGCAGCGCCGATGGCCACCTCATCATCCTCGAAAGCGCCGGCTTTGGTGATTTCCGCGAGCAACAGGGCGGCGGCATCGCCCGGTAGGGACGCCACGATCCTGATGGACACCCCCTCGCCGGGAGCATCGCCCGAGCTGAGCACCCCTGCGCTCGCCGATAACACGATGGGCGGCTCATCGTCGATCTGAAGGCTGGCCGCACCTGTGACGCCTTTCACGTCGTCCAGAATGCGCTGGGCACGCTCGTCGCCCCCCGACGCGCGGCTCTCGAGAACTTCCACCCCCCGGGCGAAAAGCTTGGGAAAGCTCTCCCGGAGGAACTCCATGGGTAAAATCGTCATGCGGCGCGGAGTGTAGCCAACAACGCGGAACGCACCAAGCTGGCGAAATCGGACAGAATCAGCCACCATCTCGACGATGTCGGATGAGGAGCACCGGCCCACTGTATTGATGGTGGGCCAGGGCGAGCCGATGCAGACAGCGTTGGGGGAAGCGCTTCGGCGCCATGGGACGTCCGTCGCTGGTTGTGCAACGGCAGAGCTCGAACAAGCGGTTCGCGTGTACGCACCGGACCTAGTCGTTCTAATCGGAGATGCCGCGGTTCGTGGCGGCGCGAGCGTCGTGCGCCGCATGGCCGCAAATCGGGCGACCGACGTGCTGCCAATCGCGGTCGTCTCCAACGATGCGACGCTCAAGCACGAGGGTCAGGACTTCCGAACGGGAGCGGTCGCGGTCGTTCCGCGCGGCGCCGGTGCGGATGCCATCGCGCGAAGGCTCGCCGAGCTTGCGGACGAAGTGCCGGAGCGACCGGGGCTCGTGACGGGACGGATCACCGAGAACAACCTGAAGGACGTCGTCGACCTCGTCGCCAACGACATGAAGACCGGGATTCTCAGCATTCGCTCTCCCAAGGGCGTGATCGAGGGCATGCCGGTAGTCGTCGAAACCGAGCGTGCCTCTGCGCACAACACAGAGCTGATTCTCGATCGCCTGCGCGAGGCTATGGAGGAGTCGGAGTCCCTGGAGTACGAGTTCCACGAAACGAGCGGTGGACGGCTCTCGACCCTCCCAAGCGCAACGGACCCCGAGGACGTCGACCTGAGCGGGCTGCGAGGCGCACGCGTGGTCATTCTCGATTCCGACGAGCTCCGCGCCGAAAAGCTTGCGAATGTCTTGAGCGCGCACGGCGTTCAAATTGCGGCCGCCGATTTTTCGGCTGCTGTCATTCCGAGAATTCGAGAAGTTGATCCGCAGGTGGTGGTGCTGGATTCAGGCGCGATCGGCGGCCAGGGTCTCGAGTTCGTGCGGGCGATGCGCAAGGACCCCCAGCTTCGGTGGGCATCGATGCTGGTGGTCCGCTGGGACGACTTCTGGCCTGACTCTGCGTCGGACGCCGGCCCGGACCTGGCACAACTTGCGAGCCGCCTTCTCCCGATGATCGACCAAGACGCCGAGATGGCGCGCCGGGTCGAAGACGAAATCGACTTCGACACCCGGCTCGAGCTGATAGGCCCAGGTCGCTTGCTTCGCGCGCTGGGTTCGGTGCCTGGTGTTCGCCATCTCAAAATCGGCGGACACAAACGGAGCGTCGAAATCGACATCGCCGACAACTCGATCGTGGGGGCCTACGCAACGTTGCGTGAGGGAACTACGCAACCCCTGCAGGGCATGCCGGCGCTTCTCGCGCTTTGGGGTCTCAACTCCGGCCGCGTATCGGTACGCGAGCAAGACCTGCCGTCCGTGGCAAACATCATGATGCCTGTCGATGAAGCACTCGGTGTGGTCTCACACGAGCTCGGATTCGCGGACGGCGCCCGCAGCGTGGAAGTCACCGCCGAGACGGTGCCGCCGGTGGAGCCTGAGGTCGAGGAACACGCAACGGTGCCGCCCGGAGCGAGCCCGTCGGCGGGGTTGGAAGCGGCGCGAACCATGGCGCCACCACGCTTTCAACATCTGCAAGCAGCGATGGGCGGGCCACCGCCCCGGGCGTTTGCCGAAGAGGAGGCACCGACGAACAAAATGCCGCAAATGCTCGGTCGGGTACAGACGCGGCGACACGCGGTCCCGGGGAACCGCGGCGCGCAAGAACACGGTGCCGAGGACGACCACGTCGACCACGCGGTCAAGCGGCAGCCGAAGACCACGCAACTCGGCCTGGCGCCGGCGTTCGAGATGCTGCGCGAAGAACACAGCGACGGGGGCAAGACGATGCCAGTACGTAAGCCGACGCCTCCGCCACCTCCCCCCGAAAGCCGGAAGCCGCCACCCACTCCGATTTACCAGGACGACGACGACTTCGAGCCCGAGCTAGCACCAATGCTGGAAGGGCCGGCGACGCTATTGGCGCCTGCGGCGACCTCTCCGGGCATGGCCGCATGGATTCAGGGGTTGCTCCTGTTGACCGTGCTCGCCGGTCTCGGCGTCTTCGGTTGGCAGCTCTGGGTACGAAGCAACCCCGCCACCGAGGCCGCGGCGGAGACGCCCTTGGCGGCCCACTCGGAAGTCGAGGGCAACAAGGGTCCGATCACAGGACCGGTCAACGGGCTCGAGCCAGTCAAGCGCCACGAGGCCAAGCGCACCGAAGCGCCGACGGGGGCCGAACCGAGCGCGGCACCCAAGGCGCCCATCGTCGATGAGCCGGCTCAGGCCGCGGCAGAGGAGCCACCGCCACAAAAGCCGGCCGAAGCCAAGCAGCCACCGCCGCCGAAGCCCGCCAAGCCGGAGGCCACCGCCACCAAGTCGAAGGCCCTTTCGGTTCCGACCCAGAACTTGCCACGGGACCCGGCCAAGGCCTCCGACGTGCTCGTCCACCGCGCGCTGCCGATGATCCGCAGCGGCAACCTTCAGCTCGCCGAGGCGACGCTCGATCGTGCCTGGGAGCTGGACCCCAAGAACCCGCAGGCCATGGCGGGGTACGCGGCGTTGTACATCGCCAAAAAGGATGGTGCTCGCGCCGCCAAGTGGGCCAAGAAAGCCGCGCGAAAGAGGTCGCGCCGGGCGGAGTATCACATCCTGTACGGCGACGCGCTGCAGCTGGAGGGCGATACCGGCGGAGCCCGCAAAGCGTGGCGTAAAGCCCTGTCGGTCGACCCAGGCAACAAGGCCGCTCGAGCCCGGCTGGCCAATTAGTTGCGCACCGCGGAGCGTCGGGCCTAGCGTCGGGCTATGGCGAAACAATTTTGGTGGGCGGGTGTACTGGTTGGGCTCTGTGGCTGCTTGCTCCAGAACCTCAGCCCCGAGACGCGAATGCGCGATTCGGTCATCGAACTCAACGAAGGCGCTCGGTGGGGCCGCATGGACGTCGCGAGCGGGTTCGTTTCCCCACCGTTCCGACCTCAGTTCAAGCTCTCCCACATGCGCTGGGGCCGTGACATCCAGATCGCGGATACCGAGATCCTCGGCATGAACCCTCACACCGACGAGGAAGGCGAAGGGGCGTTCTCACGCGTGGCCGTCCGTTGGTACGATCAGAACACGATGGTCCTCTCGAACACGGTGATTCGACAGACTTGGAAGAAGCACAAGCAAACGTTTCTGCTCACCAACGAGTCGGTCGAGAGCGGGCACCCAGGCCTGTTGGTAATCCCAGAAGTCGAGCAATCGAGCCAACCCGCTGGGGCACATAAACAGTACGAGAACTTCGAAGACGACTCCCAGTGGAGCAGTATTTATTGAGTTAGTCGATGCCGACGGCGCTTCGCACGCGCTGAATCGTGGCGCGCGCGATCTGGCGGGCCTTGTCGGCGCCAGCGTGGAGGATCGCATCGAGCTGTTCCTCGTCAGCGCGCATCGCTAGATACGCGTCTCGCTTGGGGCCGATCTCCGCTTCGATGGCTTGGAAGAGATCTTCTTTGGCGTGGCCCCAGCCGTAGCCTCCCGATGCGAGCTTTTGCTTCATCTGCAACGCCCGCTCGGGAGCGACCAACGCGTAGAGATCGTAGACCGTGGAGCCCTCAGCGGCCTTGGGATCCTCGAGGCCCTCGGACGTAGTCTTGATGCTCATGATCGATTTACGGAGCTTCTTTGGCGGCTCGAAGAGCGGGATGCCGTTGCCCTTGCTCTTGCTCATCTTCTGGCCGTCGGTCCCTCGGACGAGCGGGGCCTGACTGATCAACGCCTCGGGGACGACCAAGGTATCATCGCCGTAGATGTGATTGAGCCGCATGGCCACGTCGCGTGTCAGCTCGAGATGCTGTTTTTGGTCTTTGCCAATCGGCACGATGTCCGTGTCGTACAGCAGAATATCGGCCGCCATGAGCGCAGGGTAGTTGAACAGGCCCGCGCTCGGCGATTCGCCGCGCGATAGCGCATCTTTGTATGCGTGGCCGCGCTCGAGCTGCCCCGTCGCGAGAAGACAACTCAACACCCACGTGAGCTCGAAAACCTCGGGAACGTCCGATTGCCTGAAAAGCAACGTGCGCTCCGGATCAAGACCGCAAGCGAGCCACGTCGCAGCCACGTCGCGAATGTGGCCGCGCAGCGCTTCCGCATCGCGAACCGTCGTCAACGCGTGGTAGTCGGCGATGAAATACAGCGTGCGATACTCATCGACCAGCGACAGCGCGGGCTGAATCGCGCCTAAATAATTACCCAGGTGCGGCAGGTTCGTGGGCTTGATTCCGGTCAGAGAAGTCTTCACGCGGCGTGAGGTTGTCCCATGTGGACATGCGCGGCAACCGGGGTATTGTCAGGCGCTCCAAACGAGGAAACATGACGACTCGTCCGTTCAAGGTCTTGGGAATCCAGCAGGTGGCCGTCGGCGCCGCCGACAAGAACGCGCTTCGCCGCCTCTGGGTCGACACGTTGGGTCTGACGCCACACGGCAACTTCAAGAGCGCAAAGGAGAACGTCGACGAGGACATCGTGACGATGGGTGCCGGTCCCTTCACGGTCGAGGTCGACCTGATGCAGCCCATCGACCCGGCAAAAAAACCTCGGGTCGACACGCCGCCGCTCAATCATATCGGCCTGTGGGTCGACGACATCGAGATGGCCGTACAGTGGCTGGGCGAGCAGGGCGTGCGGTTCACGCCAGGTGGTATTCGCGTGGGCGCGGCGGGCCACCGTGTCTGCTTCATCGACCCCAATGGCAACGAGGCGGCCCCGATCGGTGGTGAAGGCGTGCTGATCGAGCTGGTCGAGGCCCCCAAAGACGTGCGTGAGGCTTTCGAGGC
>Ga0164320_10000950_pt1 | contig 10214 bp, 8 predicted proteins | sample GuaBasSediGuay11_FD_113736 | JGI IMG/M metagenome (GOLD analysis project Ga0164320, IMG submission 113736) | Subseafloor sediment microbial communities from Guaymas Basin, Gulf of California, Mexico - Guay11, Core 4567-28, 0-3 cm | ecosystem: Environmental > Aquatic > Marine > Hydrothermal vents...
CCACCAGTAGCAGAATCGTCCCCGTGCCACCGACTTTGGCGTCCTCGTCGAGGCCTCGTTCGTGGCGAAGCTTGCGAACGGCAAGATGTTCGATCATGCGATCCTTGACATCAACGAGACCCGTGTGGTCCTCATCGAGGACGGATCTGGCCGCGTCCAGGTCGAGATTGTCCACCGTTGTCTCTCCCCAGGGGAGTTCGAAGGTCGTGTCGAGCCAGGTTCTGATCCATGCGTGCTCCGGGCTCTGTTCGCTGAGACGCTCGAGGCGATCGATCTCCCTGCTCACGGTCTCTGACGCAGCTTGTGGAAGATCGGCATCTTCGAACCGCTTCCGATACTCGCCAACGATCGTCTCTTCGCCGTCTCCGAGCTCGTCACGAATAGCTTCCATCTGTTGACGCAGCAGGAACTCGCGCTGGGTCTTGTCGATCCTCTCTGCAGCCTCATCTCGCACGCGACGGCGCAGTGTCATGCCGCCAAGGACCTCGTTCATCCACTCGAGGGCAAGGTCGAGCCGCTGATCGACGTCGAACGTCTCGAGCAGTTTCGCCTTACTGGCGAGATCGAGATCAGGGGAGTAGACAAGCAGGTCGGCCAGGCTTCCGGGGTCGTCGGTCGCAAGGATCTGGTCTGCGATTCCACGCACACCTCGCTGCTCGAGTATCTCCTCGAGCACGGCTCGCAGTTCGGATGCACGGTCGCGCGTGGTTTCGGAATACTCGGTCGGCTTCACGATCGCGTCGGCCTTGACCCACAGGACATCATTGGAGTCCGTTTCACCCGCACCGATGCGGGCACGGGACACGCCGCTGATGATGGCAGACACCCCGCCCCGGTCGGCGACCTCCTGGATCTCTGCAATCGTCCCGACGGAGGCGTACTCGCCATCGATCATCGGTATGAGGACAAGTTTGCCACCGGTCGTGTCAGACGCGGCGAGGGCCCGCTTGGCATCATCGGACTCGATGCGCACGGTGATGACCATGTCCGGAAACACGATCCCGCCGCGAAGGGGAAGAACGGGGAGGACGGTTGTTATCACATCGGACACGCTGGGCCCTTTCATCGGTGGCAATGGGCAACCTTGTTGGCCCTATGTCTATTCCCAGTACGCAGAAAATCTACGCGTAGCCCACTCATATTATCGGCTGCGTGTTGTATTTAGCAGATGGCTGTCGGGCGGTGATCCGACCCTTGGACTCCCCCAGAGCGGTTCGTTCCTACCTGTGTCATGCAGCCCACGGGACGCGGACGTACAATGGCCGGAAGAGGAAGGAGAAGCATGTTGCGGCGCCGGGTTGGAATGATTCTCGTCGGTCTGGGAACGGCACTGCTCGTGTCCGCCGGCGTCGGCTCGGTGATCTCCGATACCGATGAACAGACCGTGTCTGCAGGTGCTGCTGCCTCGGACGTCACCACCACACTCCCATCAGACACAACATCGACACAGGCCGAGCCGACTACGACCGAGCCAACCGAAACCACAACAACTGTGGCGACGACGACATCCCAGCCGACGACGACCACCACGATTCCCCCAACAACGACGACAACGCTGGCACCCGATGCAGCGATCGCCGCGTTCGTCGGCGAATTTGCGGCTGCGATCGCCGCCGAGGACACCGACTGGCTCCTCGACCACCTTCATTCGGCGATGATCCTTGGCTACGGCGAGGATGTGTGCAGAAACTTCATCAACGTCGAGATCCTGGAGCTCACCCAGTACACACTGACGGGGTCGGTCGTGGGTCCCGTGAGCAAGACCCTCACCACCGGCATCGGCGACGTCACCGTGTCGGGGATCTATTCGGCTGAGACAAGTTTCGTGTTCCAGGGTTCACAGTTCGATGCCAAGGCAGACTTCGTGCTTGGTGATCCGATCACCTGGCTGGCGATCTGCCGCTAGCGCACGGTTGGCATCAACCCGGCGGAACCGCGAACGTCGAAAGTACGGTCGGCAACCGATCGACCTCGATCAGTTCACTGCACCAGTCCTGCCCCGCTCAAGGCCTGACGAACAGCTTCCCCTGGCGAGTCAGGCATCGATTCGACGACCCAGTCCTTGAAGGCCGGGTCGTTGCCCACCTCGACATCCGATCGACCGTCCACCTTTGCTTCCCACTCCGCAGAACTTGGGCCGGCTGAGCTGGCGTCGACGATCTCAGCCGTTTCCACGTCGATCTGCGTGACGTGGGAATGCCACACGATGTGTCGGTCTCCGTCACCGTCGAATTCGACACCGGGTCTCACATCGATCTTGACGATGGATGCGGCCGCCGTGTCGCTGTCTTCGCGCCGCGGAAGCATCGAACCATCGGCACCGACCCGTACGTAGATAGTCGCAGACTTCCCTATCACGACGGGATTGGCCTTGCTCCCAGCCAATGCGTCGTCGAGGCTCCTGACCTGAGAGATCCCGACAATGTTCACGCCGGCCTCGTCTGCTCCCTTGTAGATCTCCTGCAGGAAAGCGCGGTCTTCCGCCGTGTATGTGCGTGGTCCTGTGAACGGGGTGTAAGCGACGCGGTCCTCGTCGTCACAGGCGCTCATGCCCGGCGCACCCACACCTCCGAGAAGGGCCGCTCCGGACACGAGCAGACCGACACCAAGAACGAGTGTCCCTGCGTCGACATCGGAACCGGGTGTCTCGGGCGTGCCGGGAGTGATGACCGTTGCGCCGCCACCAGTGCTGGTGGCGGGTGGAATCTGGACGGCACCTCCTCCGGCGTTCACGGAGATCGATGTCGGTGCCAATGTTGTCGTAGTCGTCGAAGTTGTCGTTGTCGTTGTGGTTGGGGGAGGAGAAAGCATCGACTGTCCGCATCCCTGCTCAGCTCCGGTGACCCTGAAGGGGGAACCGAGAAGCGTTGGATCGAGCGACACGGCTCGGCCGAAGATGAATGCGCCCACACTCGTGATCGTGTACGTCCCGTAGCTGTTGAGCGGCACCTGGAACTCGACGTATCCCTGGTTGTTCACGACACCGATCGTCGTGCCGACTCCTGCGACATCCATGATCAGGACCGTGCCAGGAGGAAGCCCGGTGACGTACGCTCCGATCACCTGTTTGGAAAGTGAATTCGTGGTGTTCCCCTCCCCGTCGGTGGCGGGCACCTCGGGGTAGTGGTCTGTGCCGCTGCACGATGAATCCACCGTTGGTTCGGCCTGCGTACCAGACGTGTCGTCACCGGTACTGACCGCTGGGTCATCGCTCGGATCGACCGCCGCGACCCGAACGTCGACGACAACCTGTCTGCCGAAAGGCGGAAACATGGCATCCGAACTCGAGACCTGCGTGAACGCCGACGCCACTCCTGACAGGGGGTTGGTCCCGACATTCGTCAACAGGAACAGTCCTCCGGCGAGCATCGCTCCACCGATGACTGCCACTGCGGCATCGCGTCTGGAGCAGCGTGAAGTCTCCACCGGTACCACCACGGACGGTTCCCAGCCGCGTATGTCCCACTGCGGATGGTCGACGCCGATGCTTTTGATCTCCCAGTCGTCGAGGCCCTCATACCCACTGAAGATGAAGATGTGACGCTTGACGCAGTCGTCGTAGGCATCGAGTGCGGCACGGTGCTCGGCTCCGTCGGTATCGAACGCCTCCCTCGCCGCATCGTGCTGTGCTTCTGCCTCCTCGACGTTCTGCTGTTCGCGGGCGGCGTCGCCGTAGCCTGTTTGGTTGACAACTTCCAGTGCGCCGCGGGCCTGGCTTGCGTTGAACTCCGCGCTGTCGAGAGCCACCTTTGCTCTGAGATATTTGCGGAAGGCAGGAGAGTGGTAGTCCGGTAGCAGGCCGGCACAGCGGTCGAGCGCCGTATAGAGCACATGCTTGACCGGGTCGAATGCCGAGCCGGCCGGTGGAGTACCGCGGGCTTCCTGCTCCGCAGCCGCCGCGTCGAGTGCCTCCTCGAACAACGCATCGTATTCGGCTTGAAGGCGTCGCAGCTCCTCTGACGCCAGGTACTCCGGTGTCAGATAGAGCGAGCCCCCGCCGCTGATGTCCAGGTAGAGCGCCTGGTTGCGATCGACTATCGCTTCCATCTGCCCTGCGCTGACGGCAATGTTCCGGATGCCCGCGCCATACAGCCTGAAGAACGCACCGAGAACAGGGATCCTGTCAACCAGCGGACCAAGTCTGTCGACGACCAGTTCGAACGCATCCGCGAATGCTTCGAGTGCCGCGGCGCCGTCGGCGCCTGCGAGATCATCAACGGCCTGGACTGCCTCGAGCGCATCAGCGAGCGATTCAAGCCCCTCCTGGACCTCGCCGGTGACGTTCGTGACACTTTCGAGGCCGCCCGTCACGCCTTCGACAAACTCACCTCCTGCTTCCACGCTCGATGCGAAAGCGTCGGTCCCAAGTAGCTCATTCATGTCGTCTATCGCGCCGGAGAGTTCTTCGAAGTTCTCTTCGAGGCTCTCACCAGCTTCTGTGATGCCGGTGATGGTCTCTTCGATGAACTCGATGACATCCCCAAGGTCCTCGACAATGCCGTCAACGGTCTCCCTGAAGGCTCCGTCGGACGTGAGATCGTCGATCTCTGCCTGTTTCGCCTGCAAATCTGCGTTGATTTCTGCGAGGGATCTATCGGGCATGTCTCACCTCACCGTTCCGTCAAAACGATGACAACGCCGGCTGTCCGGTCATCCACGAATGCGATCGTTCCGTCCCCAAGGCCGCAGAACTCCCCCACGTGGAGCGTCGAATCCCCAACATCTGTGATGGCCACACAAACTGCCTCTTCGCCCAGCACCTCACGAGACTCGAGGAAGCCGACGTCAATCGATGCCGCTGCTGAGAGAAGGTTGTCGACGGCATCGAACGGGTTCATCCACACACCGACACACGGTTCGACATCGTCATCGAGGCACACGTCGTCGCTGGTGCGTGCAAAGCGATCCGTATGACCGCCCCGGTCACTCGTCGCATCGACGTGGAACTCGACCGCGTCGGCACCGACGGTCAGACTCGCAGTGCGCACCACGTCTGGGTCAGCGCTCACACCGATGGCGTAGCTGAAGGTCCCCGTGCGCAGAATCGCACGCATAAGAGCTCCTCCGAGCTGACGGTGGCCGGCACTCAGATCGGCGTAGGCGTGTTGGTATTGCTCACTGATCAGATCTCGAGCAGCCGATCCGCTATCCCCGACATAGCCCGTGTCTGGGGCTCGATCACCCTGGGCACTGGTGACGGCGAATGCACCAACGGCCGGATGGAACTCGAGATGGAGCGCCTCTGTCGTCTCATCGGTGACGACGTCCTTCGCGCTCAGTGAAGACCGAGTGCTGATGGCCACTTTCCACGAACCGGCGGCACGAGTGATCTCGATCGGCGTGTACGGGTCCGAAGCCAACCACAGCCAGTAGGTCGCGCCCGATTGGATCTCGCCACCGACGGTCGCCCATACCGTGCCTGTGGGATCGGTGCCCACAGCCAGCAGATCGAACTCGGGATCACATTCGCAGTCACCCGCTGGATCGGAGGTCGTCTCGATCGGGGCCGCAAGCGCTGCCTGTTGGGCGTCTCCTCCGGAGATCATGCCAAAGACAGCCATCATCACCATCGAAAGTCCGAGCGTGGCAGCCAGAACGAGGATTGCTCTGCCCGTCGACGGCCCGCGCAGCGCACGGATGACCGCCCACCCGATCCCCAACGCCACGAGTGCAACCACCGCAACGGTGGCGAACGTTGAATCGATCGATGCGAGAAGTACCCCGAAGCCGACGGCTACGGCGATGTGCAGCCCGATCTGTGCCACGGTGACGATGGCCTGCCTGCCGGAGAGGCCCTCCGACGCTCGGCGTCCGGTGAGAACGAACACGAGTCCAGCAATGAGCAGACCAATGCCAGCTGCCACAAGAAATGTCATCTCTAGAACCTCGAAGCGCTCGTGAGTGTCCGTGACCATAGCAAGCTGCTCAGGCGCGGCCAGAGTTGCGGTGCCCACTCGCCGCCGCACCACACCTGATCAGCGATGATGGAGTATGCCTGGTCGGTACGTCGGATATGGGTGCAGCCATGCGCCGGGTCATCCACGGTGCGCACCAATCGAACAAGCATGCCTGCCGTCGCATGTGGGGTATTCGGCTGGTCGATGATCGCCGGCCCCGTGGGCCTTGACACGGCAGAGGCTCCAAGGTGGCGTGGTGTTATATTGTGGTCCGTCCAGTCGATCAACCGCCGAAGAGGTTTGTGTGCCGTACGTCCTCGGGCCTATCGAATCTCGAATCGAAACACCCACGTCTGGCTTCGGCTGAGATGACGAACCGAGACATCCAACGCACTCCCGATGAGATGGCCGACCTGAATCGGGTTGCTCTTCGGCTGGAGTACGGAACGATCGGTTGGAACGTCGGCGAAGCGTTCCTCACAATCGGATTGGGTGCAGTGGCCTCATCGCTGGCGTTGATCGGGTTTGGAACCGTGTCGATCGTGGAGGTGTTCGCGTCGGGCGTCGTTGTTTGGCACCTGCTGCCCGGACATGGGGCATCGACCCCTGAGCGAACCGCCCGAGCTCATCGACTTGTCGCCGTGGCGTTCGGCGCCTTGGCCGTTGCACTGACGTTCGCTGGTGTTCGGGACCTCGTGACCGGACGGATCCCCGATGAGTCACCGTGGGGAATCGCCTACCTGGCGATGACCGCCGTCGTCATGTTCTCATTGGCGGCAGCGAAACGAAGGATCGCCACCCAGCTCGATTCCTCTCCGCTGCATTCGGAAGCATCGATGACGTTCCTCGACGGAGTGCTATCCACGGCAATCATGTTCGGCCTTCTGTTGAACGCCGTGGCCGGCTGGTGGTGGGCCGACCCGACGGCCGCGCTGCTGGTCGGACTCGCCGCTGCAAGGGAAGCCAAGGAGAACTGGTCGGAGGCTGCGACCCAAGGCGAGCTCTAGCCAGAGAGACCCAACATCGTGACGACTGGGCAGAGACACATCACCTACCCTTGTTGCCATGGCGCAAACACGGCCATATCCGCGCCGAGGTCCGCTCGTGAGGTGACTCTGTTGATCAAACGATGACCACGTGCGTGGACAGGCGGTTGGGATCAGAGTCGTGCGAACCAGGACGACAACTCCGAACCGATCGTCTCTGGATGGGTCTCCTGGACGAAGTGGATTGCGTCGCCCAGATCAACGACATCGAGGTTCGAGAGGTTCTCCCTACACCAGGCGACCTCGGCTTCCTTGATCGCGACACCAGCGTTTCCGTGGAACAGGAGCTTCGGCACTTCGGTGTGGGTCAGCCACTGCCGGTACGCCTCGACGACCACTGCGTTGTCGGCAGGGGAACCATCCAGGGGCAGCTCGCGCGGCCACTGAAGGATGGCCTTGCGGCTGGCAACGGTGGGGAATGCCGACCGGTAATAGGCAAGCGCTTCGGGGCTTATCTCGGCATAGGTCAGGTCTGGCAGCATCTTCTTGAGGAAGATGTTGGCGGCACTGATCATCAGCCATCCCGTACCCGGCATGCGCATCATCCGCATGGCCAAGCGAAGGCTCCCAGGCATGTCGTCGAGCGACAGGCCGCGGATCATCGCTTCCATGAAGGCAATCGCCCTCACGTCCTGTTCGTGGTCGTGGGCCCATCGAAAGCCGAGTCCTGACCCCCAATCGTGGATAACGAGTGTGAGGTTCGATCCGATTCCAAGGGCGTCGATGAAGCCACACAGGTAGCGATAGTGATCGTCATATCGATAGGAGATGTCAGGGTGGTCGGACTTCCCCATGCCGATGAGGTCAACCGCAACACAGCGCCCCTGCCCGCTGAGGTGGGGGATGATGTTTCGCCACAGGTAGGACGATGTCGGATTGCCATGCAGGAACAGGATGGGATCGCCCTCTCCGACATCGACGTAGTGCATCTTCGAGCCGTCAACGGTGACGAACTTCGATTCGAACGGAAAGGCAGCTGGGATCGCCTGTGTTTCAGTCATGGTTCCTCCTGGCGTGGCCGCCAACTTCGATGTGGGCCTTGAGGCCCGCGGAAGCGCCGGAGGGGTGGCCGAACATGGAGCGGACGAACTTGTTCGCTCCCTTGCTCGAGACCTCCGAGGCGAAAGTGTCGGTCGCGATGGCTGAGGTGCCTTTGTGGGTCTCCATCCGGTACCTCCTTTCTTTTGCAACAATTGTCGCAAAACATGTTCTACTAGGTCTACGATAGAAATGCAACACATGTTGTAGAATTTCTCGCAGAGGACTGATCACCTCCTTGCGAGATTTGGAAGGAGTACCTTGATGGGCAGGCCACGATCCTTTGAGGAGTCGGAACTTCTCGAAGCGGTGATGGATGCTTTCTGGCGCCACGGATACGCTGCCACAACCTACCGCTCCCTCGAAACGCTGTCCGGGGTCGGGATACGGAGCCTTGCCAACACATTCGGGGAGAAGGACGAGCTGTTCACCAGGGCCCTCGCCCGCTACAGGCAACGGGTGGCCGGCAACCTCGCCGCCATGTTCGATCCGCCTTCGGTCGAATCCATCGTCAGCATCTTTGAACGCGTCAGCTCACCCGCCGATGAGAACGACGCCCGGGCAGCTGGTTGCCTCATGGTCAACACCGTGTTCGAGATCGACGAACCAGCACAGGACATCGCCAACGAAATCGCCCAATACCGCGACCTGTGGCGATCCACGTTCCAAGAAGCGCTCGAGACAGACCATGTCACCGATGCCGAGGCGAGAGCCGAGTTCCTCCTCGGTGCCTTGTGGGGCGCGCTCAGCCAGATCCGCCTCGCTGGCGACACCACTGCCGCCCAACCAATGACATCAGTCGTGATCGAAACCATCCGCGGCTGGACCCAGCCCCGCTGACGTCGGCGAATGAACTGTCCCGCCAAAACACGCCGATGCCCTACCCGCGCGCCCGTTTCATCCCGGTACGAACAGATTTCACAGGCCAAATCGAAAGATGCAGCCCAGAAGCGACTGCTCGGCGGTGCCTCCACAGGTCTGAGCGAATTGCTCGTCCGCGCTTCCAACCGGCGAGAATTGGTAGAGCAGGTCGCAGGCACCATGATCTCCGGTGCGACATCGGTCGCGCCATCCATCGAGATCGACACCATCGCCGAACGCATCGATACAGAAATCCACTTGTTCTGGGCCAGACTTGCCACAGGCCGCACCGAACGTCTCATAGGCAGAGTTCGATGCGCCAAAGAGAAACAGAAGATCGCAAGACTCATAGATGCCCGATTCGCACTGATCCCACAGTTGGTCCAGGGTCGCGTCGTCGCCATAATCTGTGGCATCGAGGTTGAGCGCCGACTGTTCGGACAAGCATTCGTCCACGAACCCGCTCGCAACACCGTCGGAGAAGGCGGCGATGGCGCCACCCAGAATGAATCCCTCCATCTCGCTATCAGATCCCTGTCCGAACTCTCCGATCTCCGAGCTGAAATAGGTAATGAACTCGTCACATGTCGCGAACGAGTCCGCTACGACTACCCATGCCTTCAACTCACTCAAGTCCTCCGCTGTCAGAGTGTTGCCATATTCATCTTCGACGAGCTGCGCAAAAGCCTCCTCAGGTGGTGCGTCGGTCCTGGTTTCGTTGTAAGCACCCACACCAAAGGAGATCGCGTAACCAATACCGATGATCATGACCAAGACTCGCCATCTACCTCGCGGCCGAAAGCGCGACAGCACCTTGGCCAAGCCAACACCCGCAGAGTCGCCGCTCGCGGATGCATCTCCAATGGGTGGCCGAGGCACGGATGGTGACCTGTCGCCTGAGGGCTGAGGTCGGGGATCAGCCCGACGCTTCGGCGAAAGAGACTCTGGTGCGAAGCCAGGACCAGGGGTCTCGGCCTCCTTGTCGGATTCGATGTCATCACCCGGATCGGGAGTCAGTGCTCTCGGCTTCTTCAGCTGTTCACGAGCCGCGCGAATGAGATCCTTGCTACTCGGCTGATCGTCGAAATCCGGCATCTCGCTCCTTCAGTCCTCAGATCTCCTGATTGGGAACTGAGTTTCCCCATTGAGAACACCACACTCTCCGCTGCCGACTATACCGATCGCTTCCGGACGCACACGAGAGGCAGTCCTCGCGAGCGGCCATGACCAGAGGCCAAATGGATCGGCCTACCCCCTGACCCGGTGAGCTCGCTCGCGTCTCATCCCTGATAGGGATGAGGTCCCTGGTCTAAATCCAGGTAGGCCCACACCCGAAAGCCACGCACCTACGGGGTTTTCGGCCACTTTGGGC
>Ga0164320_10000951_pt1 | contig 10213 bp, 8 predicted proteins | sample GuaBasSediGuay11_FD_113736 | JGI IMG/M metagenome (GOLD analysis project Ga0164320, IMG submission 113736) | Subseafloor sediment microbial communities from Guaymas Basin, Gulf of California, Mexico - Guay11, Core 4567-28, 0-3 cm | ecosystem: Environmental > Aquatic > Marine > Hydrothermal vents...
ATGCTATTGATGGTTTAGGAAACTTACCTAAAGCTGGAGAAGATGGTCTTCCAATACATAGAGAAGCGCCAAAATTTGAAGATTTATCAACATCTACTGAAGTTTTATTTACAGGTATTAAAGTAATCGATCTTATAGAGCCTTATGCTAAAGGTGGTAAAATTGGTTTGTTTGGTGGTGCAGGAGTAGGTAAAACAGTATTGTTAATGGAGTTGATTAATAATATTGCAAAAGGACATGGAGGACTTTCGGTTTTTGCAGGAGTTGGAGAAAGAACACGTGAAGGAAACGATTTGCTTCGTGAGATGTTAGAATCTGGAATTATACGATATGGTGACGACTTTATGCATTCTATGGAAGAAGGCGGTTGGGATCTTCAAAAAGTAGATAAAACTGTTATGAAAGAATCTAAAGCAACTTTTGTTTTCGGGCAAATGAATGAACCTCCTGGGGCACGTGCTCGTGTAGCATTGTCAGGATTAACTATTGCTGAATATTTTCGTGATGGTGGTGCAGATGGACAAGGAAAAGATGTATTATTCTTTGTAGATAACATTTTCCGTTTTACCCAAGCTGGTTCAGAAGTGTCTGCACTACTTGGTCGTATGCCTTCGGCAGTAGGTTATCAACCTACATTAGCAACCGAAATGGGTGCAATGCAAGAACGTATTACTTCAACTAAAAAAGGGTCTATTACATCTGTACAAGCGGTTTACGTGCCTGCAGATGATTTAACAGATCCTGCACCAGCAACAACTTTCGCGCATTTAGATGCAACAACAGTATTATCTCGTAAAATTACAGAACTTGGTATTTATCCTGCAGTAGATCCATTAGATTCTACATCAAGAATTTTAACAGCTGATATTTTAGGAGATGAGCATTACACTTGTGCGCAACGCGTAAAAGAATTGTTACAACATTATAAAGAATTACAAGATATTATTGCTATTCTTGGTATGGAAGAATTATCTGAAGAAGACAAATTAGCTGTAGGACGTGCTCGTCGTGTACAACGTTTCTTATCTCAACCATTTCATGTGGCAGAACAATTTACAGGCATACCAGGTTGTTTAGTTGATATTAAAGAAACTATTAAAGGATTTAATATGATTATGGATGGTGAATTAGATCATTTACCAGAAGCAGCATTTAACCTAAAAGGCACTATTGAAGAGGCTATTGAAGCAGGAGAGAAAATGTTGGCTGAAGTATAAACTAGCAAACAGTTGGCAGTAAAGCAACTAATAATGAATAACATGTATATAGAAATTGTAACACCTGAAGCCACATTATTTAACGGAGAAGTAACATCTGTTGCTGTCCCTGGTGTAAATGGTGAATTTGAAATGCTTAACAATCACGCTCCTATTGTATCTATATTAAAGAAAGGACATGTGAAGATTTTTGGTGAAATTCAACTCGATGAAGATGTTGAAGATAAATTTGTTAAAGGCAATGATAGAGGAATGTGGTTAGCAATAAATTCAGGAACTATTGAATTAAAAGACAATAAAATAATTGTATTAGCAGATTAATACAACTACATATAAATATATAAAAACGCGAAGTAAATACTTCGCGTTTTTTGTTTCATAAGATTAAGTTACAAAATTAAATATAATACCGAAGCTATTGCGCCTCCAATTAAGGGTCCAACAACTGGAATCCAAGCATAACTCCAATCACTATTTCTTTTAAATTTTATTGGTAAAATTGTATATATAATTCGTGGTCCTAAATCTCTCGCAGGATTTATAGCATAACCTGTTAATCCGCCCAAACTTAAACCAATAACCCATACCACAAAAGCAACAGGAATTGCTCCTAAAGAACCTAATCCAAAATTAATTGCTTCCTCCGAACCAATACTTAATTCTGGCCCTGCTATATATAATACCGCAAAAATTAACACAAAAGTTCCAACAACTTCAGTTAAAAAGTTTCTTGGAAAATTTCGTATCGCAGGAGCAGTACAAAATGTTGCTTTTATTGCTTCCTTATCATCTGTAATTTTATAATGATCTTTATAAATAAGCCAAACAACAAATGATCCTGTCATTGCTCCAATAAATTGTGCAAATATATATGGCATCACGTCAACCCAATCAAACAAACCTGCAACTGCCAAAGAAACTGTAACAGCTGGGTTTAAATGGGCTCCACTATATGGTCCTGCGACTAACACTCCAACATATACAGCTAATCCCCAAGCTGTGGTAATTACCATCCACCCAGAATCGTTAGCTTTAGTGTCTTTTAATACAATATTAGCAACGACACCATTACCTAATAGCAATAATAAAAAGGTTCCTAAAATTTCAGCTATAAATGCAGACATAATTTGGTTTTAATGTTATTCAATCCAATTGGCACTTCTTGAAACTGCTTTATGCCATTGTTTTAGTAATTCTTTTACTTTTTTTACTTCCATCTCTGGATTAAAAATTTTATTAATAGACCATTGGGTTTTTAATTCTTCTATACTTTTCCAAAAGCCAATACTTAATCCTGCTAAATACGCAGCTCCAAGTGCTGTGATTTCTTGAACATTTGGTCTTACAACTGGGAATCCAAAAATATCTGTTTGAAATTGTAATAAAAGATTATTAGCAGTCGCTCCACCATCAACTCGTAATTCTGTTCCTTTTGCATTTGCATCTGCTTCCATAGCACTTACAATATCGTAAACTTGATAAGCAATCCCTTCTAATGTTGCTCTAGCTATATGTGCTTGAGTCGAACCTCTAGTTAATCCAATTATTGTTCCTCTCGCATAAGAATCCCAGTAAGGCGCTCCTAATCCTGTTAAGGCTGGCACAAAATATACTCCTCCATTATCTGGAACACTAGATGCAAGTGTTTCAATTTCAGCTGCGTCATCAATTATTTTTAGTCCATCTCTTATCCACTGTACGGCTGCACCACCTACAAAAACACTGCCTTCTAGCGCATAATTAACTTTTCCATTGATTTTCCAAGCCACAGTAGTTAACAAATTATTTTTTGAATAAATTGGTTCATCTCCTGTATTCATTAATAAAAAACAACCTGTCCCATAAGTGTTTTTTACCATGCCTTTTTCTGTGCAGAGTTGACCAAATAATGCAGCTTGCTGATCTCCTGCAATCCCTGAAATTGGTATTCGCCTATCAAACAAGGATTCAGACGTTTCTCCATAAATCTCACTACTTTCTTTAACTTCGGGAAGAATATTTCTAGGGATATCAAAAAGGTCTAATAATTCTTGATCCCAATCTAAAGTGTGGATATTAAATAACATCGTTCTACTCGCATTGCTAACATCTGTAATAAATTTTTCGCCATCGGTAAGCTTCCAAACCAACCACGTATCAACTGTTCCGAAACATAATTCATTATTATTTGCTTTTTCTCTAGCTCCTTCAACAGTATCAAGTATCCATTTTAGTTTTGTTGCCGAAAAATAGGCGTCTATTATTAATCCCGTTTTTTCTTTTATCTCTTCTGTTTTACCGCTTGCGTTTAATTCGTCACAAAATTTTGAAGTTCTTCTATCTTGCCAAACTATTGCATTGTAAATCGGTTCTCCAGTAGTTTTTTCCCAAACTAATGTGGTTTCTCGTTGATTTGTGATTCCAATAGCAGCAACTTCAACATTGGGAGTTTCTAACACTTTTTTTGCTGAAAATAATTGAGACTCCCAAATCTCTATTGGGTCGTGTTCTACCCAACCGGGTTGTGGAAAAATTTGCTCAAAATCTTGTTGTGCAATTTCAACAGGTTCTCCTTTGTGATTAAAAAGAACTGCTCTAGACGAAGTTGTACCTTGATCTAAAGACATTATCAGTTTCTTTTTCATTTCTGGTTAGTTTAGTTTATAGCTGTTTGCCAATTCATTAAATTCTTCAATTTGATTTTTAACCCAATCATCATCTTTGCAAAGTTCTCTTCCAAGAATCATTGCCACTTCCGGAGCAACTTGTAATGCAGCTCTTGCATCCAAAAATAACAATCTTACTCTTCTTGCAAGAATGTCTTCAACTGTTCTTGCCATTTCGTTTTGGATGCTCCAAACAATTTGTCCAACAGTAAAATCATAATCTGGATGAATTTTTCTTCTGTAATCACTGTTCTGCTTTTGAAATTTTTCCAGTTTAGGTAAATCACTTCCATAAATATAAAAATGATTTTTTAATAAGCTTTCATTATTTGAAACATTCCCATGTATTTCCAAAGTTTTAGTGTTTGATTTTTTACTCGGAAAATTAAATTTTTCAACAACTTCATCTATTGCATCTTCAGCCATTTTACGATAGGTAGTCCATTTTCCGCCAACAATACTTATTAAGTTGTTCTCTACAATAATCTTATGGCTTCGAGAAACTTCCTTCGTTTTAACTTCATTCCCTTTTGGTTTTGCTAAAGGTCTTAAGCCGCAAAATACCGAAAGAACATCTTCTCTTTTAGGAGATTTAATTAAGTATCGCGACAATGTATTTAGAATAAAATCTATTTCAGCATCAAGAGCAACAGGCTCTAATATTGGTTTTTTTATTAAAGTATCTGTAGTACCTGCAATTACTTTTCCATGCCAAGGAATAACAAACAACACTCGACCATCAGAAGTTTTAGGTATCATTATAGCTTTTTCACTATTTAAAAAAGATGCCTCTAAAACAAGATGCACGCCTTGACTTGGAACAACAGTTTTTTTATGCTTTGGATTATACATTTTTAAAACCTTATCTGTAAAGATTCCAGATGCATTAATAACCACTTTAGATTTAACATTAAAAATCTCTCCTGTTTCGGTATTTTCTACTTTTACACCAACAATGTTTTTATCCTTTTTTAGCAGTCCTGTTACCTTCATATAATTAAGAACAGTTGCGCCATTATCTATAGCTGTTTGAGCTAAATTAAGAGCGAGTCTCGCATCATCAAACTGCCCATCAAAATAAGAAACACCACTTATTAAATGATTCTGAAGCAAATTTGGCAAATCCGTAATTACAGTACTCTTTTTAATTAAACTAGAATTCCCTAAAGAGAATTTATGCGACAAATAATCGTACAACTTTAAACCAAAGGCATAAAAATAGCCTTCCCACCATTTATAATTAGGAATTATAAACTCTTGCGTGTTAAATAAGTGTCTTGCATTTTTTGAAAGTAATCCGCGTTCTTTTAAGGCTTCTTTTACTAATTTTAGATTTCCATTGGCTAAATAACGAACACCTCCATGAATTAATTTAGTGCTTTTACTTGAAGTTCCTTTTGCAAAATCGACTTGCTCGAACAATACCGTTTTAAAACCTCTACTTATAGCATCTACAGCAACTCCCAAACCGCTTGCTCCTCCACCAATAATAATAATATCCCATTGATTAGATTGCTTTAGAGTTTCTAACTGCTCATTTCTGCTTATCAATTGTTGCTTTTTAGATATTTTTTATAAAATAGTAGTTTTGATTTTTCCCCAAACTTTTGATAAAATAAAAGCTGAAACTATTGCAACTCCAGTCAAAATTATAGCTTCGTTATATTCGCCATAAATCCAATATCCTGTCGCAAACATGATGGCATAAATTAGCACACAACCAATTAACATTGCTAATATTCCTGAAGGCACACTCCAGCCTTCATTGTTATCAACTAACTCTATATTTTCTGCTCGAGCTTCTCCAACAACTTTGCTCCATCCAGGACCTCCTGGTTGAATTTTTTTATAAAATTTTTGTAATACTTCTTTACTTTCCGATTGCGTTAAATAAGTAACTGACACCCAAACTATAGTTGTAATTAAAACTATCATAGGAAATTTAGCATAAGAAGGCAATAAGCCTTCATCTCCAAAAAAGTAAACTCCCAACGAAGTAAAGTTTAACAATACTGAAACGATTCCCGAAACAAACATAGCAGATATTTCACTCCAGGCATTTATGCGCCACCAAAACCATCTTAATATAAATATGAGTCCAGTTCCAGCTCCAAACATTAAAATAATATCAAATAATTGAAGTGCATTTGTTAATACAAGTGCTAATAATGCGCTACAAACCATAAGGATTACTGTTGCAATTCTACCAACTGCAACTAGCTTTTTTTCTGAAGCATCTTTATTAATTTGTTGTCTATAAAAATCATTTACAATATAAGACGCTCCCCAATTTAAATGTGTAGATATAGTACTCATATATGCTGCTACCAAAGACGCAAGAACAAGACCTAATAAACCACTTGGGAGTTTAGTAAGCATAGCTGAATACGCTAAATCGTGACCTAATTTATCTTCGGAAACCAATGGGAAAGCTTCTTGAATACTAGCCAAATCAGGAAAAATAACCAGTGATACCAAAGCCACAATTATCCATGGCCAAGGGCGTAAAGCATAGTGCATTATATTAAAGAAAAAGGTGGCTCCAATAGCATGGTTTTCATTTTTTGCTGCAAGCATACGTTGCGCTATATAACCTCCACCTCCAGGTTCGGCTCCAGGATACCACGAACTCCACCACTGTACAGCCAACGGAATTATTAATAGCGTAATGAGCACTTCTTTATCATTAAAATCTGGTAAAATTGATAACTTATCTATAACATTCTCATGCTGAAGTAAGGCATCTAAACCGCCAACTTCTGGCAATCCAACCAAATAATAAGCTGCTCCTATTGCTCCTGCCATTGCTGTGAAGAATAAAATAAAATCTGTATAAACCACGCCTCTAAATCCTCCTAAAGCGCTAAATGTTACTGTGATGACACCTGCATAAACAACCGTTTCCCAAGGTTGTAATCCCAACATAATTGCACCAATTTTAATAGCAGCCAAAGTTACTGCCGACATTGCTAATATGTTAAAAATAATGCCTAAATAAACAGCACGAAATCCTCTTAAAAATCGTGCTGGAGCTCCTCCATAGCGTAGTTCGTAAAATTCGATATCTGTGTTTACTTTAGACTTTCTCCACAATTTTGCATACACAAAAACGGTAAGCAATCCTGTAATTAAAAAAGCCCACCAAACCCAATTTCCTGAAACGCCATTATTTCTAACAATGTCTGTAACTAAATTTGGTGTGTCTGTAGAAAACGTTGTAGCGACCATTGATACTCCAAGCAACCACCAAGGCATATTTCTTCCAGATAAAAAATATTCGGCTGAACTTTTCCCTGATTTTTTAGAAACGTAAATTCCTATAAAAAGTGTGATTGCGAAAAAGACGACAATTAATGTTATATCGAATGTAGATAAGTTTACCATAGTAATTAGTCTATCTAGTATTAATTAGTTTAAAGCCCAACACAAAATTTTCCAGTCATGATGTTTAGAACGATATGAATATAAGATTTTAAATCCAATTGCATAATGCGCACTTAACGATCTTGTATTTGCAACATCTACTCCGGTTATTATTATATAAAAACTTTATTGAAAAGATAGCAAGTTATATTATTTAGTAGTTCTTAGTTCACGAATTAACTTTTTAATATGGTGGTTTTGTAACAGCCCTCCATGTCCCATGTCAACCATAAACATATGCGGTCCATCATTAGCTTCAACTATCGTTGGCCCATCTGGTGTAATTGCAACATCCCATCCTATAAATCTATCAGGGATCACTTTAACTCCCTTGATAACCTCTTCACAGGCTTCTTTAAAATATGGCACTTTAAATCCTTCAAATTTAAAACCACTATTGGGGTGCTTATGTATTTCACTTCCTCCATAATCAAGCAAATAATGCCCAGTCTGTTTTAGAGTGCTCTCTTTTAAATTTATTCCAACAAAAAAACCTCCAGAGCTTGAATTGTCAACAACACTATTTCCAACACCAAAGCGCATAAACGCACTAATTATTTCAGTATGGTTTTCGGGAGTAATTAAAGAAATTATTCTTAACGTACTTACTGATTTATGATGGATTTTGTTAATCTCTTCATGTTGCTTTATGATTTCAGTATGAACAAAACAACCCTTTAAAAATATTTCATATTTAGCATCTATGTCCTTTCTCAAATTCTCTTTTGTTAACTTAAAGCATCCCTTTCCTCCATAATCTGATGGAGGTCTAAAAAAAAGACCTTCTAAATTAGATGCTGTAAAAACATTTTCAAAAAAACTAACCAACTCTATTTTATTGCTAATTTTCTCAATAGAATTATTAAAATAGAAGCTATTCCCTAAATTATAACTGACTAATTTTGGTGTATTAAGAGACGTTTTTTCAACGAACAAAGCAAAAAATAATTTATTATCAAATAATGCTTTATATTCAGGTTTATGCAACAGCTTACTACTCCCTATCGCCACCACTTCTTTAGTGCTCAAATAATCCAAATAATTCTTGACATTTTTTCTATACAGATACTTAAAATAGTAGAATGGAAATTCCTTTTTAGTAATAAGAAGAATACATACTTCTTTGATTATTTTTAGGAAATTTTTCTTATTTGGGTCTTTTATAAAAACTTTTATTCTGCTTATATTTTCAAAATTTCTCATAGCCTTAAATCAGAAATAACTTAATTGTTTAATTTCCAATACAATATTTCCCAATCTTGTTGAGTAGAACGATATGAATATATGGTTTTAAATCCAATTGCATAATGTGCATCTAACGATTTTGTATTTGCAACATCTACTTCGGTTACAATCATGTCAAACTCCGCTTGTAACTGTAGCTTCATGTAATAATATAACCCTCTAAACATACCTTGTTTACGAAATGCCTTATCAATACAAACTTGACCCATAACTATATAAGCATCATTTTGCTTTAAACAATTATCGATGTGCTTAAACATTGGTTTTAACACTTCTATTTTTTCTTTAAACTCTTTAAGCATACATAAAGCATAGCCTACAACTTTCTTATCGCTCTTTGCTATAATATGAGGGCATTTGTCGTTCATAGATTTCAATATTTCGAAATCATGATGCACCGTTACAAAACCTTGAGTTTTTAATTCATTTTTGGAAATTGAAGATGGAATATTAATACTTTGAAGCTCAAGAATTTGATTTAATTCTTCTGTTGAATCTGCCCTTTTGTATCTTATTTCGGTCATCAAAAAAGATTACACTTTTTTAATCACATTGGTAACAATTCCCCAAATAATAAAATCGTTCTCTTCTGTAATTTCTATAATAGGGTAATTAGGGTTTTCTGGCTGTAGCCAAACTCCATCTTTTTTAACTTTTAGCCGTTTTACCGTGAACTCCCCATCTAAAAAACAAACTGCAATTTTATTGTGCTCTGGTTCTAAACTCCTATCGATTACTAAAAGGTCGTTATCTTCAATTCCTGCCCCAATCATAGATTGTCCGCTTACACGAGCAAAAAATGTAGATAACCTGTTTTTTACAAGAACTTGATCTAGAGACAAACGTTGTTGCTTAAAATCGTCTGCAGGCGATGGAAATCCAGCTGAAATTCCTGTGTCGAAAAATAATGCTCCAGAATTATCAGATTTTTCAGGAGTAAAAAAAGTTAACTTTTGAATGTTTTTTGTTAGCATTTTATTTTAATGATTTCATTTATATCTGTTGTATATCTTGGCGATAATCGTTCTTGACGCATTTTCCAGGTACGCTCTAAATCTTGGTTGCCAAGTTTAATTTTATAGCCTCTATATTTTTTATTCATGTTATCTATAACAGACATTAGAGGTTTATGGCTTGGGTTTTCATGTTCAAATAAAGACAATTGGTGATTATTTGTAGGGACTAACCCTGTTACAATAACTCCTGCTCGCTTATATTTTATACCCTTTTTATAAATAGAAGCAACTGCTTCAATAGCACAATTACTAACTACTAAAGATGAATTTGTTGGGTAAGGTAAATTAATCATTCTGCTTGTTCGATGTTGCTCTAAATCTTTTTTATGCTTATCACTACTTAACATTACAATAATCATGTGGCAACTAGAACTTTGTTTGCGTAATTTTTCAGCACAACTTGTGGCAAAGGTTGAAATACGTTCTTTTATATTTTCTAAATCTGAAAATGTCGTTTCAAAACTTCGTGTGGTCGCTATTGCTTTTTTAGTTTTTTGCTCGTCTAATTGTAATGTAGGAATACCTTCTAAATCCTTTTTAAGTCTCCATTCGGTTATCGAAAAATTCTTGCGAATCCACCCATCAGGAAGCTGTACAAAATCAAAAGCAGTTTTACAGTTTTTAACTTTTAGACGCTTTTGTAATCCTCGCCCAATTCCCCAAACAT
>Ga0164320_10000952_pt1 | contig 10212 bp, 9 predicted proteins | sample GuaBasSediGuay11_FD_113736 | JGI IMG/M metagenome (GOLD analysis project Ga0164320, IMG submission 113736) | Subseafloor sediment microbial communities from Guaymas Basin, Gulf of California, Mexico - Guay11, Core 4567-28, 0-3 cm | ecosystem: Environmental > Aquatic > Marine > Hydrothermal vents...
ACCATTCGTTCGTACTCGCTGACACGACTGAGCCGCCGGCGCAATTCCTCCGTAACCTTTCGCATTTCCCGGTTGTTTGTAATGACCTGCGGTTTCACTGTGATCAGCAACTCCGTCCTGAACACGTCTTCGGTCGTCTTGCTGAACAATTTGCCCAACAATGGAATGTCCATCAGGACCGGAATGCCCGTCCTGCCCTCCGTCGTATTCTCGAGGATCAATCCGCCGAGTACGACGGTCTGGCCGCTTTGCACGGTAACACTACTGTTGATTGTACGCTGCGCAATGGAAACGTTGCCGCCACCACCGATCGCCGGAGACGATCCCGGCAAACTAACCTCCTGGCTGATCTCGAGCGTTACCTGCCCCCCCGCATTAATTCTCGGCGTCACCGTCAACAGCGTGCCGGTATCGCGGAACTGCACCTCTGTAACAATGGGTGCGTCGGGGTTCGTTGTGCTCTGCGAACTTCTTATCGTTACCGGTATCTGGTCACCGACACGTATGGTTGCCGTCTGGTTATCGAGAACCATGACTTGTGGCGTAGACAGGAACTTGACGTTCGAATTGGCCGAGAGAAGATCGAAGAACGCCCTGACGCCGCTGGCCTCGTCGAAGAACGCAAACGCGAGGCCTTCGCCTGACGCAGTCGACGGTACTGGTGCATTGAGACCGAGGTTCCAGTTCGATTCCTCAAGGAACCAGCGCACACCGTAACTGAGATTGTCCGTTAACGACACCTCGGCGATTGTGGCCTCGATAAGAACTTGCCGCGGTGCTACGTCGAGTCGGCGAATCGCCGCTTCGATCGAGCGGTAGTTTTCCTGGCTGGCGAGCACGAGAATCGAATTGTTGTCGGTGTCCGCGGTGACCTTGATATCACCCTGCTGATCGGCGGCGATGCCGCCAACTGTGCCTGTATCTTGCGATTGCTGGAATGCACCTGGAGTCGGTACAGGTCGCGATACCGATGTGGCGGGCCGGAACACGCTGTCCGCCGCAAGCGTGCCAGCCGGAGCGACCGAACGTTGGCCGTCGCCTGTGCCAAAAATTAGCTGCAAGGACTCGGCGATATTCTCCGCCTTGCCGTGCTGGAGTTCGTAGACAAACAGGCGGCGGCCGCCACTTCCTTCGACCCCGAGATCGAACTGCTCGATCAGCGCTCGAACCTGGGCAATGTGATCGGGCCGATGCGTGATGACGAGCACTGCGTTCAACCGCTCGATTGGCAATAGCCGTACAATACCGGCCAACGGCGTTGCGCTGTCACCGCCGATGATCTGCTCCAGCTCGTCGACCATTGTCGCGGCGTCAGCATACTCAAGCCGAAACATCGCGAACGACATGCCCTTGAGCCAATCGACATCGAAGGTGCGCACCGTCGCCAGCAGTTCTTCCAAACGAAACCTCGGTCCACCGAGGATCAGTAGATTACGTGCCTCATCAACACGCAGGGTGCTGCCCTCGGAAACAAACGGCATCAGGATTTTTTCGATTTCGGTCGCCGACGCGAATTGCAGCGGTACGACCTGTATGCCGTAGCCAACACGTTGACTCGAAGAATAGCGTCCAATCGACGGTGAGCGAGACGATTGCGCTGCATCCGCCAAAGGCATGATGCGATACGCACCATCGTCGTAGAGCATCGCCGCACCATTGAATTGCAGAACGGACTCAACGGTCGGCAATACTGCCTCGAGGGTGATCGGTCGGGTTGTATGAAGTGTCACACTGCCGCCGACTGCCGGGTCGACGATATAGTTCTGCTTCAGAATCGTGTCGAAGATGACACGCAGGAATTCATGCAGTTCCGCGTTTTCGAAATTCAGCGTGACGCCGTCATCGTCCGCAAATACCGCGCGCTCGGGTCCTCGCGCGCTTTGCACGAATTCACCGGTTCCGAGAACCACCTGATCAGTAGGGTTTGAGGAAGACTCGGGCGAACTGGCTGGCAGCACGATCGGCGTCTCGGACGCAGTCGGGTCTTCCGCTGCAACGCGGAGCGAGTTGTCGCGAACGTTGCCCGCGTCGGGCGTGGTCGCGCAAGATGCCGTCATGAGGATCACCGCGCATAAGGCAGCGCCCCGTAAAGCCTTGTTTGCCATTGCTTTGTTCCGCAGTTTTTCTACTCATTCAGGGTACGCCCCGGCGTCTCAAAATAAACCCGACTTTCGATCAGGTTTGCCCTTACATAAACCTATTCAAAAGAGAGCGGTAATCGGCACCGATGGGCAATGCCCGTGTTGCGCGTTTTTCTTTAGAATTCATATCGCTAGGCTCTCGCCACCACGTCCTGGACCCACAGTCCCGGCCTGGCGGCGTTCCGCAGTTACGGCAACGTTGGAGTTTTACCGTGCAATTGCGAGTGCATGAAAGCGCGAACGCAACAGAGGACGTCCATGAGAGGCGGCCGATTGGCGCGTACCTGCTCGAAGCAGGCAAGCTCTCCGAGGAGAACATCACGCGCGCATTGCGCCTGCAGGACGAACAGTCCGAGCAGGAGAAGATTGGATCAATCCTGGTCAAGCTGGGACTGGTGTCCGAGCGTGATGTCGCGGCGAGCCTGTCTGAGCAGCTCGATGTGCCTGTCGTCGGTCGGGGAAATTACCCTGACCAGCCCGTGCATGTGACCAGCATATCGGGCAATTTCCTGAAGAAACGCAAGGCAGTCGTCCTCGACGAGGATGATGCCGCGTTGACACTGGCGATAGCGGATCCGCTGGATGACTACGCGATCCACGCGCTGCGACTCTGCAGCGGCAAGTCCGTCGTCGTCCGGATTGGCGTTCCCTCAGATATTGAATCAGCCCTGCTTGCACAGGACGAGAGCGCTGACGAACCCGGTTTCGGCGGCGAGCGGCTCAGCACCCAGTTCCTGGATGATGTCGAGCAACTAAAAGAGCTCGCGGGCGAAGCGCCGATTATCAAGCTCGTCAACCAGATTATCATCCGTGCCGCCGAGTCCGGCGCGTCGGACATTCATATCGAACCCTTCGAAGGCCAACTCGTCGTGCGCTATCGTATCGACGGGCTGCTACGCGAGACCGACTCGCCGCCGATCGAAAGCGCCGCCGCGGTTATTTCTCGCGTCAAGATCATGGCGAGCCTCAACATCGCCGAACGCCGCCTGGCCCAGGATGGGCGCTTCCGTCACAGAGTGCGCGGCATCGACTACGATTTCCGTGTCTCGACCGTCCCGACCATGCACGGTGAAAGCGTTGTCATGCGGCTCCTGAAGCGAGACCAGCAAGTGCAGACCTTCGAATCGCTGGGCTTTTCTGCGGAGCAGGCGGCCACCATGCGCGACATCCTCGAGATGCCTCACGGCATCCTGCTGGTCACAGGTCCGACGGGCAGCGGTAAGTCCACAACGCTGTACGCGGCGCTGAGTCATCTCAATGACCCGCAACGCATGATCATCACGGTCGAAGACCCGGTCGAGTACAACATCCCGGGTATCAACCAGATGCAGGCGAAGCCACAAATCGGACTGACGTTCGCAAATGCGCTGCGCTCTATCGTCCGCCAGGACCCCGACGTTATTATGATCGGTGAGATGCGTGACGGCGAGACGGCCAAGATTGCCGTGCAGTCGGCACTGACCGGCCACCTTGTGTTGTCCACGCTGCACACCAACGATGCGCCCGGCAGCATTATGCGCATGATCGACATGGGTGTGCAGGACTACCTGTTGACATCTGCTGTTAACGCGATCCAGGCACAACGACTCGTGCGCAAACTGTGCAAACACTGCAGGGAAGAATACGAACCAATACAGGAAATCGTGCAGCGCTGGCGCCTCGACAAACTGGCGCCGGGTGGTCAGATCACCTTGCAGCGAGCAACGGGTTGCAAGCGCTGCGGTAATACCGGTTTCACGGGACGCACCGCGATTCTCGAAATCCTGCGTATCAGCGATGCGATACGCCAACTCGTGCTAGGCAATGCCGATGCCTCAGCCCTCCGCCGGCTGGCCCTCGACGAGGGTATGCAACCGATGCGCGACGATGGATTCCGCAAGGTACTTGCCGGAACCACGACGCTCGAAGAAGTTCTGCGCGTAACGCCGGAGACAACTGAGTGATGCGCTTTCGCTACAAGGCAGCGACACCTGAGGGCAGCGTCAGCAATGGCGTGCTTGTTGGCGAGAGCCGTGAGCATATCGTCGGCCAGCTGCGAGCACTCAACCAGATTCCGATACGCATCGACGAGGCGAAACCCGAGAAGCAGGCGCGCGTTTTCAGCCTGCGATCCACACGCCGCAAGATAACCGAACAGCAGGTTGCCGACATGACCAGGCAGTTGGGCACGCTGCTCCGTGCCGGAATGCCGCTGGACCGCGCGCTAGGCATTCTCGCAACGATGGCAGCTGACGACCCAATGGGTAAAGTCATCGGCAACCTGCGAGAGAGCGTCAAGCAAGGTCGTTCTCTCGCTGACGCGATAGAGGCACACCCGCGCGTATTCAGCCCTTTCTACGCCAACCTGCTGAGAGCCGGCGAAGCCGGTGGCGCACTCGAAACGGTACTCGAGAGACTCGCAGATCACCTCGACAAGAACATTGAGATCAAGAACGAAATTAAGTCGGCGCTCGTGTACCCCATGGTGCTCGTCGGTGTCGCTGTTATCTCGATTTTTATCCTGCTCGGATACGTTGTGCCTCAGTTCACCGAGATGTTTGAAAACGTCGGCCAGGCGCTGCCGTTGTCTACGCGTATCACGATCGGAGCCGGCGAGTTCCTGCGTGACTGGGGCTGGTCGCTTGCGGTGTCAGTTGTCCTGGGATTCACGCTTCTGCGGAGGCAACTAAAAAATCCGAAGCAGGCATACCGCTGGCATCAACGCATGTTGTCGACGCCGATTGCCGGCGAGCTCATCCTGAAAATTGAAGTCGCGCGTTTCGCGCGCACGTTAGCCACGTTGCTGCAGAACGGCGTTACGTTGCTGAAAGCCCTGACGATCGTCGGAAAAACGATGAGCAACCGTGTTCTCGGCACGGGGCTGGAGCGCGTCGTTAGCGGTCTGCGCGAAGGCCAAAGCCTGGCCGACCCGCTGGCCGAAGCCACACAGTTTCCCGCATTTGCGGTACACATGATCAAAGTCGGGGAAGAGTCAGGTAATTTGCCCGAGATCCTGTTGCAGGTCGCTAACACCTACGATCGAGACACACAGGTCACGCTCAAACGTGCCCTCGCACTGCTCGAACCAGTCCTGATCCTGGTACTCGGTGCGATCATCGCTGCGGTAATCATTTCCATACTCGTGGCGATACTCGGTATAAATGAACTCGTTGTCTAATGCGGAGGAGACGACTAATGGCACGGATTATTCAAACACCCAGGCGGCGCCAGCTCGCGTTTACGCTGATTGAACTGCTTGTCGTACTGGTGATCCTCGGTCTGCTGGCCGGCCTGGTCGGCCCGCGCGTACTCAAGTATCTCGGCAGTGCCAAAACGGACACGGCGCAGTTGCAGATCGAAGAACTCGGCGCCGGGCTCGACCTGTACCACCTCGAGGTCGGTCGCTACCCGACAGGGGACGAAGGCCTGCAGGCGCTCGCCACAGCACCAGCCGGTGTCGCAGGGTGGAACGGCCCCTACCTCAAGAAGAAAGACATTCCCCTCGATCCATGGGGTAACGACTACCACTACAAATACCCGGGTGAGAACGGCGATTACGATCTCTATTCCCTGGGCCGCGACAATGTCGATGGTGGCGAAGGTGAGGACGCTGACGTAGTCAGCTGGTAGGTATGAGCACACGCCGCCATAGCGCCGGGTTTACGCTCGTCGAGTTGCTCGTCGTCCTCGCGATGATTGCACTTCTCGTCGCGCTGGCGCGGCCAATGTATTCGGCAGCCGTACCGGGCGCCCGCGTGCGCACCGAAATTCTCGACCTGGCGATGTCCTTGCGACAATCACGGAATCGCGCCATCAGCAGCGGCAAAATAATCGTCGCCGAGTTCGACACCGAGCACGCACGCTATGCCATCGGTCCCGACATCGTCGAATTGCCCGCGAGCACGCAGTTGTTTGCGGCGCAGCGCGGCATAAATCCTATCCAGACGCTTGCCACGGACGATCCGATCGTACGCCTCGAGTTTTATCCTGACGGCAGCAGCACGGGCGCAAGCGTTGAATTGCGCAACACATCCGCGTCCTGGCGAATCGACGTCGACTGGCTCACCGGCCGTATCCGGGTTACGCAGCGAGATTCCGATGCGTCATGACCACAGACAGAGCGGCTACTCCCTGATCGAGGTGCTGGTGGCGTTTTCCATCCTGGCGATGGCGCTTACCGTACTTCTGAAGATATTCTCGGCCGGCCTTCGCAACGTTGACGCCGCCAGCGAGTATGCGCAGGCGGTCAGCATTGCCGACGCCGAGCTTGCCGTCCCGGGCGTACTCGAGCCATTACAACCCGGAATCACGGAAGGCGAGGAAGATGGGGGATACTATTGGGTACGCGATGTCTCAGAATTCCGCCCGGTCAATCGACCGGACTACGTAGACACGCCCGTCCTTCCCTATCTCATTTCGGTTGAGGTCACGTGGTCTGCAGGTCGAGGTGAACGCACGGTCCGGCTCGAGACGATACGCATCGGTGCCGCTGGAACCGTAGCCGGGAGCATCCAGTGAAACGGCTCGGAGGCTTCACACTGGTCGAATTGCTCGTTGCGATCGCGATTCTCGGCATCCTCATGAGCGTCGCTTTTGGCTCCTTGCGAGTCGGCAGCAAGAGCATGGCAGCGGGCGTCGCCCGCGCCGACCAGACCGAGGAAATTCGCGCCAGCGGTGACTTCCTGCGGCGCAGGTTTGCACAGCTGGCACCGGTAATGTGGCAGGTCGGGGACGAAGAAGAGGTTGCGCTCACCGGCAACGTTGGTGAAGTCGAGTTCGTCACTACAGCCCCAGCGGCCACCATGGGTTCCGGGCTCATGATCGCGAAACTGGTTATCGAGCGTGCTGAGGACGGCGTGGAAGTCTGGTTTGGTGTCGCACCCTACGACCCGGGGAACGCAGAACGAAAGGAACAGATCGCCGTCTCGAAGACACGACTCATCAGCGAACTTGCAACTGCAAGAATCAGCTACTTCGGTGTTCAGGAAGAAAAAGGCGAACCGCGCTGGCACGAGGACTGGCGGCATGATGCCTTCCGCTACCCGGTCGCCATAAAGCTCGAAACCATTTCGAACGACGGACTGCCAGTAAGCAATCGCTACATTTTCCGAATCGCGACGGGATACCAGACGTGAGCGGGAGACCGACAAATAAACAACGCGGTATGGCGCTGGTGCTTGTCCTGTGGCTGGTCGTCCTGCTGTCAGTCATCGCCACCGGCCACAGCCGCAATTCGCATATCGAAACGCGGCTTGCCGCCAGGCAAGTCGATACGAGTGCGTCCCGCCACGTCGCGGAAGGTATCATCCAACTCGCGATCCTCGATCTCTTGCTACCCGATCGCGAAGAGCCTGTCGACACCAGTGGCCGCGCCTGGCCCGTGCAGACTCTGGGCAGGAACGCGACGATTTCTATACGCCGCGCGAGTGGCTACATCGACCTCAACAAGGCTGACGATACCGTGCTGCATGCAATGTTCGTGGCGGGCGGCGCAAGCGATGCGCAGGCGCAGCAATTGGCCCATGCGGTCATGGACTGGCGTGACGGGGATGACCTCCTGCATATGCATGGCGCAGAAGATGATGACTATCGTAGCGCGGGCCTGCCGTGGACGGCGCGCGATGCAGGCTTCGAGCGCATTGAGGAACTGCAATACGTGCTCGGCATGACGGCCAACGTCTACCGGACCGTCCTGCCTTACGTCACGGTGCACTCCGGCCAACCAGGACTCGACATTGAGGCCGCCCCTGAATTCCTGATCAACGCACTCACCGGTTTGACGGTCACAACGAACGGCAGCGCGTCGACATCCAAAGATAGCGGCACAGGCAATTACCACATTGCTGTATCCGTGCAAGGTGCCAATGGTACGCTCGTGTCCATCGAGGCCGTGGTCAATATCAACGGCTCTGGTGACGAGCAATACCGCCTGCTCGAGTGGCGCGAGCCCGCTCGCATTGCACCTGAAATGGACGAGGAGCCGTCCGCATGATCGCGGCGCTGGAAACACGCATGGCCCGCTTCGGGGTCGCCTATATCGCACCACTACGGCGTCGCATCCTGGCGTTTTGGCGTTGGTGGAGTAAGGAACTGGTTGCGTTGCTGCCAATCTCCGTGCAACAGGCGATCGCGACGAGCAACGAACGACTGTTCGTGCAGGTCTCCGGGACGAATCTCGTTGTCTTCCAGGGCAGCATCGAGCGGATGCAGGAATTGGCGCAGTTTCCGCTCGATGCCAGCGACTCTGCCCTGCCCGACATCCAGGCACACACACGACAGGTCGTGCTGTTGCTGCCGCCGGACAGGATCCTGGATTCAACGGTGACATTGCCGGCCGCCACTGAAGAGAACCTCCGCGAGGTCCTCGCCTTCGAGATGGATCAGTTGACGCCATTTACGGTCGACCAGGTGTATTACGGTTTCGATATCGTTGATCGGTCTAGCGCCAGGGGGACAATCGATTTGCGGTTGCTGGTCTCGCCACGGTCGGCGGTCGACGAATTGCTGTCTGCTCTCGAGCGCATCGGTCTCCACCCAAGCGTCGTATCCGCCAAGGCGGACAGCGAACGCCTGCACGACATTAACCTGTTGCCAAGGAATTATGCCCAGAAGACACGCGTGGCAACCCAATGGCTCAATACCGGCCTGGCCGTGACCGCCCTTGTCCTGCTCTTGGCCGTCATCGCTATTCCATTGCTGCAAAAACGGCAGCAGGTTGCTGAACTCGAGCCGCAAGTGACGGCGGCCATGGAGGCGGCGCAAGAAGGGAGTCGCCTGAAGCGCAATATTGAACTGATCGCCACCGGATCGGCGGAGCTCATCGCACGCAAAAACGCTCGGCCCACGACGATCGCGATCATAGACGACATGTCCCGCATTCTCCCGGACAACACGTGGCTTTCCCGGCTCGATATTGCCGGGGATGAAATTCAAATCCAGGGGCAGTCCGAAGCCGCCGCGTCCCTGATCGGCCTCATCGAAGAGTCGCCTAATTTCGAAAACGCACGATTTCGTTCACCGGTTACGCAGGTTCCGCAGACCGATGCGGAGCGTTTTCACCTGTCGGCCAACTGGAGCACTCCCGAATGACGCCTGTCGAGAAAATAGACGCGTCGAGGCAGCGGCAACTCGCAGTCGGGCTGCTTGTCATCGCCGCAATACTCCTGTTGTGCGTAACGATCTTGCCGGTCACGCTGGCCAATCGTGCATTGAACGACGAAATCGAAACGCTGCACGGACGCTTACAACGCCTCGAGACTATCGCGTCGCAAGACGAGGAACTGAGAGCCCGTTACGCAAAACTGCGCCAGAACCAGGCGACGCGTGGGTACTTTCTTCAAGGCGACTCGGAAGCTGTTGCCTCAGCTGAACTGCAACGCATTCTGAAAAACATTACGACCGCGCGCGGCACACAATTGATGAGCACGCAGATCCTGCCGGCCGTGAAGGAAGATTCACTGACCCGGGTATCGCTGCGGGTACGCATCCGAGGCCCGGTGGAGGGACTCGTTGAATCGCTGTACGAACTCGAATCGAATTTGGCGCTGCTATTTCTCGACAACATATCGGTCCGCACCGCTGTTTCCGTGAGGCAACGCCTGCGAGTCGCGAACAACAACCTGCCATTTGAGGCCAATTTCGACCTGACGGCCTATATGACGGAAGCGCAATGACCTTTGGCATACAAACCAACGGCACCACCAGGGTACTGGCAATGACCTGTCTCGGCCTGCTGGTCATCGCAGCCGTGCAGTTGGCTTTTCCGGCACAGCCGCAAGCCACCACGATCGCCGGCGAGGCGGCCGCGGCACTGCCGGAGATAAAGGTGCCACCGGCCTATGTTCCGGCCACTCTTGATTCGTTCACATCAATCCTGGAGCGGCCGATGGTCTATGCAGATCGCAACCTACCGGCCCGACCGCCGGTCGTCGCTGACGCAGAAATCCCGAAGGAGCCGTTACGGCTCAAGCTCGAAGGCGTGGCGCTGAGCAGTGGTTCGCGTGTTGCGCTGCTACGCGATCAGTCCGACAACTCGCTCATATATCTCGCCGAAGGTATGACCCATAATGGATGGACGTTGGACCGTGTTGAG
>Ga0164320_10000953_pt1 | contig 10209 bp, 7 predicted proteins | sample GuaBasSediGuay11_FD_113736 | JGI IMG/M metagenome (GOLD analysis project Ga0164320, IMG submission 113736) | Subseafloor sediment microbial communities from Guaymas Basin, Gulf of California, Mexico - Guay11, Core 4567-28, 0-3 cm | ecosystem: Environmental > Aquatic > Marine > Hydrothermal vents...
CCGGCATGGTATTTTGTGTCGAGGCCTATATTGGCGCTGTCGGTGGTACAAACGGGGTCAAACTGGAAGATCAGGTGGTCATTACCGAGACCGGTTTCGAAGCAATGTCGAAGTATCCTTTCGAAGAAAAATTACTGCGTTAGCGGGCGATTCACGCTTCCTATAATGGGGTTGGAGTATGAGTGGCACCTGTTTATACTTTTAAATCTTTCTACCGTCATTCCCGCGCAAGCGGGAATCTTTCAAAACGGGGAGTGGAATCTCCAGGATTCCCGCTTGCGCGGGAATGACAGGACAGCAATGAGCAGCCAATGATCGGACCAGAAGATCCGCCGCCCTACACGATTATAAATAAAGATGGCCAGGCCAGTGTTCTGCTGGTTGGTGATCATGCCAGTAATGCCATTCCTGAAACACTGGATAACCTCGGTCTCGATAGAAGCACACTCGAACAGCATATCGCTTATGACATTGGCAGCAGGCGATTACTCGATCATCTATCGCAGCATCTCGATGCCCCGGCGGTAGTGGCGGGCTATTCGCGCCTGGTGGTTGATTTAAATCGTAACCTCGAAGATAACAGTGCGATGCCGGAAGTGAGTGACGATACGGTTATCGAGGGTAACCTGAACATGTCGCCTGGGCATCGCAAACAGCGCATCGATTGTTTCTATACACCCTACCGAACCGCTATTGAAGATATGCTAGGTGGCTTCAATGCGAAGGGAATCGTGCCAGCGTTTATTTCGATACATAGCTTTACCCCTGAAATGGCTGGTTTTTCTCGTCCCTGGCATGCGGGCATTTTGTGGGATAAGGATCCGCGCATCCCGGTGGCGTTAATCAAAAACCTGCGCGACCATGCCCGGGGGTTTCATATCGGTGATAACGAACCCTACTCTGGCAAAGAATTATCCGACTATACCATCGATCATCATGCCGAAGGGGCCGGTCTGCCCCATGTTTCGATCGAGGTTCGACAGGATCTGGTAACTACCGAAGCGGGAGCGGAACGCTGGGCAAAAATACTGGCCGAGGCCCTGCATGACATCCTCGCCGACCCCGAGCTGTATCGTTTTTGGCAGCCGAACTAAAACTCACCGTCAGTTGCATTTTCGTGCAATCGCAACGTCATCCAGAATTAATTACATTGGCATCAATAGTCGTTTTACCTGGTCGGCTCCAGGACAGGCTCTTCGCCGCCCAGTATTTCCTTGCGCTTCGCAATATAGGCCTCAAGCTCCTCTACGATTGCCGGATCGGTAGCTGGTGGTTCGAACTCGGCTAAAATTTTAGGCCAGATTTCTGTTGCCCGCATGGTCGCGTCCTTGGCCCCTGCGAGTACCCAGTTCTCATAATTTTTCCAGTCACTCAGAAACGGTTCGTAAAATGCATCTTTATAACGTTCCATCGTGTGTGCACAACCAAAAAAGTGGCCGCCGGGTCCTACTTCCTGCATCGCCTCGAGTCCGGTCTCGGTGAGGTCGATTTTAAGCGGTTCGAGCATAGCGCTGAAGTGCTGTAGCATTTCACAATCAATAATGAGCTTTTCAAAAGAAGCCACCAGCCCACCTTCGAGCCAGCCCGCGGCATGATAAATCAGGTTGCCGTGCCCCATCACTGCACCCCATAGCGCCATTTGGGTTTCGTAGGTCGCTTGTGCATCAACCGCGTTTGATGCATTGCAGGCGCTGGTGCGATAGGGCAGCTTGTAGCGACGCGCCAATTGCCCACCGGCAATATTGGCGAGGCTGTTTTCTGGAGTACCAAACGCCGGGGAACCCGAGCGCATATCGACATTAGAAGTAAATCCACCGTAAACCACCGGGGTTCCGGGGCGGGTTAGTTGCAGTAGCGCGATGCCGAGCAAGGCCTCCGCGTTTTGTTGGGCGAGCGCACCGGCCATCGTAGTAGGCGTCATGGCCCCCATCAGGGTGAACGGCGTCACCGTCACCGGCTGCCCGAACATGGCCATTTGCATGGCACCGTAGGCCATCGCATCGTCCAGCTTGCGCGGCGAGTTGACGTTAATATTAGTCATCACGCTCGGGTTGGTTTTCATCTCTTGCATGCTCAGGCCACGTGCAATTGCAGTCATTTCAATCGCATCACGCGAGCGTCCAGCACCGATACCTGTCGCCAAAAATACCTTGTCGGATGTGGTCAGGTTAACCAGGGTAGTGTCGAGGTGCCTCGAATTGGCGGGCATTTCAGTGGGGGCGGTCGCCTGGTTACCAAAAAATGTCAGCACATTAAAATACTGCCCGAAACTGATCAGTTTCTTGTAATCTTCAAAATTGCCCGCACGCCGTCCATTGATATTATCGTGCACGTTGGGTGTACCCGAGACCAGACCAAAATTGATCACATTGCCACCGATCTGAATTGCCTGGTCCGGATTACGCGGCGTCATGGTAAATTTTTCAGGTGCCTGCGCTATGGTTTCCAGTAGCTGATCCCGGTCAATGCGCACCACACCGCGGTCATCAACCGATGCGCCGGACTTTCTGAATAATGCCAGGGCCTGTTCTCCCAGCACCTCGACGCCCTCCTGTTCGAGTATGCGCAGGGAAATATTATGGATAAATTCGAGCTGCTCCTGGTCTAGCGGCTCAATCGGAGCGAAGCGATTTCGTATTTCCTTTCGGTCGATCTGACGAATAGCGACCGAATCGACGGGGGCTTTTTTACGGCCTCGTCTGCGGCTGGTACGTGGCATCGGTAATTTCCAGAACTGGTGACCAGGGTTAGTTCGTTATACTACAGTGTCGAATTGTTAATGAAAGTTCCGATCCCAACTTTTCAGAGTTATATCGGCATTAACCGGAATTCCAAAGTGATATATAATGGCTGGCTCAGATAAGAGAGAATATATCGATGAGAAAAACCCCAAAGCTTCGCGGTTTATCAGACATCCTGACCTATTTTCGGCGCAATGAAACTCCCATATTTTTTGTTTCCCCCACCGCATTTAACTTGCTTGGCCTGGAAAAATTCGTCAACCGATTTTTCCATATTAATTATTTTGATTCCTTCGATGGCGCGCATCCACGTGTTTTTGTGCCCGAAGAAAAAGGTAGCGGCGAATTCCAGTCAATGGAAGACGTGTGTAACTATATGCTGATGCACAAGGAAGTAATCGACAAAATCAAGAAATCCGGAAAGGGTCCTGCCAAGCTGTTATTCGTCATGTTCGACGAGAAAACAGAGGAGATCTGCAAGGACCTCGGTGTCGATACTGCACTGCCATCGGCAGCACTCAGAAACAGGCTGGACTCCAAGATCGAACTCACCAGGCTAGCTAATCAAGCAGGTATCGACAGTGCACCGAATGCGCTGGGCGAGGCCGACAGCTTCGAGGCGCTGATGGATATAGCCACAAAAGCGAAGCTTGGCAAGGATCTGGTCGTGCAAACACCCTATGGTGATTCCGGGCGCACAACGTTTTTCATCACATCTGAAGCGGACTGGAACAAGCATGCCGAGGATATGAAAGGCGAGCAGCTAAAAATAATGAAACGAATTAACCACATGCCCGGAACCGTCGAGGTCTGTGTGACACGGCATGGCACCCTGGTTGGCCCGATTCAGACCGATATCACCGGATACGAGGAAATTACCCCGTACAAGGGTGGCTGGTGTGGCAATGACGTATGGCCGAAAATATTTAACGCGAATATTCGCCGCCAACTCCGCAACATGGCGGCCGGGCTCGGTGACCGACTCTACAAGGAGGGTTACAAGGGAGTATTCTGCATGGACTTCCTGCTCGATACCGACGATGGCACACCATACCTGGGTGAAGTCAATCCACGTATCAGTGGTGCCAGCCCGCTAACCAACCTGATTACCGCGCATTATGGGGGGGTGCCACTATTCCTGTTCCACCTGCTCGAATATCTGGACGTTGATTACTCGGTCGATTTGCGCCGTATTCAGAATCGTTGGAACGAGTACGATTTCTGGAGCCAACTGGTGTTAAAGCAAACCGAGGACAAGGTACGACAATTGACCCATGCCCCAGCGAGTGGTGTGTGGCGCATGGACAAGTACGGTGGTATTAGCTTCGACCGACACGACCTCGACTGGACTAATGTCATCGACAACGATGAGGCCTACTATTTACGCGTCTACCGTGAAGGCGACTACACCTATAAGGGCGCTGACCTGGGTATTATCGTATCGCGTGGACGTATGCAAACTGAAAAGCGCGAATTGCGCGAGCGGGCGAAAATGTGGACCGCGGCGATCAATGCCGAATTTCACGGGATCGAGCCGCCAAAGCCGCCGGTATTTCCGCAAGATCCGTACAGGTCAAAACTGTTTTAGACTCGTAACGGGATTCTGTTAATTCCGCTAGTCAGTCTTTCCTGCGAACGCGACGGTCTGGCGTTTCGGAATCTAGCGTCCCAGAACTTTGAGACTAATCGTCATTCCCGCGCAAGCAGCGGTCTCGGGATCCGGTGTTCTGGGACTTCGACATTAATCGTCATTCCTGCGCAAGCAGGAATCTTGAAATGGGCTGCCACTACAGATTCCGGCTCTAGCGGCCGGAATGACGAGTCCTTAGCGGAATGACGGTTGACTTTAAGATTCCGGCTCTAGCGGCCGGAATGACGAGTCCTTAGCGGAATGACGGTTGACTTTAAGATTCCGGCTCTAGCGGCCGGAATGACGAGTCATTAGCGGAATGACGCTTGCTCTCTTCAAGCTGATTGCTGTAGAGAATCGACTATTGGCTCCGGGATAACTATTGATTGCTGCCAGTCGATCAACGCCTCTATCGCCTCGGCCACCCGCAGCACTTCTTCGTCGCTGCCGATTGATCCGAGCACTTGCAACGATAGCGGTAATCCTTCATCGCCGATACCCATCGGGATAGCACAGGCTGGCAACTCGGCAAGGTTTGCATCGTAAAGAAAGCTTGCCCAGTCCAACCAGGGCATTTCGATCGGCCTACCCTCAATTTGATGCGGGTGAATGCTACCATGTGGAAACGCCTCACAACCGAGCGTTGGCGTGATCAATATGCAGGACTTATTACGTTCAAACAAAGCCTGGTAAGCATTACGAATAACCTGCCGATTGTCCTGCGCCTGTTGAAATTCATCCTGTGAAAACTGCCCGCCAAAGTTGATAAAATCGCGGGCGACCTCACCGATGCCTGCGACATCATGGCTTTTCTTTACGGAATGCCTGGCCGCATCGAAACTGGCAGTAACAGCCCAGGTTACTACCGAAGAGGGAAGACCGGGACTATCATCAACCAGCCGTGCGCCGGAGCTGGTTAGTTTATCCAGCACGCTTCGAAATGCCTGTCGCACATCAATATCAACCGGCGCGATTCCGAGATCCTCGGAAACAATTAATCGGTAGCCCTTCAATTTCAGTGATCGAGAGGCCTTAAAAGGCGCGGCATCAGGATTCAGCACGCTGTACATCAGCTGCGCGTCGGCGACACTACGCGTCATCGGTCCGTAGGACACTATCGATTTCCATGACGGAAAACAGGGTTCACGCGGGATAGCGTCAAAACTGGGTTTAAAGCCGACGATACCGCAAAATCCGGCCGGGATACGAATCGAGCCACCACCATCGCCACCGAGTGAAAACGCACCCAGTCCGGCAGCGACCGAGGCTGCGGCGCCACCCGAAGATCCGCCACAGGTACGTCCCAGGTTCCAGGGGTTTGAGGTGAGACCGTACAGATCCGAATTGGTGATGCCGGTCAGGCTGAATTCAGGACAGGTGGTTTTTGCAAATATTATAGCGCCTGCCTGTTCGAGCAATTCGACTGCCCGGCAGGTTTCATTGGGCACAAAATTACTCAGTGTCTTCGATCCATTGGCACAGGGATAACCGGCTAGAAACTGTGAATCCTTAATCGTAATAGGCAAGCCACCGAGTAACCCGGCTTTACCCTTTTTGAGTTTTTTATCGGCTTCGCTGGCTAACTGGCGTGCCCTGTTGTACAGCTTTTGTGCAAATGGATTTAGATAAGAATCGATTTTTTCCGCATGCGCTATGGTTTGTTCAAGCAATTCGCTAGCGCCTATTTTACCTGCTTTTAATGCATCGATTTGTTGTATTGCTGTTTTTGTTATGTACTGCATATTGCCGGACCCACGATTTGCAAACAGCGGGCGGTGAATACTGACACCGCCCGTTGAACAGGATAACGATTGTGCTGTGATCGACGGAGTTGACCCGTCAGAGCGATAGTACAATCGTTCCAGTGTTTTTAATAGCCAGGTCTTGATTTTAAGATACCGCTGAACTAAACAGACCTTTCTCAAGACCCATCATCGCTGGACTATATCGCAACAGGTTCTTCGATGACCGGTGCTTCTATCGCATAGGCTTCGATGGGATACTCCGAATCTGTAACAAATTCTTCAGTGGCGACAAATCCGATTTTAGCGCGATTGCCAATTTCTTCCTGCGACAGGTTTTCGATCTTGCTCGCGAGCGACCAAAGGTGACCATTGCCGTCGACCAGAATTCCAGTTCTGTCTCCCCAATAAGCGTCAAACAACGGGGTACGGATGACAGCACCGGCTTCTACCGCACGATTCCAGCTGGCGTCAACGTCGTCCAGGTACAGGTGGATCTGACCTGCAGAAACATTCGTTGTCAGCGGAGCCATAATACCCTGCTCCGGGGCTTCCTGGTTAAGCGCTATAATACTATTGCCTATCTTGATGGTTGCGTGTAACGCAACAAATTCGTCGGCAGCAGTATGGCGTGTCAGCAGTTCAGCACCGAACGCAGCCTGATAGAATGCCACGGCACTATCAACATTGATAACTGTCAGGCAAGGGGTTGCTGTTCTGTAACCGCGAGGGATTGGTGATATTTTCTTGCTCATTTCTTTATAATCTCCTGAGTCAGGGATTGCCCTGAGTTTAATAAATAAATCGTTAAACAATAATTGGCGCCAGAATGTTGTAGCATTCGACACCATGGTACATAATGTAGTCAATGATTTGAATTTTGTCAACACCATGAGCCAAGATGTACATTTAGGGATTACCGGATCAGTCACCCAGGCTGACCTGGCACCATTGCGTGGAGCAGCCCGGCTCGGGGATTACGCGGTGGTTTACCGGGTCGAACGCCTGCACCAGGGCGGTGGCTATGGCGATCAGAATAAGCATCCATTGTCCTGGGCGGTAGCAGTCTATGTTGATACTCAACTTTGTCGCGTATTTAATGCACGGGGTGCTGGTCGTGAATGGAATAGTATCGACCGGCTTGGCAGTTGGTTACGCGATCAGGGTTTCTGGTACTGGTGGACCCGGAATGACCTCGAGCCCCTGGGTACAGCATTGGTCGAGACCGAAGATACAGGCGAATTGCATCCTGCCATTTTACCTGAACCGCCGGATACAATACTCTAATGGCCCGCTCGACGCAGATGGACTTTACTTTCCGTTCATTGATTGAAGCTAAACCTGGTGCAGTCTGGCAACGCGAATTCAACGCCCTGTGGCCTGCCTACCGACGATGGTTTTTGCGCGACGGCGAGGGCGACAGGCCCACCTATTTGCAGTCTCTTCAGGCCCTACGCCAACATATGCCCGAATTTCTGCCGACCTACGAAACCCTGGTCGAACTCGCAGGCGGGGGTGACCACGCCGCTCGCTTTCTCGCGCAATTTTGCCCGCCGCCATTGTTTCGGGGCTGTTCGCAAGCCGTATATATCCAGGATGAACCGGTCATTGTGCGCAATTACGATTACTCTCCCTATGTTTTCGACGGTTTGTTGATGCGTAGCCATTTCGACCAGCGCGGTGTTATTGCGATGATCGACTGCATGTCAGGTGTGCTCGATGGAATGAACGAGGATGGACTCGCGGTGTCAATGTCGTTTGGCGGCAGAGAGGAATTTGGCGAGGGATTCGGTATTACGATATTGCTACGTTACCTGCTGGAATACGCTACCAACGTAAACGAGGCGAAGGAGTTAATAAAAGATATTCCAGTGCACGGGGCATACAACGTGACGCTGCTCGATCGCAATGCCGACTATGCCACCATTGCCATAGTTCCCGGTGAGCCATCGCGGGTGACCCCGGCCGGTATCGCGACCAATCATCAACGCGGTAGCAGCTGGCCGAAGTACGAAGAAAAAGTGCAAACCGCGTTAAGATTCGAGTATTTAAGCGAAGTAGTCACGCAGCAAAAACATAGTGTTGATAGCTTCGCCCAGTTGTTCTTACAACCGCCGCTGTATAATACCCAGTTTGCGCGAGGATTCGGAACGCTATATACCGCGGCCTATTACCCCTGCCGCGGCGAATGTCATATCCTCTGGCGCGATCACGTCTGGCGTTTTGGTTTCGACAACTTCGAGCAAGCCGAGTACCGCATCAGTTATATCGACCCCGAAGGCTACCCGGTAGTCGGTCAACCCTATGCCGAGGTTTATACCAGCCACAAACTGCCGGGATTATCTTTTTAAGCAAACCGCACCACGAGTGTATTGTTCGATACGCCCCTGTTTCTACTTTTTCTTCAAAGGCTTATTATTACTACTAGCCTGTAATTCTTCGAGTACCTGCTCGGTCAGTAGTTGCAAACCGATTTCCGGCTCATAGCCGTGGATTTCCTTGACATCGAGCGCCCGCATAAATTCGAGTATTTCCTCACTGATAACCTGGCCTGGCACCAGGATTGGAAAGCCCGGTGGGTAGGGTGTGACAAACGAGGCTGACACCAGCTCACGGCCAGAGCTCATCAACTTGCCGATAGATCCCTTATCGATGGTCAGGTACTCGCAGTTATCGTCATCGTAGGCGAGAAAAAATGCTGTGCGAATATCACCTTCGGGCGTTGCTAAATTTTGTTTATCGCAGGGGCAAAAAGCCGGGTGGAAATAACTAAAATCGGGTAGCGGCGGCAAATCAACGGATAACGACTTGATGCGTTTGTCGAGAATACGTCGCTCGACCCGACTCGCATCCTCTCGCTGCTGATCGAGTTCGGTAGCAATTTTCACCAGCACCTCAATCAAAAAAGCCACCGAGCTTCGAGTGGTTCCGATGTTAGTCATGAACAGTACCGTGTTACGAGAGGTTTTGTTGATTTGGATGCCGTACTTATCCATCAGGTATTCATTTTTGAAGGTATCACCATCGACACCTGTTTTACCGATGTACAGGGTCAGGCGCGTCAGGTCGATGACAAAATCATCGGTGGCCCAGGCTTCTTCCATGCTGTAATTGCGCCAGCCTTTTTCGGGGCTGAAATAGGTTTTAATACCCGATGGCCGAAATTCTTCGGGAATCATTTCGTCGGCCTCGAGAAAACGAAAATACTGGTTCAACAACGAGTGTGACGCGACGCGCTCACGAATCGCCATCGCCAGCTCAATCTGTTTTTGCACCATTTCAAAACCTTCGAGTTCAACCTGGCGGCGGCCAATATCGAGCGAAGCGAGAATTTGATAATTCGGCGAGGTCGAAGTATGTGTCATAAAGGCTTCCTGGAATGGTTCCTGCACCTTGTGCCGGAAATCCTGGTCGTTAATATGAATCATTGAACCCTGGCGCAATGAGGTTAGCGACTTGTGCGTCGATTGTGTCGCGTAGGCTCTTATCCGCACTTTTTCAGGGTCGGGCATCAGCTGTTCGCTAATTAACGCCTCGTCGTCCAGTTTAGCGATACGTTTTTGATAACTGTCATACTCACTCGCATATTCTTCGCTTCGGTAACGCGCCTTCAGGCGTTTCGCCGTCGCCATCGCTGTGCGGCGCCGATAGGTTGGGGTGAAACCGGCAAATGCAAACCATGCCTCGTCCCAAAGGAATATCAGGTCCGGTTTAATCGCCAGGCATTCCTCCATAACGCGTTCGACATTGTAGACAACGCCATCAAAAGTACAGTTGGTCAGTAATAATAGTTTCACCCTGTGAAGCTGGCCCGATTTCCTGTACATCAACAATTTACGTTTTATTTCTTTCAATGGCACCGCGCCATACATCGAATATTCATTCAGCGGATAGGAGTCGAGATAACAGACATGCGCGCCCGCAAGCACCATGCCGTAATGGTGCGATTTATGGCAATCGCGGTCGACCAGTATGATGTCGGTTGGTTTCACCAGCGCCTGTACCACGATCTTATTGGCTGTAGAGGTTCCGTTGGTGACAAAGTAAGTGAGCTTTGACCCGAATGCACGCGCCGCCATTTTTTGCGCTTTCTTGA
>Ga0164320_10000954_pt1 | contig 10200 bp, 5 predicted proteins | sample GuaBasSediGuay11_FD_113736 | JGI IMG/M metagenome (GOLD analysis project Ga0164320, IMG submission 113736) | Subseafloor sediment microbial communities from Guaymas Basin, Gulf of California, Mexico - Guay11, Core 4567-28, 0-3 cm | ecosystem: Environmental > Aquatic > Marine > Hydrothermal vents...
CAGAAACTGAAAGCACTGTGGGAGCGGCTTCAGCCGCGACAGCCAAACCCACAGAACAGATCGTCGTCGTTGCTCACAAAGACGAACGGTCGGTTCGCGAGATCGCAGCCAATGTGACTGTGCTGTCGCGAGCCGATCTCAATGACGAGCTTGCTACATCGATCAACGATGTATTTCGTTATGTGCCCGGCGTCGATTATGAGGCTGCCGGTAATCGCTTCGGGACCGAAGGTATCAATATTCGCGGCATTGGCGGCAACCGCGTCGCAATTGTCGTTGACGGCGTGCCGCTGTCGGATCATTTCAACGTAGGCAGCTTTTCCAACGCAACGCGTGACTTCATCGATGCCGGCTTGATCCAGAACATCGAAGTTCTGCACGGTCCGGCTTCGGCACTTTACGGCAGCTCGGCGATCGGCGGTGTTGTGGCTGTCAAGACACCGGATCCGATCGACTTGCTGGGAACGCGGCGCACAGGCGGCGACTTGCTCGCGACCTGGCGCGGCGCTGATGACAGCGTGCAGGGCCAGGCGATGTTCGCATTGGGCGATCGTGACCTTGGTCTGACAGCGGGATTCAGCTGGCGCAGTGGTCACGAGGCGGACTCCGCGGCCGCCTCTGACAGCCTCGATCGCAGAGACTCGGATCGGCGCACAGGATTGCTCAAATTTGTCGCAGATGATCGCTTCGGGCACACCTGGCGCGTGGGTTACATTCACCAGGATTCGCAGACCCTGTCTGATCTGAACTCGATGCTCGGTACGGGTCGGTATCGCTCCACGACGGCGCTCGAGGGCGATGATTCTTACACGATGGATTTGCTCAATGTTGCCTACGAGTTCGGTTCCCCGGGTGGCTGGGTCGATAACGGTTTGGTTCGTGGCTACTACGAACAGGTCGATATCGAACAGATCACCCTGGACGAGCGCGGAGCGGCAAGCACGCCGGTCTCTATCGACCGCCTTTTTGCGTTCGACCAGGAGATCAAAGGGCTCGAGGTCAACCTCTGGAAGGATTTTGAGACGGCTCGTGTCAGTCATCGGCTCGGCTTCGGCGCCGAATATCGTGAGCGTCGTACCGAAGAGTTCCGCGACGGCCTGTCAACAAACATGCAGACCGGCGAGCAGACGAACGTCCTGCTTGGCGAGGTCTTTCCGCTTCGGGATTTTCCGATTTCGACAACTGTAGAAATCGGTGCCTATCTCGAAGACACAATATCTTTCGGCGATTGGACGGTCATCGCAGCGCTGCGGGCCGATCGATTTGAACTCTCTCCTAGTCAGGACCCAATGTATCTCGAGGACTATCCTTTCGCCGAAGTCGTTTCTTTGACCGAGTCCGACCTGTCGCCGAAACTGGGTGTTATCTACAAGGTGACGCCAGGTACTGACATTTACCTGCAGTACTCGCACGGTTTCCGGGCGCCGCCGTACGCTGATGCGAACATCGGTCTGGATATGCCACTTTTTAACTACCGTGCTATTCCAAACCCCGATCTGAAATCAGAGTCATCCGACGGCCTCGACCTCGGATTGCGCTGGCAAGGTCTGTCGTCTTCGGCACATGTGTCGCTATTCCACACGCGTTACGAAGACTTCATCGAGTCCAAGGTTCGACTCGGTACGGATCCGGTTAGCGGCCGCGTGTTGTTCCAGTCGCAGAATCTCGACGAAACGCGTATCGAAGGAATTGAGGCTGGCTGGTCGGTAAGCCGGGGCGCATTCGGGTTCGACGGCTCCGCCTATTACGCCCGCGGCACGAACAAGGACAACGGCGAACATCTGAACTCGGTGGGTCCAAGCCAAATGGTGCTCGCTGTCTCCTGGGATTCTAAGGATGAACGTAGCAGAGTCAGGTTGAATTCCACGGCTACCGAAAGTTGGGACGACCGCGACGAAACCTCGGGCGAGCTGTTCAAGCCCGCAGGCCATGTCGTATTCGACCTGTTTTTCATACAGCAACTGGGCTCGCAGACGACTCTGCGCGCCGGCCTGCACAACCTGACAGACCGTACGTACTGGAATTGGTCCGACGTCCGCGGTTTGTCTCCTAACGATCCAATTCTTCCATACCTCGCTCAGTCAGGACGCAGCGCGTCCGTCAGCCTGAACGTGACCTGGTAATCACTGCAATGACAGGAGAGAAAGTCATGCTATTTAGAAAAATAAGGGCATTGTTGATAGTTCCCATCATCGGACTGTCAATTGGCGCCTGTTCACAACAGGCTGATGAACCGGCAGCCTCGGCTGCGGACGACACCGCCGTGCATACGGCCGAGGTCGCCGCCGCGGGTGCTGGCGAACTTATGGCCGCGGGCGAGGGTGTATACCTTGCCAACTGCGCTGCCTGCCACCAGCCAACAGGTGTTGGCCTCGCGGGCGCATTTCCTCCGCTCGCAGGATCTGACTTCCTGCAGGGTAATCGCCAGGAAGTTCTGGCTGCGGCCCTTTTTGGCCTGCAGGGCCCGATCACGGTTAATGGCGTTGAATACAACGGTGTCATGCCGAGTCTCGGCCATTTGACCGACGAAGATCTCGCTGCTGCAGTCACTTACGTTTTCGGCTCCTGGGGTAACAACCTGGCGGCAGTCAGCGTCGAAGAAGTCACCGCATTGCGCGCTGAGCTCGGTCAGACAGACCGCGCTGCCGGTTCGCGCCACGTCGGTGCCACCGAAGGCGAGATGACCTATGAAGGCGCACCTGTGGCCATGACGGGCGCGGGTTCGCGCCAGATAATGTCAGCGGGTGGTCCGGTATTGTCGGAAGCGGAATTTACTACCGCAACGCAGCTCTATTTCGAACGTTGCGCGGGTTGCCACGGCGTACTGCGTAAAGGCGCGACAGGCAAACCGTTGACACCTGACATTACGCTCGAGAAGGGTACCGAGTACCTCAAAGCCCTGATCACCTACGGTTCACCAGCCGGCATGCCGAACTGGGGAACGTCGGGCGAAATGAGCGAAGGCGAACTCGATATCATGGCGCGCTTCCTGCAACAGGAACCACCGGCACCGCCTGAATGGGGCATGCCCGATATTCAGGCCAGCTGGAACGTAATGGTCGCGCCCGAGGATCGTCCAAGCGCACCGCAGCACGATCGCAATATCGACAATTTCTTCGCTGTTACGCTTCGTGACAGTGGTGAAGTGGCCATTATTGATGGCGACACCAAGGAAATCGTCGTGCGCCTGAAGACTGGCTACGCCGTACACATCTCACGTGTGTCCGCTTCTGGCCGTTTCATTTTCACGATTGGTCGCGACGCCAAAGTCGACATGATTGACCTCTGGATGGACCCGCCGGCACGCGTTGCCGAGATCAAGGTGGGCCTCGAAGCGCGTTCGGTTGAGACCTCGAAGTACAAGGGCTATGAAGACAAGTATGCCGTTGCCGGTGCTTACTGGCCGCCGCAGTACGTTATCATGGATGGCGACACGCTCGAGCCTTTGAAGATCGTCTCGACTCGAGGCATGACCGTCGATACCCAGGAATACCATCCGGAGCCACGCGTTGCTGCTATCGTTGCGTCGCACGAGCACCCTGATTTCATCATCAACGTTAAGGAAACAGGGCATATTCTGCTCGTTGACTACAGCAACATCGATGATCTGACGGTGACCGATATCGGCGCCGCCCGATTCCTCCATGATGGTGGTTGGGATCGCAGCAAACGTTACTTCCTGACAGCCGCTAACCAGTCCGACAAGATTGCCGTGGTTGACTCGAGGGAACGCAAGCTCGTCGCGTTGACCGATGTCACAAAGACCCCGCACCCGGGTCGTGGCGCCAACATTGAAGATCCGGAATACGGACCAGTCTGGATAACAAGTGCGCTGGGTAACGCCAATATTTCGTTCCTGGGTACCGATCCTGAAGGACACCCCGAGAATGCCTGGAAGACGGTTCGCGTCATCGATGGCATGGGCGGTGGTTCGCTGTTCGTCAAATCGCATCCAAGCTCAAGCAATCTGTGGGTCGATGCACCGTTGAATCCGGATGAGTCAATCAGCCAGAGCATCGCGGTATTTGACATCAACAATCTTGATGCAGGTTTCGTGACCTTGCCTATAGGCGAATGGGCCGACCTCGGTGAAGGACCAAAACGCATCGTGCAGCCTGAGTACAACATGGCTGGCGATGAAGTCTGGTTCTCTGTCTGGAGTGGCAAGGAGCAGGAATCTGCAATCGTTGTTGTCGACGACAAGACGCGCACACTGAAGGCAGTTATCAAAGATCCTGCCCTCATTACGCCGACTGGCAAGTTCAATGTCTACAACACCTTGCATGACGTTTACTAAAAGGAAAGGCACATGAAACGCAATCACAACTTCCTTCTCACTTCGCTGCTGAGTTTGCTACTACCGTTCGCGGCCAGTGCAGCTGAGGAGGAGGGCGCAACGGACCTGGGCTCGGCGATAACCTCGGGCAAGGCCACCATCTCTGGACGGTATCGCTACGAGTTCGTTGATCAGGACAATGCTCTGAAGAACGCCAATGCGTCCACGTTGCGATTGCGGCTGAACTACCGGACCAGCCAGTGGAAGGGCTGGTCCGGGTTTGCCGAGTTCGATCACGTGTTCCACGTGTTGCTCGATGACTTCAATTCGGGCGCGGGCACCAGCCCGAATCGTGACGAATATTCGGTCGTTGCAGACCCGAAAGGCTCTGATCTCAACCAGTTGTATTTCGACCTGGATCCGAACGATGACTGGAAGTATCGCTTCGGCCGGCAACGCATCAATTTTGACAACCAGCGTTTTATCGGTGGAGTGGGTTGGCGCCAGAATGAGCAGACGTATGACGCGTTGACGCTCAACACGAAAGCGATCTCGAACACTGCATTATCGTATTCGTACGTGAATCGTGTGCGTCGCATTTTTGGCCAGACAGTCCCGGCTGGTAAGGAGCGCCTCGACGGCCATCTGTTCAACGCCAAGATCACGATTAGCGATGCGTTCTCGGTCACGCCGTATGTCTACCATCTCGACTATGATACCGCGGTCGCCAACTCAACGACGACGGCAGGCGCGCGACTCGCAGGTAGTGCGGGTCTCGGCAGTGGTAAGTTCAATTGGCTGGCTGAGTTTGCACGTCAATCGGATGCGGGCGACAACCCGACAAGCTACGACGCCAACTACACGCACCTGACCGGCGCGTACGCGGCAGGGAATGGTATGACGATCGGCCTGGGCTACGAAGTTCTGGGCGCTGATTCGGGTGCCGGCACGGCTTTCCGTACGCCGCTTGCAACCTTGCACGCGTTCAACGGTTGGGCGGATCAGTTTCTGGCGACACCTGCTGCGGGCCTCGAAGATGTCTACGTCAACTTCAAGATGAAAGCCGGCAAATGGAACCTGACGTTCGTGTACCACGACTTCTCGTCCGACACTGGCAGTTTCGACTATGGCGATGAGTTCGACGTATCGGGAGCCCTGAAGCTGACAGATCGCTACGGCCTGTTGCTCAAGGGCGCATTCTTCAGTGCTGATTCGTCGTCACCATTGACCAACGTTGATACGAGCAAATTCTGGTTGATGCTGACCGCGAGCTACTGATGATCATAGTCTGCCGTCGCTTCCGGTAATCTTGCCGGTGGTGACGGCGTCTGGCTGTTCGAAGCGGACGGCAAGCAGCGCTCCTACGCCGCTTCGTGCGCCGTGGACTCAACCGGCGTCTGGAACCAGTCCGGTTTGACGATTATCAGGTCGCACGGCAGATGTTCCAGTGTGCGTTCTGCAGTCGCACCGATAAACAGACGCTTCCAGCGGTTACGTGCAACGGCACCCATAACGACAACGTCCGCCTTGAGACTGTGGGCAATTGCAGGCAGTTCCTCGTGTGTCAGGCCGGCAACCAGGTGTGCATTCGTATCAGCGAGACCATGAAATGATGTGATCTCGTTGAAACGCTTCTCATGATCCTCATGCATCTGCTGTTCGATTTCATCAAACGGCAATGACACCGGTATGTAGGCGTTCGCCGTTGCAGTCGCAACGGCGATACGTGGATCGTAGGAGTGAAACGCGTGTACTTCGCCCCCGACGTTGCTGCCGAGCAACTTGCTGAGGTGCAATATCTCATCGTCGAGTGCTGCCGGTTTGTCGTGCTGGTTCATTGGGTCGATTGCCGCGACGATAATCGGTGGATCTGCCAGGTCGTGTGCTTTGACGAGCCACAAAGGCGTAGGGCAGGTACGTATGAGGTTCCAGTCCGTATTCGTCAGCAGAGCACGCGTGACGGCTGAGTGATGATGGGTATCCTTGATGACAATGTCTGCGCCGCTGGAAACGGCGTGGCGAACAACGCCTTCGTAGAGAGGGTGATCCCAGGCGGCCGTCGTGGTCACGACGACGCCGCTTCTTCGGATGGGTTCGGCAAGGTCCTCCAGGTGTTGTTCCTGGTTCGCAATGACTTCACTACGAGCTTTTTCAAGCGATGGCGAATCGAACAGACGGTCGCCGCTCAGGTACTCGTTGTAATAGCAAACCAGTAATTCAAGTTCCGCTCCGCAATTCTTGGCCAGCCAGGCAGCGCGTCGCAACGCCGGTTGGTCGTCTACAGTCGGGTCAATAACTGACAAGATTTTGGATATGTTCTCCATGATGGTCCTTGTTTTAGGCTCGATTACCTTACTTCCCTAAGTAAAAAGGGTAGACGGCTAAAAGGCGACATTCCATAAGGCGAGATGCCTAGCGCACCGCGGAAGTTACCTACCCCCAAATAGGTGGATGTACTAATTTCTGTTAGGGCCAGTCTACGCTTAGATAGGGGACAGGACTAACACGAGAATCGGCCATGCGAGATAACAAGTACGCGACGCAGCGAGAGCGGCTGGAAACCAAGAAGGCCGAATTGAGGGGCCGTCTGGACCGCGTCAAGGCGAACCTGCGCCGTGGCTACGACGCCGACTCAAAAGAGCGTGCCAAAGAACTCGAAGACAGCGAAGTTGTGGATGCGCTCGGCAACGAGGCGCGCATCGATATCGCGAAAATCAGTGAAGCGCTGAAACGCATGGACAGGGATGAGTACGGCACCTGCGACGAGTGCGGTGCCGATATCAATGATGGGCGCCTGGAAGCGCATCCTTACGCGAGAAAGTGTATCGATTGCGCGCGCTTCGAGGAGCATCGCCGGGCGCACATGTAAATTGTGGGAGCGGCTCTAGCCGCGAACACCGGCCAGGACAGTGCTAGCAGACCTCGAATAGTTCTGCGGCACCCCCCCGTCACCGCCAATGACCACTGTTATGACAATATAGCGGGTACTGCGGTCTTAGTATTGGCTGTCGCTTTCATGTGCTGCATTTTCGTGTTTGAATTCTTGGCGCCAGATCAGTGTTTCTCGCAAAACTACACAAGGTGGAGCCTCGCATGCACAAGATCCATCGACGGGCCTATTTCCTGATTTTCATCGTGTCGCCAGCCAGTTTGTTCGCCCAGGGTCCGACTGACGAAGAAATAGACGAGATAGTCGTTACCGGCCAATTCATCGAAGAGACCATTCCGCTCGAAATCAGCCGCTATGGCAGTCGCGTTGAGATAATAACTGCGGAGCAGATTCGTGCGCTCGGGACCAACGATATTGCCGAGACGCTGCAAATGCTTGTTCCTGGGTTGTTTATAGCTCCCAAAAACGGTCCGTTCGACTACTTCTTTGGGTCGATCCAGGGGTCTCGAAGTGAAGACATACTGTGGTTGGTAGACGGCGTCCGAATCACCAATCGTCTATACAATGGCACAACGCCGCTCGACACGATTCCGGCCCATATGGTGGAGCGCATCGAGGTACTGATGGGGGGGCAGGGAATCTTCTACGGCACGCAATCGGTTGGCGGGGTAATCAATGTCGTCACAAGAGCGTTTTCGAAGGAGCTTGAAGGAGCTGTTGGCGTGTCGATGCATTCGAATGACGGGTATAACGTCAATTTGTCGATAGGTGATTCGGTTGGCAAGCACCAGTACGTCATTTACGGGTCCAAGGACGACGCCGATGGTTTCCAGCCTTTCTCCGATAACGATTACCAGCCAAGTTCTACTGACCGGAATCGAAGCTACGACGTCCAAACCGTCGGAGCGAAGTACGCTTACAATGCCAGCAATCAATCTCGTGTCGTATTCAGCTACCAATACACTGACAATCAAGTCGATTTTGCACGACCCCAGGCAACGGCCACAGCGTTCAATGCTCGCGAGGAAGACATTGCGATTCTCAAGTGGGACTTCGTGCCGAACGATTCGATCTCTACGCTGGTTAAAGGCTATTACCATAAGTGGGATAGTCATTTCACACGCATAGACAATGATCTGGCCAATCCAGGACAAACGATCACGATCTCCGACGAAGAATTCTGGGGGTATGAAGATTACGGCCTTAATGCGATCCTGCGATATCAATCATCGGGTGGTATGCAATACGTTTTCGGTCTGGACAGTCAGAAGTTTTCAGGACGTGATGAGGTGTTGTTGATCGCGGATCAAAAGGAAACGGTAAATGCCGTATTCATTCAGGTTCGAACAGAAGAGATTTTCGAAAATACCTTATTCGCTGTCGGAGCCAGGCTGAATTCCCGGTCTGATGCAAGCAATGCGACGGTCTGGAACATTACCGGCAAGCACAATTTCAACGGAACAGGTTTTTATCTGCGCGGCAACATAGGCACATCCTTCAGGCTTCCGGATGCCTGGCAGCTTTTTGGCAACGATCCGTGCTGTACCCAGGGTAACCCGGCCCTGGAAGCCGAAGAGAGCTTCAACATCAATCTGGGAATCGGGGGTGAGGCTGAGAATGTTGCTGGTGGTTTGGTGTGGGAGCTCGTTGGTTTTCGCAGGTCGGTCGACAACCTGATAGGCAGTGCCAACGGCGTCCGTATTAATACCTCAAATGAGGTCAAGATCTCCGGAGGCGAGGTCACGGTACAAGCCGTCCTTAACCCGTCATTATCCGCAAGCTTTAGTGTCGTAATCACCGATGCGAAAGGCCCGAGCGGGGAGCAAGTCCCGAACCTGCCGGAGGAGACCGTCAAGCTGAACCTGCAATATGCGTCGACAGCTCAGCCGATCGGGGGAGTACTTGGCATTTCATATGCGGGTGACGTCTACTCCGATGTCGGCGGATTCTTCGCGACCGGGGAAAACGTGGAGCACGGCAACTATACCGTCGTAAACCTCTCCGGCTACTACGACTTTGGCCAGTCTGATCGATTCAGGCTCGGGATAAGGCTCGAAAACGCATTGGACGAGGACTTCGCGACATCTGTTCGGACGGCGAACACGGATGCCGGTGTGCCGTATCTCTATAATAATCTTGGCGTACCAAGAACATGGCACGTGTCAATGAGGTATCAATTCTAAGTTGGGTGACCATTGCGTAAGCTGACTCGATTTCTCGTTGTTTTGCATCGCTGGATCGGCGTTATTGCCTGCGTTTACATTTCGATCTGGTTCATCTCTGGCCTCGTACTCATGTACGTGCATTTTCCGGCAATGAGTCAAGAGGACAAACTACGCACCTTGCCGCCGATAGAATGGTCCGACGTTGTGATTGAGCCGCAAACAGCTCTTGAAATAGCGAATCTCGCGCGCTACCCGAGAGAGTTTGCGCTGGAAATGTCAGGCGGCGAGCCGGTCTACCGAATTTTAAACTGGAATGGTAGCGGCATTGCAATATCGGCAAGGGACGGTCGCAGGATACAAGGTGTTGCATCGGACGAAGCACTTAAGAATGTCCGGCAGAATCTGGCAGCGCCAACCGCGACATTGTTCAAGACCAATATTCATAGTGACCAATGGACGGTCGCCGGATACTGGAATTCTTCGCGTCCATTCCATGTCATTTCACTAAATGACGCGTTGGACACACACTACTACGTATCCATCGAAACCGGCGAAATCGTGCTGGATACAGTGCGCTCGGAGAGGTTCTGGAATTACCTCGGAGCAATTCCCCACTGGGTCTATTTCGAGTTTATTCGTATTGATACCGATAAGTGGTTTTGGGTCATCATTGTCATGTCGACAATCGGGATATTTGTTGCGGTGAGTGGTTTGTGGCTCGGGATCTCTCGTCTGCGCAAGCCGTTCCGGCATAGATCAATCTCGCCATTTCGACACTGGATGAAGTGGCATCACATTGCGGGCGTATTCGGCGGCATTTTCTTGCTCGCCTGGATGATTACCGGGCTGCTGTCGATGTATCCGGGTGG
>Ga0164320_10000955_pt1 | contig 10177 bp, 13 predicted proteins | sample GuaBasSediGuay11_FD_113736 | JGI IMG/M metagenome (GOLD analysis project Ga0164320, IMG submission 113736) | Subseafloor sediment microbial communities from Guaymas Basin, Gulf of California, Mexico - Guay11, Core 4567-28, 0-3 cm | ecosystem: Environmental > Aquatic > Marine > Hydrothermal...
CCAATGTGACAACCCAGCGCGTAGCTCGAATCGGTCGGATAGATAACCAGCCCACCGCGATCGATGATGGCGACGGCCTGCTGTACCAGGCGCCGCTGAGGATTGTCGGGGTGGATTTCAAAAAACTGCGCCATAAGTAAATCTGAGAAGTTCGGAAAGCGATCATACAGGAAATCATTTGGAAGAAAACAACGATCATAATTATTTTTCAAATCAAGCAATTAGAACGATTATCAGGAAAGATCAGCATCGAAAAGAGGGGTATCTGTAGCATTTTTGCAACAAAATCTAAATTTGTTGTTTTTTTCGAAAAATAGAGTTGCTATTGCGCCAAAAGTGACTATCATGCTAGCCCATAAGTAGTTCGCGGCAGGGTCACAGTATATATAGCCTTGGTTCGTGACTGCTTAGTTCCTTAGCACAACATATAACTAACTTAAGGGTAAATTATTCATGAAATTTAAAACTACTGCAATTGCAATGGCTGTAGCCGGCATCGTCGCCGCTCCTGTTGCTGTACAAGCTGGCGCGGACGAAGTCTACGCTTCTGCTCGTGTTGGTATCCAGTACAAAGACGACGACGCTTCAGATGTGGCCGATTTCGACGTTAGATCGATGTCTTCACGTTTCGGCATGCGCGGCGAAACCGATCTCGGTAACGGTCTCACCGGTTTCGGTCGCTACGAGATGAGCTATAGCGAGGGCGGAGTCGGAACGCGGCATCTTTATACTGGTCTGAAAGGCGACTTCGGTTCCGTTGTTCTCGGCCAGACTTACGGGACCTGGTACAACTTCGTGGTTGGTCCTCTGGACAACCCGTGGTGGCACTCTGGTGTCACCATGATTGAGTATCGCGGCCGTACCGACAACAATATCACCTATGCCGGTGGTGGCGGTGCAATCAACTTCGGTGTGACTGCTTACTTCGACTCTGACGGTGAAGAAACAGCTCCTGATGCACTGGAAGCCGCTCTCAGCTTTGGCCTCGGCGATTCAACCATCGCTGTGGCGTTCTCGAGCGTCGATGAAGATGGCGCCATAGCTTCACAAGGCGCTACAGAAACTGACGAAGACATCATCGGTGTTGCGTGGAGCGGCATCGCTCTCGGTGACACCTCTCTGGGCGTGAGCTTCATGTCGCAGGATGACGACACTGGTATCGTCGTTGACTGGTTGTTCGGTAACGCTTACGTGCACGTAGAACTGCTGCAGCTCGACGATGCAGACGTAGACCCGTCGACCTTCACTCTGGGTTACACTCAGAGCCTCGGTCGTAAGACTACGATGTGGTACGAGGCTGCCGTGATTGACAGTGACGGCATAGATGATCCTGCTATTCTTCAGGATTCAACCCGCATTATGGCTGTCCTGAAATACGACATCATCTAATTTAGAAGATTCGTAAAGCAGTACCTAAAGGGCTCCCTCGGGAGCCCTTTTTTATGCCCGCCAGATTAAACGGGAACCCGGCGTGAAGAATTCCGGGCATATATAATGGGTCTCAAAATAGTCACCAAAGCCGGGCGTAATACGATAGAATCTGCGCTGCTTTAAATTACTGCGGCTTACATGAAACAGCTTTTCGATTTTCTCCCGATCCTGCTCTTTTTCATCCTCTACAAGTTTTATCTCGACTTGCCGGATGATTTCATTCTCGGAATCAACGCCTGGGTGCCGCTGATGAATCTGACGCCCGGTGAATCCAGCGATGCGATTTACCTGGCTACGCTCACCGCGATCGTGGTCACTCTGCTGCAGGTCGTAGGGGCCGCGATCATCGTCCGCAAGGTAGAAAAAATGCCACTCATCACGCTGGCGTTACTGCTCGTTTTCGGCGGCGCTACCCTGGCGTTCAAGGATCCCGTTTTTATTCAGTGGAAACCCACCGCCATCAACTGGATGTTCGCGCTGGTTTTCCTCGCCAGCCACCCGATCGGCGAAAAGCCGTTGATCCAGCGAATGATGTCGCATGCCATCGAAATCGAGGAAAAAAGGGTCTGGGTGAAATTGAACCTGGCCTGGGTCGGTTTTTTTATCGTCTCGGGGATCGCAAACCTGATCGTGGCGCCCGAAATCGACCCCTTCGGGTTACAGTTCAGTGAAGACACCTGGGTCGACTTCAAACTGTTCGGCCTGATGGGGATGACCATCGCATTCGTCATCGCCCAGGCATTTTTCCTGGCAAAATACCTGCCCAACACCGATGAGGAGACCAGCTGATGTTATACAGTATCGTGGGTATCGATAACCCTGACAGTCTCGAGGCGCGCATGGCGGTTCGCAGCGAACATGTCGCTCGCCTGAACGAGTTGCGTGAACAGGGGCGCCTGATAATCGCCGGGCCAAACCCGGCCATCGACAGCGAAGACCCGGGCGACGCCGGCTTTAGCGGAAGCATCATCATCGCCGAATTCGACTCGCTGCAGGCCGCCGAGGACTGGGCTGGTGACGATCCCTATATCAAGTCCGGTGCCTATGCGTCGGTCATGGTGAAACCGTTCAGAAAGGTATTGCCCTGAAGGCGATGAAGTAAGAGCGGCCGTCCGACGTATCGGGATGGCAGCCCCGGACGATAGCTGTTATTTTTTCGCCAGGAGGGATGGGCTAAGTTCCATCGCAGCCTTTCGCATTGGCGAGTTTCCAATTGCCCGCCACAATTTCACATTTTCGAAATCTGTACGTCCGCCTCCTTGCACAATAACGGGTGGCGTTGGATTGGCCAGTTTTTTATCGAAGCGCTCAAAGATCCAGTTATACAGTTCAGTATCCATTCGGTTCATTTCCTTGATCCTGCGCTTTAAACCAAGGTTCACTTTGTGTCCTATGTCCCGTTTATGGACTCCTTTATTGACATGGAATTCTGAAAGATTTACTCCGAAGGTTGCCCGGGCCATCTGCACTGTATCCTCGAATCGCTCCTGAATGCCAACCACCGAAAAATAGTTCTCGATATTGTCCTTTGCCATATCAAGGGCCTCCCTCGGACAAGGGTAAGTATCCAGCCCTATTCCGCTGAACCGGCGAACCATACCATTGTCGAGCTCCGGTGACTGGCATCTGAGAAATCTGGCCAGGGTTTGCTCGCCTTTGATCCACGGCCGGAAATCCATGTAGAAATCGGCGGCTATACGGTTGTCGAACAACTCCTGCATGCTCTGACCGGTTTCTTTTCGAGTCTTGAGAACGTGGTCCCTGTACTGAATTGAATAATAGTAAAGCGAGATAATCCGCTCTAACGGCTTCCGCACGATAGCCATGTAGCAAGAGGGACGCGACAACCACTCGTGTAAACCAAACGGGAAATGCCCCGCATATATGTGCTTATCGGTGTCTTTTAAGGCGGCTTCTACGGGTGCCGGTTCATTATAATACGCCGACATATCGTACATATCCGCTATCTCCATTCCGTATTGCTCGGCCATGGCTGCGAACATAGACATACCGCCAGTTTTTGGAATGTGTGTGAAGATCAAAGGGCATTCGTTACTTATCATGGAATAGGGTTGTTCAAATATTTGCGGCCCACTTAGCGGGAATCTTCTAAACACTGCCTCATTGCTTCAAAAGATCCCCGCTTTCGTGGGGATGGCATCGACAGGGTGTCAGAACCCGATTGCGAGAAAGATGATCCGTGGGTCCATCACTAGCCACTGCTGCAGCCAGTTACAACGAGGTTTAGGTATCTTTAGCGGAGCTTTCCAGGTTATCGCTGATTTCTCGCAGCAACTCGTCTTCCGCTTCAATGCGTTCAGCCATGGCCTCGCCGATCGAGGACAGGTCACGATACAAATCGGTCAGGCTGTCGCTCTCGTCCGCGCCTTCGTACTTATCGTTGAAATCGACAAACGCCTCGGTGCTGACGGAGATCTTCGGGTAGACGCGATCGGCCACCATCTTGATGTTACCGCGGCGCTCCTTGCCGTCGATGATTCTTTCGTAAATTTCAAAATGCCCCATCGCGGTGTAATCGACCAGTTGCTGGTTGAACTTACGCAGGTTATGGGTCATGGTGTCCGTGGGCACTTCGCTCGACTCGAGTTCGCCCACTTCACACATCAACACCAGTACCTGCTGCCGCTCCTGTAGCAGCGAATTAATGGTATGCGTTTGCCGGGTACGCCGGTTTTCCTCGGCCGAAATTCGTTCGACAATCTGTGCTATTTTATCTATTTGCGATTCGCTCACGCTTAACCTCTCTGGACTGCAGTCAGCTCATTTTCAAACAGACTGGAATGCCCTTATTATGCTGATGAATTAGCCATCGGTAAACCATCATTGTATGCTTTATCGATGTTTAATTTTGTTAAACTCGTCCGATTTAGCGAAGGTAATAATCGTGAGTGACAGGTTACAGTCCAGACTGGAGCGGCTCGAAGTGCTTTACAGCGAGCAGGATTACACGATTCAGTCGCTCAACAGCATGATCGCACAACAGGATCGGGAGATAGCGCAGCTGAATCTGAGTATCGAACAGCTCAGGCATCGCCTGCAGGCGTTGACCAGCGATGTTTCCGACGATATCGACACCGGCTTCGAGCTGCCCCCGCATTATTGATGAAACCCTCGCTGTCCGCGGCACTGCAATCGCTGCAACACCATGCGCGCTCGTCTGCCCACGACCTGCTCCTGCGCGCCGATGCCACCGGGGTCGAGGTCAATATGCCCGCTACGCGGCTGCGATTTCATCACAGCTTCATTTCGGGGCCCGTCGCCACCCGCGCCGCCCAGTCGACACAGCTGTTACTCAAGGCCTGCAACAACAAGCAACGCAATATCGACAAGATACTCGATGTCACCGCCGGCTGGGGTGTCGATAGCTACATCCTCGCTCGCCACGGGCACGAAGTCACAATGCTGGAGCAAAACCAGCTGGTCTACGCAATCGTCGCCTGCTCACTCGAATTGCTCGCCGCCGACGTTGCCGCGGGCGCCACCGCGAGCAGGATGAACATCGAAAACACCGATGCAAACCGCTACCTGCACGGGCTGACCGACGATCGCGAGTACGATTGTATTTACCTGGACCCGATGTTTCGTGCGCACAAATCCGGCGCCAAACCCGCCAAGGAAATGCAGATATTGCAGGCGATCACGGCCAACGTGGATATCGATGACTGCTTCGAGGCGGCATTGCTGAAAGCGGGAAAACGCGTCGTCGTCAAACGCGCGGCGAAAGCCCCGCCGCTAAGCCAGCTGAAACCCGACCTGGTTTATCGGGCAAAATCGATACGCTTCGATATCTACCTGACCGCCTGATACCGCTTTGAAAGAGGTTCTCGCGGAGGCGCAGGCTAATCGCGAAAGTTGTTGAACTGCAGGGGAATACCCAGCTTCGCATCGCGCAGTATTTGCATTACCTGCTGCAGGTCGTCACGCTTCTTGCCATTGATCCTGAGCTGGTCACCCTGGATAGCCGCCTGGACCTTGAGCTTGCTGTCCTTGATCAACTTTACCATCTTGCGCGCGAGGTCCTTATCGAGCCCCTCCCTGACGGCTACCTGCTGTCGTGCTCGCCGGTTCATTTCGACGATGTCGGCGAAGTCGAGACAATCGACGTCGATGCCGCGTTTCGACATCTTCTCTTTCAGAATCGGGGTCATCTGCTTTATCTGGAATTCGGATTCGGCTTCAAGCGACAGCTCGTTACCGCTCTGCTCGATTCGCGCATTGGAACCCTTGAAATCATAGCGCGTCCCGATTTCGCGATTGGCCTGGTCGAGCGCATTCCTGAGTTCGTGATGATCGATTTCGGAAACTACATCAAATGAGGGCATGGGATTCGCTCCGGGTCATGGATTGATGGTTAAAGTGCTGAAATTATCACCAAAATTATAATCCGGTATCGACAGATTCTGAAATTTATTCGCCCCTTCGAGCGCGCGCCCGGCAAAATCATAGCGCGCGCTACCGCAGCCCTCGCTCAATCCCGACTCGAGCACTGTCAGGGCACAACCCAGATCGGTGCCGACGGCATAACTGACGAAGTACTCGGGGTGACGGGAACGTAACGGGTTATCGGCATCATCGGGCTGGTGGCTATAGCGTGAATCGGGATCCTGCAACGGCGCAGCTGCCTGCATCAACGCCGCCACTGTCGCGGCGGAGCGCCGCATTACCAGAATCGACAGGTTATCCTGGCGCAGAATTCTAACCTCATCCGCAGCGAGCGCGCCGATCTTGAATCGATAGGAAGACTGGATTGTTGATGGTCGCAGGTCGATCATGAAATCGAGCAATACGTATAATACCGCAAGTCCCCCCAGCAACCAAAAAGGCTTGAGGGCTGTGTGCAGAAATTTACGCGCGCGTGAATCCAACTAGCGAGCCGGCGAGCAAAACTCATCCATTTTCCAGTGTAACCGCTTCACCCGCCTGATCGCTGCAACAGCGACTCAGGCAGCTGAACAGTTCCTCACCACCACCCTGCAGGCGCCAACACTCTCCATCCGTATCATAATCGAAGTGAAATCCGCCTGAACGCGCCGCCACCCACAACTGCGTCATTGGGGTCTGCTTGTTGATGATAATCTGGCTGCCGTTGCCGAACTCGAGGGTCAGAATGCCGCCGGCGTTGTCGTAATCGATATCGACACCGCATTCATCGATGGCCTCCTCGATGGACAGTATGGTCTCTTCGGCCAGTTGATTGAAATCGGACTCATTCATCGCCGGCAGCCTCGAAATCGAGCGACAGTGAATTGATGCAGTAGCGTTTGCCGGTGCTCTCCCGCGGCCCGTCGTCAAACACGTGCCCGAGATGACCGCCACAATGATCGCAGGAGACTTCGACGCGGCGCATACCGAGGCTCGAATCCTCTTCGTAATGGATCACCTGGTCGCTGGCGGGCCGATCGAAGGAAGGCCAGCCCGAACCGGAATCGTACTTGTCAGATGATTCGAATAACAACTCGCCGCAGCATTTGCACAGGTAACGGCCAGCCTGGTGATTGTGATAATACCCGCCGCTGAAAGGCGCTTCGGTGCCCTTCTGCCGACACACCCGATACTCCTCGTCAGACAACTTGTCTTTCCACTGTTGATCGTCACTCATTAGCTTCTCCACTTGTCGCCGCGTACATTCGCTTGCCATCCACCAGGTAGATCCAGCCGCGCGCAATGCGGTAGATCAGCCACAGGGTGGCGCCTGCCAGGACCGCGTAACCAATTAAAAACGGCAGGGTGATCACACCCAGAAAGGACCACAACAGGCCATACCAGAATGTCGCTTTCTGCCAGCGGAAATGCGTTTCCAGCCAGCTGCCGCGTACATCGTCCTCTTTTACATAGTTAATAATCACGCCGATGACCGGGGTAATCAGCGACACGAAATACAAGGCCTGTAGAATGTATACGCTGAAAGCGTATTTCTTCAGCTCAGCCTGTTGCGCTTCGTCAAAAATCATTACGCTTCACCGTTCGTGGAACCACCCAGCAGGCGATTAAAACCGGCCTGGTCGATGATTTCAACACCCAACTCCTCGGCCTTGGTAACCTTGGAACCCGGATTCTCGCCACTGATCAGCGCTGTGGTCTTGGCCGAAACGCTCCCGCTGACGCGCGCACCGCGCGCCTTTAACAGGCCTGCGGCCTGGTCACGGCTCATACCATCGAGCGTGCCACTGATGACGTAGGTATTACCGTTTAGCGTTTGCGCCTGTTGATTCTGGGCGGCATCGCCTTGCGGCCAGCTAACACCCCGCTCCACCAGTTTTTCGACTATGTCCCTGTTTTTCTGTTGATCGAAGAAATGACGGAGATTTTCAGCAACGACCGGGCCGACATCTTCTACCTGCTGCAGAGTTTCGACATCGACATCCATGAGCGCTTCGATGTCGCCGAAATACCCGGCGAGCGCCTCCGCGGTGGCCTCCCCGACTTCGCGAATACCGAGCGCATAAATGAAGCGCGCCAGTGTCGTCGACCTGGTTTTGTCGAGCGCATCGAGCAGGTTACGGGCCGATTTATCGGCCATGCGATCGAGCCCGGCAAGCTGCTCCAGCGACAAATCGTAAAGGTCGGCAATCGAATCGATGAAATCCTTTTCCACCAGTTGTTCTACCAGCTTATCGCCGAGGCCTTCGATATCCATGGCCTTGCGCGACGCGTAATGTTTGATGGCTTCCTTGCGCTGCGCCGCACAGAACAGGCCGCCGACACAGCGATAAGCTGCCTGCCCGGATTGCTGCATGACTTCCGAACCGCAGACCGGGCAGCTAGCCGGCATTTTTGGTTTCGCCAGTCGTCCCTCGCGTTGTTGCACGACCGGGGCGACAACCTCGGGAATGACGTCACCGGCGCGGCGCACTATGACGATATCACCAATGCGAATATCCTTGCGCTCGATCTCGTCCATGTTGTGCAAGGTTGCATTGCTGACCATTACGCCCCCGACCGCAACCGGTTCGAGTCTCGCCACCGGCGTCAGCGCACCGGTTCTTCCGACCTGGAAATCAACCTCGAGCAGTCGCGTCATGACTTCCTGCGCGGGAAATTTGTAGGCGATCGCCCAACGCGGCGCGCGCGATACGAAGCCGGCCTCGCGCTGCGAGGCGATGTCGTCAAGCTTGAAAACCACGCCGTCGATATCAAATGCCAGCTGCTCCCGCGCCGCGAGTATGCGCCCGCGGTAATCGAGGCAATCATCCACCGAGTCGAGGCGCTCGATCTGGCGACTGATCGGAATACCGATATCGCGCAGGTACAGCATCTGTTGAAACTGGCTCGCGGGCAACTCGACGCCCTCGCTCAAACCAATCCCGTAACTACAAAACTTTAGCGGCCGACTCGCGGTAATGCGCGAATCGAGCAGGCGCAGGCTGCCGGCCGCGGCATTACGCGGGTTCGCAAATACCTTGCCCCCGGCTTCCCGCTGACTCCGGTTAAGCGCCTCGAATCCCGCGAGTTCCATGTAGACTTCACCGCGAATCTCGATCCGTTGCGGCCAGGAATCTCCGATCAGGGATAGTGGTACAGATTTGATAGTGCGCACGTTGGCGGTAATATCTTCACCGCGGCGACCATCACCCCGGGTCGCGGCGCGCACCAGTTCGCCAGCCTCGTAAAGCAGGCTGACCGCAAGCCCGTCCAGTGTCGGCTCGGCGGCAGAAGCGAGCTCGGTCTCCGGCTCCAGCCGGTCGCGCAGCCTGCGATCGAAGGTGAGCATTTCTGCATCGTCAAAGGCATTGTCGAGCGACAACATCGCCACTTCATGGGTTACGCTCTCGAAATGGCTGGCCGGTTCGGAGCCGATCCGTTGCGTCGGCGAATCCGCGCTCGCCAACTCGGGATTTTCCTGTTCCAGCTGCTGCAATCGGCGAAACAGCTGGTCGTAGGCCTGGTCGGAAATCAGCGGCGCATCGAGCACGTAATAGCGGTAATTATGCTCTTCCAGTTCCTGCTGGAGACGGGCAATCTCGTCGATGATCGATTCGGGAGCGGTCATTCGAATTGGCTGGCTACTACAGGCTCTTACGTATTTCGGTGACGTCGCTGATGGTCAACAACTCCTGGCTGGACTTGTAGACCTTGACGTTCAACAGGCGCACCAGTTCATCGATTTTCCTGAGCAAGATCTCGTAGGCGAGACTCGGGTTTTCACAGGCGTCGAGATCGATGAAACAATTGAACCCGAGGGTGCTGAATTCGAGATCACTGATCGCGTTGAAATCGCCGGGAGCAGTCAGGCTGGCCATCTGAAAAGCGACATCCCCCGATTCACGAAATTCGAGCAATCCATCCGCGTTCAATTCAAAAGCCGTCTGTTCGATTGCGGCCGCGGCTTCCTCGCCGGTAATCAGGCGAAAATCGGCATGGCGGAGATGATGGTTGATCAGGCGCTGCGGCTCGCGCTGCGCGATTGCCTGGTGCACGTGAATCTGTGGATCCGGCAGCGAGAACGGGGTCGTCTGGGCGTCCCGGGCAGAGTTGATTAGGATATCGTCAAGATCTTCCTCGGCCTCGTTTTCCCGCAGAATCTGGTTGAGATTATCCAGCTCGGAACGTAATTGCTCGTCCTCGATAAACGCCGAATCGATTTCATCGCGGGTGAAGGTATCGATGGCGCTGCGCCTGCGTAAGCGCGACTGATGCTGGCCATAAAAATATATGGCGAGCGCCAGCAGCAGCGCGATAATGACGAGAACCCAGCGGAACGTGGACGCATCCATTACTGGACCCC